>Ga0209192_10002702_pt1 | contig 12502 bp, 19 predicted proteins | sample ArcticOcean_MG_C_11_FD_187433 | JGI IMG/M metagenome (GOLD analysis project Ga0209192, IMG submission 187433) | Marine microbial communities from western Arctic Ocean - ArcticOcean_MG_CB2_154 (SPAdes) (version 2) | ecosystem: Environmental > Aquatic > Marine > Oceanic | place: Arctic Ocean... | reverse complement strand
TGAAACAGAAACAGTAGACAATGTTGCAAAAGCAAACGAAGTAAGACTTTCACAAAAAGCAGAACGTGATGCAATATCAACTGAAAAAGATAAACTTAGAACATCAGCCCAGCGAGATATCAACAGCCAGCAAGCAAACATTGACAAGTATAGAACACAAGCACAAACTGTTATTGACAATGCTAACGCAGAAGTAAACAATTTGCGTAGTTCTAGTAGTGAAGATCAAGACGGTATACTAATTAAGATAGATGATTATAATACACAGATAGACAATATCTATGATGGACTTATTGTAATCAAAGATGAAAAGTTTGAAGCAGAAAGCGAAGTTAGAACATTAGAAAAAGAAGTAGGACCAATTAAGTATGTAGCACAACTATTATTTGGTGGCGACAGTGAGGACCTACTTGACAAGGCTGTACAAGTGTTTATACTACTACTTGTATTTGTGTTTGACCCATTAGCAGTTATGCTAGTGATAGCGGCAAACCAAACATTGCTCAGGTACGGAATCAACCTAGAGAAAAAAGGACCGGAGGAAGATAGTAATGGAAATTCAACCAGTGACATCAGCATCAATGATGATGGAAAGGAAACAAACAACAACAGTAGTGGCTCAGGAGATACACAAGATAGTGAACCAGGGTCGAGCAATGCAAACAATAATTTACCTGTACAACGAGAAGGGGCAGATGATAAACAGCTCAGTGAGTACAATGGACCTTCTAGCATAGCTAATAAAAAAGCAGAAGCGGCTTTGCAAAGAAAAATAAAAAAGTTAGAAAAACAGTTGACTAAAAAGCCAAAAGAAGTTATAATAGATAACACGAAAGAGTTAGACATAAATTTAACAGTACCTAAGTCCATACTAAATCTTGAGAAGAAATTAAGTAAGAGGCTTAGTAAAGATGACAACTAATAAAGAATTACAACAAGCCCTCAATGAGCTTTATGAGAGATACGGCAATACACTAAAGTTATTGTCAGACTCATTAGACCAGATTGATAAGTTGGAAAAACGTAAACCGAAAACTATTATTAAGGAAGTTCAAGTTGAAAAGGAAAAGATCATCACAGTTGAGAAACCAGTCGAGGTCGAGAAGGAGACAATTCGCATTGTCGAAAAAGAAGTACCAGGACCCGAGCGAGTTGTTACAATCACAAACCCAGCTGACGATGGACTTAGACGAGAAAACGAACAACTTAAATCTAGAATAGAAGAATTGGAATTACAAAAGGAAAAGATAGTTACTGTTGAGAAAGAAGCAACTGGTGATTTAAAAGAAGCGGCTAGACTACTTGCCGCAAGTGAAATGAATAAAGAAGATTTGTCTGAAGGACAAATATTTAAATTACTACAGAAAAGTTCCGAAGAAGAAGTTAAGAAGAAAATAGGCTTTTGGGCTCAGCCACTACCGACTCCAGACAAACCGGAAACAACTAAAAGGTATATGGGTAAAAAATGACAGACAAAAAGTTAAACTGTAATTTTTGTGGTAAAGGTAGGGATCAAGTAGATAAACTTATTGCTGGTCCCAACGTATACATTTGTAATGAATGCATATCAATCAGTTACGAAATACTAGTAGACGATACGCATCTGCTACCTGAAGATACTAGTGTAATACCAACCCCTAGGGAAATACATAACTACTTAAATGAGTATGTCACTGGGCAAGAAGAGACTAAAGAGATACTCAGTACGTCTGCATATAACCATTACAAAAGAATAAACCACATCAGTAACAATGACGTAACTATAGAAAAAAGTAATGTGCTAATGATTGGGCCAACTGGTTCTGGTAAAACATTGATTGCTAAAACACTTGCTAAGAAACTTAATGTACCATTTGCAATAGCAGATGCAACTACATTAACTGAAGCAGGTTATGTAGGTGATGATGTAGAAGCAGTTCTAGAAAGATTACTAGCTGTAGCAGACTATGATATTGAACGAGCACAAAAAGGCATTATATTTATAGATGAGATTGATAAGAAATCTCGTAAGAGTGAGAGTAGTACTACTACCAGAGACGTAAGTGGCGAGGGTGTACAGCAAGCAATGTTACGTTTAATAGAAGGCACAGTAACTAAAATTAAACTAGGTACGAAGAAATTAACAGATGAGTACGTTGAGTTTGATACTTCTAATACATTGTTTATAGTAGGCGGTGCGTTTGTCGGTATTGAAGATTTTATTACTAAAAGATTAAAAAATAAAACAGGCGTTGGCTTTACCGGTAATGTTATTTCTAAAGATCAATCTGACCGTATACTAAAAATATTACAACCTAGTGATGTTGTTAAGTATGGATTGATACCTGAACTAGTAGGGCGTCTACCAATTATAACAACACTTGATACTTTATCTGAAGATCAATTAGTAGAAATTATGAGTAAGATGAAGAACAGTGTTATAGATCAAGTTAAAGAACTTATGATATATAATGAGATAGAATTAGAGTTCAGTAACACATACTACATTGATGTTGCTAAAAGAGCTAGTAGTACCGGAATGGGGGCTAGAGCAGTTAAAAGCATAGTAGAGAATAGCTTGTTCTACTTAATGTATAATGCCCCAGAACTCCAGGAAGATAATGTAATTAAGGTAATATTTGATAAGTACCCAAGTAGAATAGAAAAACCTATGGCTGTTTATGCAAATGGCGAGAGCAAGCGTATAGAAGATTACAGATTTTTTAGAAGCAATACACTTGACACTGCTAAATAAGTATTGTATAATTAGACATAAAACTAAAGTTTTTACACACAGGAAATAAATGAAAAACACCAATTGGAGTAAGAGTACTAAAGAAGGTTTCAATAAAACTAGAAAGCCTTTCCATAAGCCTCAAGAAAAACAATTCCGCGGAGCTTCAGTCGAAGTACGCAACGATGATGTCGCTGGTGCTATTAGACGTTAAAGAAAATACTTGAACGTGACGATAGACAAAAAGACTTAGCCAAACAAGAGTTTTACGAGAAGCCTAGTGCTAAACGTAAACGTAAGAAAGCGGCGGCAAAGTCTAGATGGAACCGTGAAGTTGAAAACAAGAGACGAGCTGGTACATGGATTGATTCAAATGGTGGCGGCACCAAGTGGATGAAGACTAAGAAGAAACGTAGAGCTCACGAAGATTTACAGAAGAAGATAAAGGCTAGAGGCCGACTGTAAATGCGTATAGCCGTTGTTAGTGGAGGTTTCGATCCACTACATTCTGGACACATAAATTATTTAGAATCAGCAGCACAATATGGTGATAAACTTGTAGTGCTAGTAAATAGTGACGAGTGGCTCACTAGAAAGAAAGGTAGACCATTTATGCCTTTTGAAGAACGTTCCCTAATCATACAACGCATGGACATGGTAGATAATGTTTATGCTGTCAACGACAACGACAACAGTGTAACACACGGACTCATACAAATTAGAAATGCATTTGGACATCAACACGAATATGTATTTTGTAATGGTGGCGACAGAGGCAAAGACAACATACCAGAAATGGATGTAGAAGGTTACGAGTTTAAATTTGCTGTAGGTGGCGAGAGCAAAGCCAACAGTAGCAGTTGGATACTAAAGGAATGGCAATATCCGAGTGTACGCAGAGTGTGGGGAGAGTTTAGTGACTTGTTCCAGGACTCAGCAGTTAAGGTCAAAGAATTAGTAATCGAGCCAGGCAAAGGCATTAGTTACCAAAGACATTTTAAAAGAGATGAAATTTGGTTTGTTAGTAAAGGCGAATGCGAAGTAAAGCATGGCATCTATCCTAAGTACCCAGAAAAGTTTACCACAAAAACATTACATACAGACGAGTCTCTTACTGTTAGACGCAACGAATGGCATCAAATAGTAAACACCACAGACCAACCTTGCCATATTATAGAAATACAATACGGCGAAGAAACTTCCGAAGACGATATCGAAAGGTTAGAGTATTACAATGGCTAAGTTAGTTGTTGCCGGATGTAGTTATTCAGATAGAACTAAAGTAAAATTATGCTACGGTGACTACCTATCTAAGATGTTAGGGTACAATTATATACACCTAGCTCGCGGTAGTAGTAGCAATGATAGAAGTTGGTTTAAATTATCTATGCAAATAATACACGGTGAGATAACTTCTAGCGATATTGTAATACTGCAATACACTGATCTATTTAGAAAACTATTACCTAGCACACCCCCATACAAAAATCCAACCAGTTTATTTCCAGGACAGATAGAAACTCACAACACAGCATCCGGAAGAATGTATACCAGTGATTTTAAAATGCACAGTCATCAATGGCAAGAAGAAGATGAAAACAAAATACTACACAAGGCATTTGAAGATTTTGGAATATGCACAGAATACGATTGTGCAATGTTTGTGTCCAAGCACAAACAGTTTGAAGCACTATGCGAAGTAAATAACATTAAGTTAGTAGTACTCCTTAACAGGTACACTAATGTAAGACCTAATGATGATGTGCCACTAGATATATCGTCAGTGTTAGGTGAACAAGTAAGAAACAGATCAATCCACGAAGATACTGTCATACTGCAAGGTAACGAAACTCTGCCAGCTCCACACGATTTAGGTTGGATCGATCAAGCAGGCACTCGGAATGTCCCTAAGCGCCAGCGAGGGGCACAAAGTCCGTATGTATACGACAGTGCTCATCTCAGTAAGGCAGGACACAAAGCACTAGCAGACGGCCTACATCAGCATTTACTAGGGCACAAATTACTTGACACGCAGTAAATAATCCCGTATAATAGTAACTGTACTTAAACACAGGACTGATATAATGACTATGCACTTAGCACAAGGTATGACTACTATTCGTAATAGAAAGTATAAGCCTAAGATGACTAACGCAAACATTACTAAATGGCAAGCAGGTCTAATCGTACACAACAGACAATGTAAACGGTTAGGTGAGCCTAAGTTAAACTTTGAGCAGTATGTCGACTACTGTCATGGCATCCGGCCTAAGAGAGACTTGAGGCGTGACAGAAGTCACTATAAGCCCGAACTATCGTATGCTCAACAACGCATAGCAGAGTTCAATAAGAAATATCCTAGTAGCAAACAAATAACTGCAACTAGCAAAGGTGACGGTGAGAACGCAGAGTGGCAGAAAGAAAAACAAAGGATCAGTTCTACATACACTATTGCACCAGCATACAACAAAGGTGCATACCAAGTAGTGCCTAACAACGAAATCAAGCATATAGGAAAATGATGGAAGTCCCATTAGAAGATGCAGAACAATTAACACACATAAGTCGAAACCCCTGGTTATACGACAACACGCTATCTAGCATTGATATCATACAATGGAAGTTAAGAGATGAATGTCATGTTTGCGGAACGAGTGTTAGGTATCACAGAGACGATTGTGCGTTTAGTTACAATCAATTATACTTTGCAGAAATGCAAAAGAATATGAATAAGACTAACGGAGGTTAGCATGACGAAAGAAGAAAGAATGGCAAAGTCTGAAAAGGCTAGAACCAAAAGAAGAACTGTTAAAGAGATTAAAGCAAAAGTGTTAAGGCATTACTATGCTCACATGCACCGTCTGAGAATCAAGTATCAGACTATTAGAGGCAGACACCATGAAGACGGCAGACAACAACCGTACGATAAGTACAAAGTAGAATATAGAGACGGTGATAATACATGACGACTAAGAATGATATAACTGGTGACCCGATACAAACTAAAATATCAGATCAAAAAAAGTATACTGACAACTACGATGCAGTCTTTGGAAAGAAAGAAAAGAAAGAAGTAGAGCCAACACCAGTTAAAGACAACAAACCAGCACTACCAAACGGATTAGAAAGGCATTGGAAGAAATGACAACACCAGACCTTATAGGCTTTATAGGAGTTGCACTATTAATAGTAACGTATGCTATGCTACAATTGGACCGCATAGATCCTAAAGGCTTTTGGTATAGTTTTAATAATATGATTGTTGCTATTTTAGTATCAGTTAGTTTATACTATACTCCTAACTTAGCAAGTTGGGTAATAGAAATATTTTGGTTCCTTATAAGTGTATACGGGCTATGGAAGTTTTATAGTCGTGCATAAAGAATTATTAGTAGAAACACACATCAACGATTCTTCAGACTATGATCATTTAGTTGAACAAGCAACACAGAACACACTTGCACCGTACTTTAAATTCAAGGACGAGAATGACATTGATGTGTCGTACGAAAAAAGTTACGACAAGTCAGGTTATGGATTACTTTATAAAATACATGCAGTGTTTATTACCAACGATGACTTAGCATTATTTAGACTACGGTTTGGTGGCGATTATCCTAAAACAAAATTTAAAGATAGCACAGTCCATTTTGTTATTTAATGGTTGACATTTATTACAATATTATGTATAATGTGCGAGTTATTGAGATAAATAACATTGTAACAAATAGTATGCCAATAGGGTACTGTTAAATGTTACATTTTATAAACTTGCTTAACAAAGGAGATTATCATGACAAAGCAAATTAGAATCACGACTGATTCATTATCACCCCTATTTAAAGCCTCAGTTGGCTTCGATAGATTAGTAAACGAGTTCTTTAACGAACCACAGGCAAATCATAACTTAACAGGTTATCCGCCTTACAATATCAGCAAAGACGAAAACGATATCTACGAGATTACTCTTGCAGTAGCCGGGTTCAAGAAATCTGATATTGAGTTAGAACTTGAAGATGGTACACTAAAGATTTCAGGTACTTCAGCAGTACTTGATGATACAGGTGACCAAGTAGAGTACCTGCATAAAGGTATTGCAGAGAGAAACTTCATTAGAACTTTCAAACTTGCGGAATATGTGGAAGTGAAGGACGCAAAACTAGAGGACGGTATTCTTAGAGTACAGCTATTTAGAAATATGCCCGAAGCATTAAAACCACAAAAGATTGAGATTTCTTAATATAGTAATAAGTAGTTGCAAGGGGTAATACCCTTGCATCTCTAACAGGAAAAAGTACACATGAGTCAACAGACACAACAGTCAACAAGAACCATAACACAGATCAAGTATCCTGATAGGTTCAATGTAGTATTACTCAACGACGACTTTACACCTATGGAGTTTGTGATACAACTTCTAATCGAAGTTTTTAATACTAGTATCGAAGAAGCAAAAGACGTTATGGTTAAAGTACACGAAGAAGGCAAAGGTGTTGCTGGTATGTACGGCTTAGAAATTGCTGAACAGAAGCAACAAGAAGCAACAATTATTGCAAGGCATCATGGCCATCCACTTAAAGTCATTATTGAAAAGGTGGAGTAATGAATGACTTATACCCTGAAGGATTTGTTACCCCAGTTGAATCAGAAGATTTCGAACCTGGTCTAACTAGAGATATAGTCCTCAAATTAAGTGCCCTCAAAGAAGAGCCACAGTGGCTTACCGAATTTCGATTAAAAGCATTTGATCATTTACAAACAATTAAAGAACCTACATGGAGTATAGTAAACTATAAGCCCATTGACTATCAGGGCATGCGTTTTTATTCCGCTCCTAAGTTTACAGAAGAAGGTGACATACCACAAGACGTACTAGATACATTTGAGAAACTAGGCGTACCATTACATGAACGAGATGCACTATTAGGACTAGCACCTAAAGTAGCAGTTGATGTTGTATTCGACAGTGTGAGCATTGCAACAACATTTCAAGCAGAACTTGCGGAGCACGGTATTATATTTTGTAGTATTAGTGAAGCAGTTAAGAATCATCCAGAGTTAGTTAAAAAATATTTAGGTAGTGTAATATCATATAGAGACAATTACTTTGCTACATTAAACAGTGCTGTATTCTCAGACGGTACTTTCTGTTACATACCAAAAGGCGTTAGATGCCCACTAGAGCTAAACACATACTTCCGTATCAATGCTCGTAACACAGGACAGTTTGAACGCACACTTATCGTAGCAGACGATGATAGTTTTGTAAGTTACTTAGAAGGTTGTACTGCACCAGCATACAGTGAGAATACATTACATGCGGCTGTAGTAGAACTAATAACATTAGATAGTGCAGAGATTAAATACAGTACAGTACAAAACTGGTACCCAGGAGATGAGAATGGGGTTGGTGGCGTATTAAATTTTGTAACAAAGAGAGGTATATGTAAAGGTGATAATTCTAAAATATCTTGGACCCAGGTGGAGACAGGCAGTGCTGTCACTTGGAAGTATCCATCCTGTATATTACGAGGTGACAATTCCGTTGGTGAGTTTTATAGTGTTGCAGTAACGAAGCATAAGCAACAAGCTGACACTGGTACTAAAATGATTCATGTAGGTAAGAATACTAGAAGCACAATTATATCAAAAGGTATAAGCAGTGGCGACAGTGTTAACACATACCGAGGCTTAGTACAAATAGGTAAGAACGCACACAACAGTAGAAACTACACTGAGTGTGATTCTCTTATGTTACAGAACAGTCAGGCCTTGACATTACCCACGGTTTCACAGTATAATAGTACAAGTGTTGTAGAGCATGAGGCTAGTGCTGGTAAGTTAAATGAGGAAGCACTTTACTATCTACAATGTAAAGGATTAAGCGAAGAAGATGCGATCAACTGTTTAGTAACAGGATTTTGTAAAAGTGTCTTCCAGGAACTTCCATTAGAGTTTGCTGCAGAGGCAAATAAATTATTGAGTGTAACACTCGAAGGAGCAGTAGGCTAATGTTAATATTACAAGACGTAACTATAGCAACAGAAGGCAAAGAAATATTAAACAACGTTAACCTAGAGTTTGGTCCAGGCATACATTTTATTGTTGGGCCTAATGGTGCAGGAAAGAGTACACTTGCACACGCAATTATGTCTAACCCAAAGTATGACATCACTGGTGGAATGAAGTATAACGATACGCAGTTAGACGAACTTGCTACTTGGGAAAGAGCCCAACTAGGAATATTTTTAAGTTTCCAGAACCCTACGCCTATCGAAGGCATGAGTAACTTTAGACTTATAAAAGAAGCAATGAACATGGGCACTACTAGTTCTATCATGGACAAGTTGAATGGCTTTAGAGGACTTGCTAAAGAGCTTAACCTACCAGAAGGTTGGGACAAGAAAGAATTAAATGTACAAGCAAGTGGTGGTGAGAAAAAGAAAAACGAGCTTATACAAATGAAGATGTTGGATCCAAGTGTAGCAATACTAGACGAGCCTGACAGCGGTTTAGATGTAGATGCTATTAACAGTCTAATAGAACAACTAGCAGATTTTAATAACAAAGATAAAACAATAATCATTGTTAGTCACTATGAGAAACTACTAAAGAGTTTTGAACCAAGTACTGTAACAGTTGTCGCAAACGGCACAGCTACACAAACAACAGATGTAAGTGTTGTTACTAAAGTACTATCAGATGGGTTCAAAGACTTTGCATAACTTCCAAACAAATTATCTATACAAGCACATGGACATTAAGCGTTTGGTTAATGCTATGTCCGCTGATGCTGGATTACCACAAGAAGCTTATGGAGTAGGTGATGTGCAAATTGATTCAGCTGGTATTAGACATGACTACTATCTAAGCAAAGTAAAAACATGGCGTCCAAGATGGCAGGACTATGGTCATCTTTTTAAGCAAAGGAATATGGTTGGCGATGTTGCTATGGGAGAAGATAGACCCCTAGGGTTAGAGCTAAGTAATAAAAGTACAAAAGCTAAACCTACAAAAGTATGTTACACAGCTAACCCGGGTAAAGGCGAACAAATCCTACCAGTGTATATAGAAGTAACACCATTTAGTAATATCTTATTAGAAGAAGACTTTCACAACGATGCTGATGTTAAGATACATAAAATTGTATATGTACTCAGAGAAGGCTCTACACTAAACATTAAAAGAAATATTAATGTTAGTGGTACGCATAACACTGTACAGATTATAGAAAGTGATATAGTGCAACACCCTGGTAGTAACTTATATATTACAACTAAGTCTAACAAGCAAAACTACTTGCAGGATTTATATTTTGTAGAAGCACTACAAGACACAGTTACAGATATCCAAGGCCGTTACGATATTAAAGATGATAACAGTGTACATGTAGTAACAGATATTGATCACATAGGTACTAACTGTAGCAGTAATGTTGATGTGAGATCAGTGACAGATGATAAAAGTAAGTTTACATTCTCAGGTAATCTTACTGTTAGAAAAGAAGCAGAAGGGGCAGACGCTCATCTAAAGAATAGAAATTTACAACTAGTAGATACCACAACAGTTATTACAGAACCGAAGTTAGATATATGCACAAAAGAGATTGCATGTACACATGGTTGCACAGTCAGTTCTATTGACGAAGAACAACTTTATTTGTTAAATACTAGAGGTATAGATAGCAATAACGCAAAACAACTTTTAACAGAAGCATTTTTAAATGGATAACGCATTCGACAACATCAAATCAGTATTTCCCACACTAGCAAATAACCCTAAACTCGCTTATTTCGATAGTGCTGCAAGCACACAAACGCACTACAGCGTGACTAAAGCAATGAACGAGTATTACGACTACGAACGTTGTAATGTACACAGAGGCGACTATCCTATTAGTAGAACAGCATCTGATAAAGTAGAAACAGCAAGACAACAAGTAGCAACATTAATTGGTGCAGAGGTAAATCAAATTATATTTACTGCTGGAGCAACAGATGGACTTAACATGGTTGCTAGTTGGTCGCGATCAGTTGAACATGTCTTTATCACAGACACTGAACACACTGCTAACATACTACCATGGATTGGACACGGACGAACAGTAGAGAATGGTAGACTAGTTATATTACCAACTGACAATAACGGTGATATAGATTTACAAGCTGCTGATAAAGCATTAGCAAAGCACCCAGGTTCATTGTTAAGTATAGTTGCAACAAGTAATGTCTCCGGAGCCACAACACCATGGAAGACACTTGCACTGATGGCAAAGCAATATGGCATGACAGTTTGCATAGACGCATGCCAAACTATTAGTTCACATGAACTAGATATGAAAGAATGCCCAAGTGTCGACTTTGCAGTATTCAGCAGTCACAAAATGTTTGGACCTACTGGAACTGGCATATTATATTGTAAGCACGACACTGACGACATGCGACCTGTTAGATGGGGTGGTGGCGCTGTTGATCATTACGACATGAACGGTAATATTAATTGGGTATCCGGGCCGCACAAACACGAACCAGGCACATGTAACATTGCAGGTATCATAGGAACAGGTGTTGCAGCTGAATGGATTAAATTTGTAGGTTACGACGCAATCGATAAAAAATTGGTAAGTATACATAACTATCTAAAAGAATTAGGCATATATAATATGCCAAGTGTAACCGCTGTAAACAGTGACACTACAAATGTAATTAGTTTTGTATCTAAAGCACACCCAGGTGATATAGGTGCTATATTAGGTAACAACAATGTTGCAGTAAGAACAGGCAAGTTATGTGCTCACCCATTTGTAAATAGACTATCTGAAAGAGGTGTGCTACGAGTGAGCTGGCATGTATATAACACAGATAAAGACTGTGAAAATTTGATGGATGAATTATGGAAGACAATACAGAAAGTAACTTAACATCACAAATATATTCTAATCTGGAGAAAGTAGTTGATCCAGAGATAGGTATTAATATTGTAGACTTGGGGTTAATATATAATTTAGAATTAGATAACGATAACAACGTTACTATACTAATGACACTAACAGCACCCAACTGTCCTTTTGGAGAAGAGATATTAGAAGGCGTTGAGTATGCTGGTACAAGAATTGATGAGGTTAATGATGTTAAAATAAACTTAACATTCAACCCACCGTGGAATCCTGAAAAGATATCTGATGCAGCCAAATATTATATGGGCATCTTATAACACACACTAAATACACACAACGAACGAACGGAGAATAAAAATGGCATTCGAAATTGGAATACCAAACGTAACTTTCAAAATGAGAGTTGAAACAGACGAAGCACCAGGATTTGCATGGAACGAAGTACCAAGCATAGACTTGTTCAAAGGAAAGCGAGTAGCATTGTTTGGACTACCAGGTGCCTTTACACCTACATGTTCTAGCACACACCTTCCAGGGTATGATGCAGAATACGATAGACTATTACAGATGGGCATAGACGAAGTCTACTGCATCAGTGTTAATGATAGTTTTACTATGAACGCATGGTTTAAGTCCTTAGGTATTCAAAATGTAAAACCTATTCCAGACGGAAGTGGCGACTTTACTCGTACCCTAGGTATGCTAGTAAAGAAAGACAACTTAGGTTTTGGTCAACGCAGTTGGAGATACAGTGCGTTAGTTGATGACGGAATGATTAAAGAATTATTTGCTGAGCCTGGCTTATGTGACAATGCAGAAACAGATCCATTTAGTGTATCAGATGTTTACACAATGATAGACTTTATTAATAAGGTAGAAACTTCTTAACGTAA
>Ga0209192_10002695_pt1 | contig 12521 bp, 11 predicted proteins | sample ArcticOcean_MG_C_11_FD_187433 | JGI IMG/M metagenome (GOLD analysis project Ga0209192, IMG submission 187433) | Marine microbial communities from western Arctic Ocean - ArcticOcean_MG_CB2_154 (SPAdes) (version 2) | ecosystem: Environmental > Aquatic > Marine > Oceanic | place: Arctic Ocean... | reverse complement strand
TCTAAGTGGCCTTCAAATTCTCATTAGTGTCTATTCTCTGCGTTTAACTGCGCTCAATTGTCATAGTTTGTTACTACGCGGCAAATTTGCCCTGTTACTCCGTAGTACTACTTGAGTCATAAAAATTTCGCGTTATAGTACGCGGCAAATTGGTAAGTCCAATATGGACTGACCAATACTGGTAGGTAAACGAGCAGGTCAATACGAGCAGTCCAATTGCTGCAGCCGAGCCGAACGGGTCAACTCAGAGAGTGCGTTCTGATCGCGTCAGATTGGAGTGTCCAGGTTGGAAGGCGCAGATTGGACGGGCCGCATTGGACAGGCCGTATTGGTAAGACCAAACTGGTCCAAAGCTTGACCGCCACGCGTACTGAGCTCTATGAATTCAATAAACCCCATAACATTTCCGCCCACGATGACCCGCAGCCATGAAATCGCGGGCGTTCTGCGCGATGAAATCCTTCGCGGCCAGTTTCGGCCGGGTGAACGTTTGCCGTCCGAAAGGGATCTTGCCGCCCGATTCGGCGCTAGCCGCGGCGCTGTGCGCGAAGCGCTGTCGCAGATCGAACAGCTTAGGTTGATTGATATTCAGCCCGGGGGCGCGCGCATAAAAGAAGTCAACGACGCAAGTATTGCTGTCTTAGGGCCGCTCCTTGGTCTGGGCTCGGTACCCGATGCTGGACTGGTTGATCAGTTTCTCGATACGTTTTCGGCCTTGGCGCGCTTTACAGCGACCCGAGCGATTCCTCTAATCACAGAAATGCAGCGAACGGATCTGCTTGCGCAACTGGATGCGATGGCCGATGACCTCGGAAGCGTTGAATCACTGCAGCCAAAGATGCGTGCGTTTTTACTGACCCTGGATCGAGTCGCGGACAATTTGGTGGTACGGCTTATCAGTAACGATTTGCAGGCTCAGTTTGTTGAAAGAATGCTGCTATTACATCCGCGTCCAAGCCTCAAACCGGAGTCGTTACAAGCACTGGTCTCAGGGATGCGCTTAGGTGTCGAGAATGGCGATGGTGAGGGGGTTGCTGCGGCACTCGATATCCATTTTTTGAGCATGCGCGCGTTAGTCGCCCAAGCTCTTGCAAGCGCATAACCGAATTGAAAATGTCACGCTAGCAGCGCTCTACCGAACGCCGCCGGCAAAGAATTAAGAAGTCTAGGAGTTAGACATGAAACGAGTATTGATGCCGATTGGCATACTTTTAGGAAGCATTGTTGTCGCAGTAGTATTGATTCGTAATCCCACGCGGGTCTCCGAATCGGCGCCAGAAATCATTCCAATCAGCGTCCGCGTCGCTGAGGTTCAGACAGAGTCGGTGCAGCTATTCATCGAATCGCAGGGCAAGGCACAAGCGGCGCGTCAGGCGAGCGTCTCGTCTAATGTTCAAGGCCCGGTTGCCTGGGTGTCACCTTCGTTAGAGGCGGGCGCTTACGTCATGGCCGGCGAGCCGTTGGTAAGGTTAGAGCTGACTGATTTTGAAACGGCAGTGACGCGCAGTCGCGCTAGCTTCGATCAGGCGTCTGCCGAGGCAGAATTTGCTGCGGCAGATCTCGCTCGCATCACAGAGTTGGCGGCGAAAAATTTGGTAAGCGAGGCAGAGCTGCAGAATGCACAACGTGCCGCTACGGTTAACGAGGCTCGATTCGCCGATGCCGAAGCCAATTTAAAGCAGTCCGAACTTGATGCAGAGCGGTCGATATTGCGAGCCCCTTTTAATGCTGTTGTAGCATCGCGTGATGTCGAGCTTGGTCAGTTTGTCAATCGTGCCCAGAGTGTCGCGGTGCTATTCGATGCCGACAGTGTCGACGTGCGCGTTCCATTAGCGATCAGGCAGCTTGGCTATCTCGATGTTCCCACCGGCTTTCGCGGTGAGTTCGAGTCGGCTCAGGCGCCAGAGGTAGAATTAGTCGGAAGCTACGGTGGCAAAGAATACACCTGGATGGGCAAACTCTTGCGCACCGAGGCGACCATCGATCCCAACAGCAATACGGTGCAATCAATCATCCGCATCGAACAACCTTCTGCTGATGTTGCGGGTGAGTCTATCCCTTTACCTATAGGCCTGTTTGTCGAAGCGCGCATCGCAGGCAAGATAATCGAAAATATCGTTTCCCTGCCTCGTTCGGTTATTCGCAATAATTCGCAGGTGCTTGTGGTGGATGCCGAGAACAAAATGTATTACCGCGACGTAGAAATATTTCGTCTAGAGCAAGATCGCGTGTTGATTAGTGGCGGCCTCATGCCTGGCGAAAAAATCTGTACCTCACCGATACAAGCTGTTGTAGATGGGATGTCCGTGCGGCCAGTCCTCGAGATGATTTAAGCAATTAGCCAAATTTTTACTACTCAATTACGGTAGCAGCATATGCGCCTGAAGGCGCGTGGAGAATGTCAGTGCGAACTCCCATTACTTGGTTTGTTAAAAACCCCGTAGCCACTAATTTGTTGATGATGATCTTCCTAGCTGGAGGTTTTGTCTCTTACCTAAATCTTAACCAGGAAGAATTTCCCGATATTGATTTTGGGCTTGTGCAGGTCAGCGTCGCTTACCTCGGGGCGACGCCTGATGAAGCGGAATCAGCTATTTGTTTACGTATAGAAGAGGCGTTAGAGGGTGCAGAAGATGTCGATCGCCTCACTAGCACCGCGCGAGAAGGGGGCTGCGATGCCACTATCGAGTTAACAAGCGGTGCCGACCTCAATCGCGTCCTGAATGATGTGAAGGGTAAAATAGACGCGGTAAGTACGTTCCCTACTGAAGCTGAGAGGCCGCTTGTTAGAGCCTTTAGCTCAAGCGGCAATGTAATGACTCTTGCGCTATCGTCAAATACAGATGACACCGGACTTAAACTTATAGCTGATAAAATTCGCAATGACATTCTTGATCTAGATGGCATCTCGACTGTGAATATCGCTTACCTGCGACCGTTCGAGATTTCGGTTGAGGTCTCTGAAACTACCCTGCGTCAATATGGATTAACCCTTGGGCAGATCTCCACTGCAATCGATCGCGCTTCTCTTGATTTGCCTGGTGGTACGATTAAAACCGCATCAGGGGAAATACTGCTGCGCACCAAGGGGCAGGTCTATAACGGTGATGAGTACGAAAACATTGTGGTGCAGTCCTACCCAGACGGTACTCAACTGCGCCTTGGTCAAATTGCCATGGTCAAAGATGGATTTGAAGAGGGGTATCTTGACGCGCGGTTGAACGGTGTCAACGCAGCGATTATCGATGTACTCAGAGTAGGTGACGAAGATATCGTCACTTCATCAAAACAGGTCAAACGATGGATGGCCTCGAGCGATTTTGATTTGCCACAGGGCATGAGTTTGGCAATTATCTCCGACTCAGCCATCTCAACTGAGGATCGCATTGCCACCGTCGCAGGTAATGCTTATACCGGTTTACTATTTGTATTGTTGATCCTTACTTTATTTTTAAGGTTCAAACTGGCGATTTGGGTGGCTGCAGGTATACCTATTGCGATCGCCGGCGCCCTAGCTCTGTTCCCTTCCGTAGGGCTGACTATTAGCTCGCTAACAGTGATGGGCTTTATTCTTGTGCTCGGAATTATTGTCGATGACGCAATTGTTGTCGGTGAACGTATCCATGCTTTCGAAGTGAAAGGATTTTCAAAAGAGGAAGCCGCGATTGAGGGGACTATAGAAGTCTCAGTGCCGGTAATTTTCGGTGTTCTAACCACCATCGCGGCATTCTTGCCTATTTTGCTATTAGGCGGGCAGTTAGGTGCATTTTTTAACACGATAGGCGGAGTCGTTGTTTTTTGTCTCATTGCAAGTCTCATTGAATCTCAGCTTATTTTACCGGGTCATATCGCTCATCGTAAAACGGAAGGGTATTTTGGGGACGGCTCGCGAATTGTTCTTGCGTGGCAAGCAATGCAAAGTCGAATTGCAAACGGTATGGAGGACTTCGCAGAATACCGATACAGGCGTGCGCTCAAGAAAGTGCTCAAGCATCGCTACGCCGCATGGGCCACTGCCACTGGAGTTATTTTGGTGACCTCTGCGCTTATGTTGAGCGGTCGAGTAGGGCTGCAGTTTTTCCCTTCTATTGAGGGTGACACGGTTTGGGGGACTGTAGTTATGCCAGTAGGAGTTCCCGGCTATATTACCGAAAATGCGATCGATGCAATCGAAGAAAAAGCTATAGAGTTAGCCGCGGAACTCGAGGAGGAATTAATTGACCTGAAAGCTAATGGTCTGGCGCCCGCCTCAACTGAGAGAGTCGTTGATAGCGTTCTCACGATAATCGGCGGTCGGGCACCTCGCGGTGGTCCCTCGTCTCCTGGGCGTGGTGGATCTGGTAGCAGCGAAGTCGCCGAAGTTGTAATGTACCTCTCGCCATTTTTCGATCGTGGAGAGATTAGCTCTGCAGAGGTGCGAAACCGATGGCGCGAAAAAGTGGGCAGCATCCCGGATGCCTTAGAGCTCACCTTTGTATCAGATGCATTTTCTGCGGGTGATGCGATCAACTATCGTCTCGCAGGTCGTAACGAAGAAAATCTGAAAATTGCAGCAGCGGAGTTGCGCGATGAACTTAATCGTTACCCTGGCGTTTTCGATGTTTCTGATTCCTTCCGTGCAGGAAAACAAGAGGTCCAAATCCAAATACTTGAACGCGGTAAGACACTAGGGCTCTCGCTCAATGATATTGCAACTCAGGTACGGCAAGCATTTTTCGGCGCAGAGTCGCAGAGGATTCAACGCGGTTCGGACGACGTTCGCGTGATGGTGAGGTATCCTGAGGATGAGCGTCAATCACTTGCTAATCTGGAGAAGCTTTTGATTAGAACTCCTTCAGGAGCAGAGGTGCCGTTCCTAAGCATCGCGGATTTCTCACTTGGTAATAGCTATTCGAGCATAAATCGCCAGGATGGACGGAGAATTATCACTGTCCGTGGTGATGTAGATCGAACGGTCGTTGTACCGGATGAGATTCGTCGTGAGGTTATACGTAAATTCCAATCTAAGTGGCAGCGTGAGCTAGATGTCCAACTAGTAGTAGGCGGCGAAAGTGAGCGTCAAGCAGAGTCGTTTGGTGAGCTGCTTTCCACGTTCCCGATCGCGATGATGGTCATTTTTGCGTTATTGGCGATACCTCTCAAGTCATATTTCCAGCCATTGATTATTATGAGCGTGATCCCTTTTGGTGCGATTGGTGCTATTTTCGGCCACTTTATTATGGGGGCTGATCTCGTTTTCTTTTCAGTCCTGGGCATCATCGCGCTGAGTGGTGTAGTGGTAAATGCGAGTCTCGTGCTTGTTGTATCTGTCAATCGCCTGCGAGAAGAGGGTATGGGCATGGTGGATGCCGTATCTACAGCCGGAGCACTCCGTTTCCGTCCGATATTTCTTACCTCATTGACGACGTTTATTGGCCTAGTACCATTAATGATATCGGCAAACCCTGCGACATTTTTTGTAGTTCCAATGGCTATCTCATTAGCCTGGGGTGTTTTATTCGCGACTGTTATCACTCTATTCCTCGTTCCTTGCCTGTATTTAATATTACACGACTTCATCGGGCATACCGATTCTGAGGAAGAACGAGCGAAGGCTTACAAACATACGCTAAAAGCCACGGCCGAAAGTTAATTCGACGCCATCATCAGAGGGGCACTGCATGACAAGGCCCCTCTGCTGATGGCCTCGTCTCAGATAACCCGTCTTTTTTTATTCACTACATTGGATTCGACCATGACGAGCCTCGATTCACTTCATCAAAAGACCTCACTAATTTCTATGGCAGCTTCGGCCGCTAAAACTCTGACAATCGCAGGTGTGCTTATCATGAGTTCTGTCGCAAGCAACGCGCAAGTAAACCGCATAGATATCATTCGCCCAGATGCGCCGAGTTTGGCGGCTTATGGTGACTTTGACATTGGAGTGCGGACACTCACACTCACCGATGCGGGTCGCGTCGATGTGCTTAATACCCAACGGGGAGCGGAGGCGACTATCTATGATCGCAGCCTAACCATCGAAGTGTGGTATCCAGCGCAACTTACGAGCGGTCAGTCACGAGGGGGTGAGTATCGTGCGATTACCCGAAACCCTGAGATTACGGCGACGCTTTCGGGTCAGGCTGTGCGCGACGCAGCGCCCGACACAAGCGTTGGGGCGTTTCCATTAGTGGTTATCTCGCACGGTTACCCGGGTAACCGCTACCTGATGAGCCACCTCGGCGAAAATCTCGCCAGCAAAGGCTATGTGGCTGTCTCCATCGATCATAAAGACAGCACCTACGACGACGCACAGGCGTTTTCTAGCACCCTTTACAATCGTCCACTAGATCAGCGTTTCGTGATCGAAAGCATGGCGCAACACTCTGCTGATGCAGGTAGTTTCCTTGCAGGTATGCTCGATGCGAACAACACCGGAGTCGTTGGCTATTCGATGGGCGGCTACGGGCTCGTAAACAATTTAGGAGGGGGTTATAGCGATGAGATCGTTCCTTCTTTTATGTCGCCACCTAATGAGCTGCTCGCGCTGCATGCGACAGGCAATCCTAACTACCGTGACAACCTTGACTTGCGGATCAAGGCGGGCTTCGCGATCGCGCCTTGGGGAATGGAAAGAGGGTTTTGGCGTGAGCAAGACCTAGCAGGCATCGAAGTCCCAACGTTTTACCTCGCAGGCGACAACGATACTGTCGCAGGTTATGAAAACGGCGTCCGCGCAATTTATGAGGCCGCAGTAAATAGCGATCGCTATCTGCTCACTTACAAAAACGCGGGTCACAATGCTGGCGCGCCTTATCCGGTGCCACGTGAAATACTAGACAGTGAGACAGGTGAGGGCGCGAGTCATTACACTGATCCGGTATGGGACAGTGTGCGCATGAACAATGTGATGGATCATTTCGTCACCGCTTACTTCAATTATCATCTCAAGGGTGATGCCACAATGCTTGAGTATCTCGACGTCTATCCCGACGGAGCTGACGCGACCTATTCGGTTAAAAATGGCGTACCAGACGACGAGCATAGTTATTGGCCCGGATTCGAAGAGGGTTCTGCGGTTGGGTTACAGCTCGAGAAATTAGCGCGCGGCGAGTGAACGCCTCGCTATTTCTCGACCGAATAAACCAGATCGATACTCTGTTGGGCGCCTGATTCGGCTTTGAGCTTGAGGCGGTCGCTCAGCTTGTAGTCGAGATTTACTTTCGAGCTGCTGTCGAAGAGTCCTACCCCATAACGAGCGAAGAGGTTTGGCGTCAGGTATTTGCCGACAGTGAGCACACTATTGTTTAGCGTGTCTTTGGTGTCTATCGAGAGTTCGTCGAGACCAAGGCCGCTTCTGATCTGATTGGTTAGCCGGCTGTTCCGTTCAAGTCCGAGCGAGGCAAAGGGCCTGCCGGTCGCGAGCATAGCCAGAATGTCGGTTTCACTGAGATTGGGCGACGAGAAAAGATTGCTGTTCATGCTTTTGAGAGTGCCGCCCATCTGAACGCCCACCGTCTGCTCGTTAATTTGCCTCACTGCACGCACATTGACACCGGGATTATCCAACGCGCCGAGGAAGACGAAACGCCCTTGGCTGCATCAAACTGAGCCTCGATCAGCACAGCATCGCTAGAAATATCGATCGCATTGGGAGGTAATTCGTTAAGAGTAACATTGAGCAAGGGGATGCTCATGTCACCAGAGTAGTGAAGCGCACCGCCGATATGCGACTCTCGGGCAGCGAGTCTTCGATTGAGTGCGCCTTCGTCTTGGCCATCATAGGCGACGATCATAAATTGCATAGTGTGGACCTCGGTTATTGAGTCTTTGCATTGGGCTTATCCGGCGAGAGGTTTGCCGATATAAAACGCTTCTAGAACTTCTCTAAAAACTGGAAAAAGGGATGCTATCAACAGAGCTGCCATGCTCCAGTTAAACCAGCGTATTGCTCGCGGGCTGCGAAGAATGCGTTGAAGAGACGCGCCGAGCCAAAGCCAGAGCCAGATGCATGGTGCGCCAATAAAGAAAAACAGCGAAGCGATTAATACCACCTCACCAAGATAATCGTTGCCGATGCTTGTGTAAGTCACGATCGCCCCGACAGCCATTACCCATGCCTTTGGGTTAACCCATTGAAAGGCAGCAGCCTGAAGGAAGGTGAACGGCTTCCCTGCGCTCACCGCATCGCTGGTCACCGGCGCGGTGGCGATCTTGTAGGCGAGATAGGTTAGGTAGGCGGCGCCCACGATTTTGAGCACGGTGTGCAAAGAAGGGTAGAGATCGAATACCTGGACGATGCCTAGCCCGACCGCCAGAATCATGAGCGGAAAGCCGGTGATGATGCCGAAGTAATGAGGCAGGCTGCGCCGCGTTCCGTAGTTAAGCCCCGACGCCATTAGCATCGAATTATTGGGACCGGGGGTAATGCAGCTTGTAACTGCAAAAGCGATAAGTGAGGCATATTCCATAGCGGTTTAAAAGGCTTCGTCGGCTAACAAGGTTTCTCTTGCTACTTCGCGTCGGAGTCGACATCGCAGAGCGCAAGAACTAAAACGCGAGTATAAAGCGCGCGCGGCGGGCTCGCTAGGAGAAAAGCCGCTTGGGCATCGGCATGTGCAGTTTGCTCCTAATGAGGGTAACATCTTGCCCGCGACAAAAACCCTTGGTCTCGCTGCCGCTTCGTGTAAGTGGAGCAGGGATTGCGAGCAACGTGGTTAACCCCTGCTATGATCGAAAAATATTCTGTAATCGCCCTCTATTTTACTGTCCTCTTGGTCTTGGGTTTGTTTGCTGCGCGTGGTGTGCGCGACATGAAGGGCTTTGTCATTGGCGGCAAGTCGCTTAGCTTCTGGGTCGCTGCTTTCTCCGCACAGGCGACAGGGGAGTCGGCGTGGCTGCTGTTAGGCGTCACTGGTATGGGTGCGATGCTAGGGTTTAGTGCCTACTGGATTGTCGTCGGCGAGGTGGTTGGCGTGTTCTTCGCCTGGTTTGTCATGGGCAAGCGCTTCAAGCGCCTTACCGATTTCTATTCCTCGATCACCATGACCGATTTTTTGGTGAGTCGGTTTCAGAGCAAAACTACTGTTCTTAGACTGCTTTCGGCGATCTCGTTAATTATCTTTGTGCTTATTTATATTTCGGCGCAGATCGATGCCACTGGCTCTGCGTTCGAGGCTTTTCTTGGTTGGAACTACCACCAAGGCGCGCTCGTAGGATTTGGGATAGTAGTACTTTACTGTGTGGCGGGAGGCTTTTTAGCCGCAGCGTGGACTGACATGTTTCAGGGCGCCGTCATGCTGGGTTGCCTTGTGGTGCTGCCTATTGTTGCCTGGCTGGCGATTGGCAACTCTGCCGAAATAATTTCAGGCCTTAGTGCTATCGACCCTGCGTTGGTGAGCGTTTGGGGCGGTGAGTTCAACCTGATCAACGTATCGGTTGTACTTGGTATGATGCTGATCGGGCTTGGCTTTGTCGGCTCGCCGCAGGTGTTTGCGCGCCTGCTTGCCGTGCGCTCGGAGACAGAAATAGACAGGGGAAAATGGGTCGCGCTGCTTTTTACGTTTCTCGTTGACGCCGCTGCAGTGAGCATTGGTGTGTTAGGCCGTTATCTGTTTACCGAACAAGGCGTTGATCCTGAATCGGTATTAGGTAACGGCGCACAGAACGTGATGTCTGAGCTTGTGCACGTTAGTTTTCCGCCTTGGATTGTTGGCCTCTACGTGGCAGCGGTCTTGTCTGCGATTATGTCGACAGTATCGTCTCTCTTGGTCATGGCAGCGGGCGCTGTCACCCATGATCTGTATGCGAAGCTGGTTAATCCTTCGATAAGCGACTCGTTCGCGGCGAGGCTGTGCCGCTATTCAACACTGGTTATTGCTATTTGTGCGATGGCGCTCGCCACACTCGTGTCTGTTATTGCCCCTGAACGCACGATCTTTTGGTTTGCCATCTTTGGTTGGTCGGGCATTGCGGCCACTTTTTGCCCTATGGTGATTCTTGCTTTGTTCTGGCCCCGATTCACAGAGAAGGCAGCAATTGCATCGATGGCCGCAGGATTTTCGGTCACGATGATAAGCAAGTTTCTACTGCAAGAATTGCCGGGTATTGGCCCCGTATTCGTTGCGCTCGAGACGATGCCGCCTTCTTTCCTCGCAGCCTTGATTGTTGGTTATTTGGTGTCGATAATCTCACCCGAGCCTGCCAATGCTGAGCGTTTTAGGCGCGATCTCAAGATCTGTCATCAGAAAAGAGACCAATGATGAACCGTAGACTAATTTTGCTGGTGCTAGGCTTATTAGTGGCGTCTTGTGTAAGTTATCCGAGCGGCGAGAAACCAACGAACTCGCTGTACTGCGATAACTTTATGGTCTACGAGATGTGTGTGACCGATCTTAATGGTGACGGTGAAATCGAATTCGTCTATTTCGAAGGCTCACAGCAGGCTTTTATGTACAGGCCGGGTGCGCTTAGACGCTTGCCCAAGTCGCTCTCTATGCATCCCTGTGCTACCGAGATGGATGAAGAAATGGTGAAGACTACTTCGCGAATGTTCTATATCGATGAGTCGACGACCCTGCTCGAGAAGACCGATATTCGGGGCACGCTGCTGCTTAGATACATGACAGCGCTGCCCGAGATTACTGCCTGTAATCTGCGCCGCGAAGCAGGCTCATGACTTGCTTATTTTTTGTGATAGTCTCTATTGCGTCCTGGATTAGATGCCCTTTGTACTCGCCCGCAGAGGGAGTTAAAGGAGGTGTTGAAGAGAGTAGTATCGCAAATCTTACTGTCATAAAGAGTCGAATCATGAAAAGAACTTCCCTTGCCATCCGCAATAAAGTGCTTGTTGTTAGCGTTTTACTGGGCGCGGCTTTTAGTGCCGTCAGTGCAGCAGCCAATGCGCAAACATTAAACAACGAACAAATATTCGAGCCTGTGCCTCGGTTAGTCCAGTCCCAACCAACCCTCTTTCAAGCCCCAAGCGACGCGATAGTGCTTTTCGGCGGCGGTGAAAAAGATCTGGAGCAGTGGCAGGAAGTAGGTTCGGGTGATCCGGCAAGCTGGCTTTTGCTCAACGATTCGATGACCGTAAACCGGGCTATGGGTGCGTCAACTAGCATCGAAACGAAACGCACCTTTCGCGATATTCAATTGCACATAGAGTGGAGCACTAATCCCGTCATCGACGGCGATCAGCAACTTAGGGGAAATAGCGGGATTTTTTTGCATTCTCAGTTCGAATTGCAGGTGCTCGACAGCTGGCAGAACCCGACTTACGTTAACGGGCAAGCTGGCTCGATTTATTTGCAATACCCGCCGCTCGTGAATGCCTCGCGGCCAGCGGGCGAATGGCAAAGCTACGACATTACTTTTGAGGCGCCTCGCTTTAATGCTGCGGGTGAACTTGAAACGCCTGCATTCATCTCCGTTCTGCATAATGGTGTTGTGGTGCAAAATCGCAGCGAAATACTCGGTGCGACCTATACTTCGCAACCAAGTTATGACGTAACCTGCACACCTTATGCGCAGACTGTGGCTGTTGATTGCAGTGGCGCGATGCCACTAATTCTCCAGGATCACGGGCAGGTTGTCTCTTATCGAAATATATGGGTGCGGGAGCTCTAGGCGAACAAGCTCGAGCAAAAAACTTAATGGACAGGGGCGTTACCATGCAAATCAAGCGAATAAAATTACTGCTGACCGCATCGATTCTTAGCGCTGCCGCGACGCTTTCGATAGCGCAGGAAAAGAGCGAGTGGATTCCCTTGTTCAATGGGAAAGACTTATCTAATTGGACCATTAAATTCACGGGCTTCGAATTAGGCGAAAACTACCGCAATACCTTTAGGGTCGAAGACGGTCTACTGCGAGTCGTGTATGACGAATGGCCCACCTTTGATGGCGAATTCGGACATCTGTTTACGCAGGAATCTTATTCTCATTATCGACTCCGACTCGAATATCGCTTTGTAGGCGAACAGGTTACCGATGGCCCAGCGTGGGCCTATCGGAACAACGGCATGATGCTTCACAGTCAATCTGCCGAGAGCATGCTTTTAGCTCAAGATTTTCCTGCATCGATCGAAGCGCAAATGCTCGGGGGTAATGGCAGCGAAGCGCGCCCGAACGGCAATGTCTGTACCCCGGGAACACACATCGAGATTGCGGGCGAACTCATTAAACGCCATTGCACCAACTCCGAGTCGGCTACGTTTCACGGCGATCAGTGGGTGACAATGGAGATCGAAGTGAGAGGCGCGGAGAGTGTTAAACATTTCCTCAATGGCGAAGAAGTTTTCGGCTATGGAGGGATTCAGTTAGACCCCGAGTCTGTTGAAGCCGCACCGCTGATTGCGGCGGGTGCACCGATTCAACTGTCGGCGGGCCACATTGCCGTGCAGGCAGAGACGGCGCCCATCGAATTCCGCCGCATTGAACTGCTTCAACTTGCACACTGAGACGAGAAGCTCAGTCAGCGACGAGCTGGCTTTGCATTGGGTCGCTCGACTCATTCGTGTTGAACCGAGGGCTAAGCTTTA
>Ga0209192_10002688_pt1 | contig 12539 bp, 13 predicted proteins | sample ArcticOcean_MG_C_11_FD_187433 | JGI IMG/M metagenome (GOLD analysis project Ga0209192, IMG submission 187433) | Marine microbial communities from western Arctic Ocean - ArcticOcean_MG_CB2_154 (SPAdes) (version 2) | ecosystem: Environmental > Aquatic > Marine > Oceanic | place: Arctic Ocean... | reverse complement strand
GGTTTCTCTTTGCTGCCCGCTCACTTTTTGTGAACTAGTTCACATTTTTAGAAATTACGTTGTTTTTTAAGCGCCTATTTCGTCTCTTTTTGTCCCAATTTTTTCATTTGTCCACGCCTAGTCGTGGACGGTGCACCTCCTATGTTTTTAGGTTTTTTTTCTGACTAATTTGTTTTTACGGCGGCATATATATGCCTTCCAACACACCATCCCATTCACTCACATGCCAGCCGTTACCCCTCTGGTTTGGTCCTTTGCCACTCCACGCTTCTGCTGGCGTTCCCCCATTTAGGTTTTGGTGGGGGCGAACATGGTTGTACCAGTTTCTGAAGATATGCAGGCTGGATGTCATTTCATCGGCGGGGATGATTACTTGTTTGGTGTGTTGTTTTAACGTGCCAAAGAATCTTTCAATTCTTCCATTTTGCCAAGGGCAGGCCACTTCTGTGGTTTGGTGCTTTATACCTAAAAACCATAAACCGAAGCGGAACAGTTTGGAGGTAAAACACGCTTCATTGTCTGTGCGTAAAAATTTGGGCTGACCATATTGTTCTATGAGATTTAGTAATGCCCGTAGCAGTGCAATGCTGGTTTTGCGCCGCACAGACATTAAGCCGATACACGCTCTGGTGCCTGCATCTATACAACCCAATAGCCTGTGGGGTTGGTTATTGTTGTCATTGATCTGGGTTAAATCCATTTGCCAGAGTTTGTATCTGGGAATGGGGGCAGGGGGCTTTGCTTTGATGCGCCTGCGCTCCAACAACACTTCATGTTCGTAGCGAGACACCGGTTTATAAACCCAAGACTTGCTGACGGTCATAGCTTTGGAGTTGGCATATAGCCGGTTAAAAACGAAAGCCAACTTGTGCCCGCTGTAAGTTGGGTAAAGGGCAGCAAGCTTAATAATCTCAGTAATGACCCATTGGGGTTTAGGGAGATATTTGGTGCCGTACTTTTTTTGCGCTAGCTCGTCTTTAGAGCGTCTGCGGATATAGGTGAGTGGTTTTTGGAAAGAGATTAACCAACAGTATGTGATCGTTGTGATAATGACTGCCCAAAGTGTAAGGCTTAAAACTGTAAGCATTTGCTGACTTTTTCTTCAGTAAAAACCCACTAATATCAGTGTTTTATTTAGTTTCTATCGATTTTTCGATGAGCCGTGTTACGCAACCGTTGGTCGGTTTGTTTGGACTAGGGGAGGTGCTTTAATAAATTGGTGTAAATATAAACGAGCTACGGGGGCGAGCTTGCAAACGTCTGGACAACTATTATTTTGGTTAATGCTGGCGCTTTCTAATCGTTCAGAGCGAAGCCTGTCAGCCTCGCTGCAACTTAACTGAGATCTTTTGCGGGTGTTTACTAAACGAACTTAGTCCATGTCTCTAGTGGTGCTCTATCTGAAACCAAGCTATTCACATCTGCCTCTGGGTTTTTATGCCCAATGGCCATGCCACAAAACAGCATTAAGTTGTCTTCTGCGCCGACAAAGTTTGCTACCGCTTGTGATCTGTTTGCCCAAGCTTCTTGTGCGCAGGTGTCCAGCCCTTCTTCTTGTGCCAACAGCATAAATGTTTGTAAAAACATGCCTAGGTCTGACCATTGAGGTGGCCCCATAGTTTTGTCTATAAAGCAGAAGAATGCGGCAGGCGCATCGAAAAACTTAAAGTTTCTGGCTAGGTGTGCAAAGCGGCTGGGTTTGTCCTCTCGCGGAATGTTCAGCAGTTTGTACATGTCTTCGCCCACTTTAAATCTGGAGTCGCGGTAGGGGGAGGGCAATTCCTTGGGGTAAATTTCGTAAGCTGGGGTTTCTCTGGGATCAGTGTCTGCCAAGAATTGGTGGAACTTTGGCATGCTTGGTCCATTAATTACGAACACTCGCCATGGCTGTACGTTGCCGCCTGAGGGCGCGCGCGCGGCCTTTTCTAGTAGCTGAGATATCTGTTCATCAGATACTGGGGTGTCTAGAAAAGAGCGGATTGATCTTCGCGCTTCTACGGCTTCGCTAACTTTCATAAGGTGTCCTAAATTTTTCGGCTTAAGCTATATATTTTTCTAGACTGCCTCTAATGACTAAAATCAATCAGAAGAAGGCTAGAAAAAGTTTAGCGGGGTTGTTTGATAGGCAAGACATAGCCGCCAATTGGCGGCTATGTGCAACGTGCTAGCGCAGCTGCCTAGTTAAAGACACCGTTAAAGGCATCTTCATTGAAGCCTATTAACAGTGTTTTGCCTACTACACTGGTGGGTGCGCGTAGATTGCCTGTGCTGCCTAACATGGCGTCTATGGCTTCATCTGTGGCTGCACTGCCACCTTTGAATTCAATGACTTTTTTGCCTTTTGCCACAATCATTTTGCTTGCTTTGGCCAGCAATGCTTGGGCGTCTTCCCGCTGTAGCTTGCGACTTGCAGGCACAGTGGTTGCTATTGTTATGTTGCTTGCTTCCAAAAACTTGGATGCTCGAGTACAGCTGGTTCAGCCGCTGCGAAAATAATACCAATCTACTTTCTTTGCCATTTCATTGTCCTATGATGTGGAGGCTCATAATAAGAGGAGGGCGGCCACAATGACAACATTTGCGATAGATTTTGACACCACATCTTTGGCGGAGACTCAATTTACCTTTGCCGATGGCGTTGCCACTTTAACGCTGCACAAGCCCGACCTGCGCAACGCCATATCCACCGTTATGCTCGCCGAGTTGATTTATTTGCTTGAGTGCTGCGAGCGCGATGATTCTGTGCGGGTGGTTGTTTTGCAGGGCGCCGGCAGTGGCTTCTGCCCCGGGGATAATTTGCGTGGTATGGGTCCGCTGCCGGATGATTTTCAGTTTATGCCCACCAGTCCTGTAACCCACGCGGGCATTCAGCAGCGCCTGCGCGGCATGAGCAAACCCACCATTGCCGCACTCCATGGTTTCGCCTTGGGTGTGGGTCTGGATCTGGCCATGGCTTGTGATTTTCGTATTGTGACTGTCAATGTGAGGCTACAAGACCAACGGGTTATTGATCGCGGCATGCACGCCGTTACCGGTTGTGCTTGGCTGCAAACCCGCGCCATTGGTAGCGCTCGGGCCTTGGAGTTTTTGATTTTGGGCGAGGCTATTGACGGCGAAACAGCTAAAGCTTGGGGCATGGTGAGCAAAGTGGCCACTGAAGATGAATTCAGCCAGACCTTAATTGCGTTAACTCAGCGCCTTGCTAAGGCGCCCACCAAAGCCATTGGATTAATGAAGCGTCAGATATACGCCGGTGAAACAATGAGCCATGAGGACTTTATGGCCTTTGCTGCACCGCTTATTACGCAGATTGAGATTAAGGATCGGCAAGAGGGCATTCAGGCCTTCTTAGAAAAACGGCCCGCAAATTTTTCCGGCACTTAGTTCTCACTGCAAGGAAGTTGCGGATGATTTTTTGCGCAGTGCATTTAGCACTTCGTTTCTTCTGCGCTACTCAGTACTCTTGGGCTGGATAAAGATTTTTATATTTGGAGGAGAGCAGCATGGCACCCATACCCAAGGGCAGTACAGTAGCAGTAACAGGTGGCGCAGGTTTTATCGGCGGCTGGGTAGTTAAACTGCTCCTAGACAAAGGCTATCGTGTTCGCGCCTGTGTCAGAGACGTTAACGACGCTGCTAAAACCCAATTCCTACGCGACATGCCAGGATACGCATCAGGTCGACTGAAACTGTATTCTGCAGACCTTGATCAACCCGGTTGCTTCGACGAGGCCTTTGCCGGTTGCCAAGGGGTTTGCCATGTTTCCCACGTTAGCGACTATGACGACCAAGATTACGTACGCGGCGTGTGCAAACACGTGATTGATAGCATCAATAAATCTGGCACAGTCAATCGTGTCATCGTTACCTCAAGTATTGCCGCCATTATCTCTGAAGCAGATTTAAATGAACTGCAACGCCGGCCTGTGTTCTACGAGGACCGCTACCCAGATGAGGAAAACCCCAAGCGAACCACTGCCAAGGGCCAAGGTTACTCCATGGGTAAAGTTGAGCTTGAACGGATGTTTACAGATGCCGCCGAAGCCAATGGTGAATGGGATTGCATTCGGGTTTGCCCGGCTGACAATGTTGGGCCTATTTTGGCGGCCCATCAAAAAGACAAAGGTCCCTGGCAGAACAATATTGAAATGATGCTGAAAGGTAAGTACTACCAAAACGGTGCTTACAGACCATGGATGACGGTAGACGTGCGCGACGACGCCGAGTGTCATATTCGCTTGCTAGAAAACGTGGATGTTAAAAACGGCGACCGTTACATCGCTTGGTCTACTGACACCATTAACGTGGAGGATGTTTGCGCGTCCATTAATCGTCTGTTGCCGGAACTGGGACACGACACCCCCGAAGTCACAGATACCTTCCCAGAACATATACAGGCCAGAGAAGCAAAAATGCGCGCTATTTGGGCGGGCTGCGATCTGCGCAATGATCGAATTAAGGCAGTTACCGGCATTGAGTTTAGGTCACTGGATACCTCCATCAGGGACTGTGTGGAGTCTCTTTTGTCAGTAGCTGGTGTGCAGCCGCAATTAAGAGATGGCTTTACCTTACCCAAAAACAGTTAGGTGGCTCTTTTGAGCCGCTCATGACGGCTCGATTACTCGATTTGTACCATAGGCAGAAACAATGAAACTAGAAGACAGCTGGATCAAAGCTAGAGAGGCCTGGGATTTTCGCGGCGAGCAGCGCCCTGATTTTGCCATTGATCCTCGGTCTGATCAGGAATCGGTGTGGGATTACCCACGACCACCGGTGATTGTTGATGACAAGCGCAGCGTTGCAGTACGCAGTAGCAGCGGCACACTGTTGTTAAAGACCAATGCTGCTAGGCGAGTGCTGGAAACTGCCAGTCCACCGACCTTTTATTTACCCGCTGAAGATCTGTGTGTGGCGCTAGAGCCCGCCAGTGGCAGTTCATTTTGCGAGTGGAAAGGGGCTGCTGAATACTTTCAGTTTGAAGGTGAGGTCATTGCTTGGCGCTACCCCGAGCCTTTCGACAGTTTTACCAGTGTCGCCGGCTGGATTTGTTTTTATCCAGCGCTGACCCAATGTTCGGTAGACGGTGAAGCCGTCCGCGCGCAGGCCGGAGGTTTTTACGGCGGGTGGGTGACAGATGAAATTATCGGCCCTTACAAAGGCGAACCCGGCACCAGCGGTTGGTAAGCGCCTAAGCTGCGCGCTACTCGGCGCCTACTCGGCGCCTACTCTAGGGCTACGCTAGTGGTGCGCCATAGTTACGCCATAGTTACGCCATAGTTACGCCATAGTTACGCCACAGTTACTGCGAGATTACTGCGAGGATACTCCGAGGTTGTAGGGCGCTTACGCGTCGTTCGCTGGATTATTGATCAGTCTAATGTGGTGAATACTTGCCGTTTTATTCCTTCCCTCTGGCACTTTCACCTTTTTGGTTCTTAGGCTGGGTATAGATCGGTGGAGCCTCGCTTGGGTCTGCGGTCAGAAATTGCCGTTTATGCGACAACCACCAAACTGGCGGCTGGCTTTTGCCGAAAAACTCACTTACTTTGTGCATCTAAGGCCATTGGCCGCTACTTCAGCCCTACTTCAGACCTACTTCAGACCTACTTAAGCGCTAATTAGCCGCCACCTAGTGCTATTTAGGTGCAAGTTAAGCTCTATTTCGGCACTCTATTGCCTGCAAACGCTGCAAGAGAAAGGGGGGCGGTTGAGGCTTGCCGTAACCTCTTGAGGAATAGCGAGAAAACGGCAAAAGTTTGCACTCTTAGCCCTGTACAAGCCTTTTCCAACACTTGAGCGTAAAATTCTGGCAATAGATGGCCGTGTTTTAGGGATTTAACCGACTTAAAGTCTTGATTTACGTCAACTTTCGGCGAACAATTGCCGCTATTGAAATTTTCGGTCAAAGCAAATGCCAGAAGGCGTAGGTTACAGCGCGAATAGCGTACAAACTCGATCAACTCCAGCTCCTAGAGTTGAAGTTAAAACTAATGTCGATACCTCTAGTGCAGTGCAAAATAGCGCTGAGTCTTTTAAAGATAAGGTAGATGTTGAGATAGGTGCCCGTCAGCAGGCCCCAGTAACCACCAATCGCAGTACCTATGAGCAGATTGGCCAATCGCAAATCAGATCCGAAGCCCGGGTAACAGAGCAACGCGCAGTAGAGCAGTTGCAGCAGCGACAAGCACTGTCTACCCAGCGCGACAGTCAAGTGTCTAGGGCAAGTGTGGCGTCCAGCGACAATAGCCGCGCGGAAACATCACAGCGCCAGCCAGCGGTAGCAGAGCGGGCAGCTGAGCGTCCCACGAATGATGCGTTGGCACAGCGAGTTCAGCAGCAATCTTTTACTTCAGCAGAAAAATCTCGTTACTAAATTTTTTTTCACGAGTGTCTTCGACCAGCAAGTTCAGTTAGAGGCTTTTTTGCAAGATAATCAGCAGCAAAATTTTGAACGCGAACATGTCTAACGTCACAGCTCAAAACTGTCCTTCTTGCCAGAGCGGCAGCATTAGCCCTTTAGAAGCCAGCAAAAACGACTATGCCTTTGTCGAGTGTAATAACTGTACATTGATTTTTGTCGACCCCATGCCGTCCCATGAAGCCCTCAATGAGTTCTACGACAATTACCATAAAAGTGGTCAATACCTTGCTAAGTTAGATTCCAAAATACGCCGGGCTAAAAAGCGCATACGCAGCGTTAACTGGTTGAAGAAGCCGGGTACCTTTATTGATGTTGGTTGCAATGTCGGCTTTGCCGTAGAGGCAGCGCGCTCTTTAGGCTTTGAAGCCAGGGGGATAGACATTGACGCGAATGCCATTGAGGTGGCTCAAGGGCAGTTTACCCAAGCAAAATTTGAAGTGCGGTCAGTGCAAGATTTGGCCGAGTCTGGTGAAACATTCGATTTTATTTATTGCAGTGAAGTCATTGAGCATTTACCAGAGTTAGACAGCTTCTTTGCGGCCTTAGTAAAATGCCTCAGTGACGGTGGAGTACTGTATATCACCACGCCGGATAACGGCCATTTTAGCTTGCCCAACGAGTTTTCAAAACTTGTGGACTGGACCTCAGTACGCCCTCCAGAGCATTTGATGTACTTCACCAAATCTTCAGTGGCGCCGCTGTTATCCAGACATGGTTTGAATTCGGTAAAAATGCCTTTCAGCTTTAAGCCAACTCTGAAAATTATTGCCAAAGTAAAAGGCTAGCCTGCCCAACTAAAGCTGCTGCGCTTAGCGTTTTTGCTTGTCTGCCCTAGCGCCGGCCCGTGAATCTTCCTCATTAGTCATATTGCGTACGTCTTTAACTAAAAACACCAGCGCTGTTGGGATCACCACAAGAATAATGGTGGCGGTTAGGGTGGTTTGGTAGCCATAAGCTTCATACATTAATCCAGCGGCTACCAAACCCAATGGCGCCAATGCAATTGAACCGATATGGTCATAGGCGCTCACCCTAGACATCATCGCCGGAGCAACTTTTATTTGCAGCGTTGTGTACCACAACACAGAAAATATTTGGTCGCAAAAGCCGACAAGGAATGCCGCTAGCACAATTACTTCAAGAGGCGAGCGCAACAACATAGCAAGGCTTACCAAGGGGAATGCAAATACCATCATTACGGCCAAGCGCATGGGGTAACGCGGGTTGATCTTTATGGCGAATAAACCGCCGGCTAACGTACCAACGCCAAAGCCAGAAACGATAAACCCCCAATCTGTAGGGCCGGCCATAAAGTCTCGGGTGAATGCTGGTCCTATAAGACCAAAAAATGCCTCAAGGGCAGCGACCACTAGAGAGAACTGTAAAACAATACTCCAAAGCCATGTATGTGAGCTGAATTCTTTCCAGCCTAGTTTAAGGTCCTGAATAATCGATTCGCTTTTTTCCTTCAGTTGGGGACTTGGCCTAAGACTTAAGATGAGCAATGCCGAAATGCCAAAGGAAATACCGTCAATTAGCAGAGTCACCCCTGGACCTACCCACGCCACTAACAACCCGCCAAGGGCTGCGCCTATAGCAATGGCGCCATGCCGAGCAGTACCTAAAATGGCATTAACTGTCTGTAGGTCTTCGCGATCCACCAACTGAATAATTAGGCCTGTGGCAGCTGGCGCATTGAAGGCAACGCCAATGCCGTTGATAAGCATAAAAAATGTTAGCCAAGGTACCGTTGCTAAACCTGAGAGAAATAAGAACGCCATAGACAGTTGCGCAGCCATGGCCAATAACTCGGCATAGAAGATAACTTTTTGCCTTGAGGTTCTGTCTGCAATTGCGCCGCCGATCAGAATCACACCAATGGCGGCAACCGTGGGGGCTGCGATAACAAAGGCGGCGTCGGCGGTGGAACCAGTTAAATCCAACACGCCAAAGGCCATGGCAATAGGCGCCATAGCCGTACCCATATAGGTGATAAGGTAGGATGCAAACATCCGACTCACATTGGGCGTTTTCATCAGCTTTAACGCTTGGCGGAAATTGTTTTGTGCCAATGAACTAGCCTTTTTTGAGAATGTTTAGTAATCGCAAATTGTTCAGCTGCCTAGGAAACGTGAAGTCAGCCACGACTAGGCCTGAGGAAAACGCGGCTTACGTTAAGAGACGCGTAATCTACACCGTCTTAAACAAATTTAAATTGCCGTTTGTAGGTAAATGACGACGTTTGGTCTGAGGGCACTCAACCTTATTGATGTTATTTCTCAAACTGCATTGCCGTAAGTCGCTGCTAAGTAGCTACTTAGCAGCTGCATTTCGCTGACAGACTTTCTGCGCTGACCACAAAAAATACACCACTTTCGATAGGGTAAGTTAATGGCTCAATATGAATTTGCCACGCTAGATGTGTTTGCTTATGAGCGTTTTGGTGGCAACCCTTTGGCGGTGTTTCCCAATGCGCGCGGGCTCACCGATGAACAAATGCAAAAAATTGCTCGAGAAATAAATTATTCCGAAACTACCTTTGTGTTACCTCCTAGGAATCGCCATAACACTGCCGAAGTAAGGATTTTTACACCGCAGAATGAATTACCCTTTGCCGGTCACCCTAATGTTGGGACAGCTTGGTTGTTAGCCGAGAACCCAGGGTGGGCACCGGGGCTTATAGCTGGCGATAAGATGATCTTTGAAGAGCGAGCGGGGCTTGTGGAGGCAACGGTTGTTAGAGCAAAGGCCGGCGAGTTGTCCAGCTGCGCCATTCTAGCGCCGCAAAAGTTCCATCAGTTACACACTATTCCGAGGTCTGTGGCTGCGCCGTGTGTTTCTTTGTCAGAGGAAAAAGTCGTTGCTGATGCTGTGGTGGCCAGTGTGGGTCTACCTTTCGCATTAACGCAGGTGGTTAACTTAGAGGCTATAAAATCTGTTAAACCCAATATTGCAGCCTTTGAGTATTGTAATGAACACCACGGCTACCCAAACGAACCACTGTGCATGATGGTCTATTATCAGTCTGATTCCGGAGTTATACATGCGCGAATGTTCAGTCCACTTGCTGGTATTTATGAAGATCCCGCAACTGGCTCTGCATCTGCTGCGTTAGCTGGGCTGTTAGCCAGTGGAGATAAACGCACAGATGCCCGTATTAAATATGAGGTTTCCCAAGGTGTAGAAATGGGCCGACCGAGCGAAATTTTTCTGCAAGCGCAGAAAGTCGCTGGCGAAGTTGCATCCATTTCCATTGCAGGGCATTGCGTGCCGGTTATCACAGGCACGCTGACCCTATAACGGGGGAGTATAACTTCAGGTTTAGTGTCCTGAGTGTTTATATCCTAACTTGAAATTGAACCTACTGGGACTTAGCCGGGCGCTTAACGTCTTGGAGCTAAGGGCACCCTATGTACCCCAATTAGGCTGCTAGATTTACTTGCACCGCATCTTATGCTGACTGCAGTAATGCGACCAAGGTCTCGCGTGTGGCCTGTGCTTCTTCTGGGTTCAAGAAAAATTCAGATGCTGCAAAATCTGTCACTCCGGCCTCACGCATTTTGCTGATACCTTCCACAACTTCATCAATGGTACCCACGATTGCCACATCGGCTGGGCCATCTACACCTTCACGGTCGAGCATGGCTCGGTAGGAGGGCAGCTGACCATACATTTTCAAATTTTTACCAATAACCCCGCGTACCACATCGGGTTGATCGGTCACACAGACGGGCAGGGTAGCAATGATTCTTGGCGCTGCTCGCCCAGCTGCTTCTGCGGCAGCGGAGATTTCTGGCGCAATGTGTTCTTTAACTGTCTTAGGACCAACCCAAGCCAGTGAGGTGCCGTCGGACAGCGCACCAGCCACCCTTAAGGCTTGGGGGCCAAGCGCAGCTACAAGCACTGGCACATGGGTTTCTGGCGCGCGGAATACCTTGGCATCACAGCTTATAGTCTCACCGGTAAAGTTCACTGTGCCTTCTCTAAGTAGCGGCATTAGGACGCTAAGATATTCCCGCAAATGACGAATGGGTTTATCAAAACCAATGCCCAATTGGGCCATCATGGTTTCATGGGAGAGGCCGATGCCTAAGGTGAGTGGGGCGGTCATCATATTGGACACTGTCAATGCTTGGCCGGCTAGGATCATTGGGTGGCGTGGGTGAGTGGGAATAATAGCGGTACCCAGCTCCATGCTTGTAACGACCTGTCCAACAGCGCTCAATACCGTCAGTGCATCAAAGCCGCCGGTTGGGTGCTCGGCTAACCAATAGCTGGCAAAACCGTCTTTTGCAGCCTGTATTGCATGGTCTCGCACCGCAGGAATGGATGCTTTTTGTACCAACCCCGTACCGTTAATGCCAATTTTCATCCAATCTTCCCCTGTCTGTGAACCTCTAGAAATTGAGGCCTTATAGCCTAACCATAGCCTTTTTCTCAGCCCATCGTTAGCCCTTGGTTTTCTGTAATAGCGTCATTAATCTTGCGGTTTTGGATTAATCGACCTTATGCTGGGCATCGCCGGTTCTGCGAATGGTTCCTCAGAATCTTCGCTTGTTTGGTTTATTAGTACGCCTGTTTGGATAAGAGTATTTTGCCTAAGATGATGACCGAAGTTGCCCTTGCCTATATTTTTGACGCTCAGGGAAGAGTACTTATTGCCAAGCGGCCTCAGAATAAGCATATGGGTGGTTACTGGGAATTTCCTGGTGGCAAGTTGGATTTGGGCGAGTCGCCGGCACAAGCCATTGAGCGCGAAATTTTTGAAGAACTGGCAATTTGTGTGACTGCGACAAACGTACTGTCTCGCTTTGCACTGGCAGTAACTCCTGAGTTGGCGTTTTTTCCGGTAATCTGCCAGTGGCTTAGCGGCGATATAGTGCTTTTAGAACATGATAAATACAGTTTTGTGGCGCCAGAACATCTGGCTAACTCTAATTTTAACTCTAAGTTGAACTCTAAGTTGAACTCTAATTTTAACTTAGCACCGGCGGATGTTGTTGCGGCACGCAAGTTAATCAATTTCTTGCACAGCAAGCCTGCAAAATGAATAAAGTGGCCGCAAGAATTAAGTAAGGTAAAGGGGACAGTAGATGGAAATTGAACACGGCAGCGTAGCAACAACAAGGCATAAAAGTGCTTATTTGGCTTGTGGCCCTAAAGACGGTCCACGAATATTTTTTGTTCACGGGTGGCCTGAGCTGTCCCTGAGCTGGCGGCACCAGTTGTTAACACTGGGCAACCTTGGCTTTAGAGCCATAGCGCCAGACATGCGTGGTTATGGACAATCTTCAAATTATGCTAAACATGAAGACTTTGCCGTCAGTGAGGCGGTTCAAGATATGGTTGAGTTACATACAGCTTTGGGGCAAGGCCCAGCAGTTTGGGTAGGTCACGATTGGGGTGCTCCTGTAGTTTGGAGTGTCGCACTACATCACCCTGAAATAGTTCATGCATTAGCAAACTTGTGTGTACCGTTAGGTCTTGAGGCCGGGGTGGATTCCATCATGGAGCATGTGGACCGAAGAATTTACCCTGCAGATACTTTCCCCAAGGGGCAGTGGGAATATCAATTCTTTTACAATGAAAATTTTGCTGCGGCCCAAGCAGAGATGCAAGCAGAGCCACTTAAGACAGTGAAATTACTCTTCAGAAAAGGCGATCCAGCAGGCGCAGGGCAACCCGCCTCCACAGCCTTTACGCGAATAAATGGCGGCTGGTTTGGTCCTGATGGCATTCCAGATATGGACATAGACCTTGATGTTATTTCTCCAGCTGAGGCAGATATTTTTGCCCAGGCATTAGGCCGAAATAGTTTTTTTGGCCCCAGTTCTTGGTACGTGAATCACGAAAACAATGCGGCCTTTAGCGCCAAAGTGAGCTCTGTATCTATTACTAAGCCGGTACTGTTTTTTCACGGCGAATATGATTATGTATGCCAAACGGCTACTGGCACGCTGGCGGATCCCATGCGCGCAAGGTGTGTAGATTTGACTGAAATTTTTGTTAAGTCAGGACATTGGATGGCCCAAGAGTGTCCTATTGAAGTAAATGCAGGGTTAACACACTGGTTAATCAGTAAAGTTGGCTATTGGCCCTAGTTGGCGCAACCCTATAT
>Ga0209192_10002678_pt1 | contig 12565 bp, 9 predicted proteins | sample ArcticOcean_MG_C_11_FD_187433 | JGI IMG/M metagenome (GOLD analysis project Ga0209192, IMG submission 187433) | Marine microbial communities from western Arctic Ocean - ArcticOcean_MG_CB2_154 (SPAdes) (version 2) | ecosystem: Environmental > Aquatic > Marine > Oceanic | place: Arctic Ocean... | reverse complement strand
TTGCAGCGCTTCTGTTGCATTAGAGTATTTCCAATGTTATGATATGCCTTGTGTTTTTCTAATTTAGAACCGCTATTGCTAACCGCTTCAATGTGGCGCAACATTGCTTCATCATAAAGTTCAGAGATGTAATATGCGTTTCCAAGGTTATACGAACCAGCAGCATTATTTTGCTTTGTGGAAACCCCCAATCGGTATTTTTTTTCAGCCTCTACAAAGTTTTCGTTAACAAGATAATTTCCATCAAAGATATAATTATTAGACTGGGATAGTTGAGCTTCATCATTTTGAGCGTTCCCTAAAGTGCAGCTAAATAACAATATAACTACAGCACACCAGCCAAGTCCATAAGAATGGTTGTTTCCTGTTTTTATATCGATTGTTATATTTGTTGTTAAACTCATAAGTTTTCGTTAAAAAGATTAAGACGTTTTAGCCAAGCGGTTTTACGCTCCAAAAATAAAATATCTAAAATCAGAAAAAACAAACCGATTCCTAAAAACCACTGAAATTGGTCTTTATATTCAGCAAATTCTTTAGACTCAAACTCTTTTTTATCCATTGCGTTTAAGACGTCTCTAATTTGTTTTACGACATCAGCGGTCTGGTTTCCGTTTATATAGTCGCCATTTGCTTTATTCGCGATCATTCTTAAGGTTTCTTTATTTAATCTAGTAATGACCGTCTCATTATTTTGGTCTTTTTTATAACTCATGACTACCCCATTTCTTTTTAATGGGATCGGCCCCCCTTTTTCACTTCCAACTCCAATAGTGTAAATTTTTATTCCTTCTTCTGAAGCTGTTTCTGCAACCTCTACACTTAAGTCATTATGGTCTTCACCATCAGAAATTATAATTAAAACTCGATTGGTTTGTTCATCATCATCATAATAATTTCGCGACAACTGAATCGCTTCATCAATAGCTGTTCCCTGTGAAGAAAGCATATCGGTGTTCATGCTTTGTAAGAACATTTTCGCCGATGCGTAATCAGTCGTAATTGGGAGCTGTGGAAACGCCTTGCCGGCATAGGCAATAATACCAACTCGGTCGCTTGCTAAGTTATTTATTATTTGAGTAACGAGCTGTTTTGACTTTTCTAATCTGTTTGGCGCTACATCTTCAGCCAGCATGCTTTTGGAGACATCTATCGCAAAAACAATGTCAACTCCTTCTCTTTTTATAGTTTCAAGTTTTGTGCCAATTTTAGGGTTTACCAGTCCAATTATTAAGGCGCTAATTGCCAAGCAGAGTACTACAAATTTTAGAGTTGACTTGAAAAAAGACAAGTCTGGGCTTAATCTTTTTAGAACGATTGAGCTTCCAAATCCCTTTTGAATTCTTTTTTTCCAGAAGTAAGTCCATAAATAGATAATCAACATCATTGGAATGATGATAAACGCCCAAAGCCATATGTTCTCTTCTAATTGATACATTTAAATAAAACTTCTAAATAAGGTGAATCTTAATAAGAATTCAAACAGTAACAACCCTAAAGCAAGCAAGACTAGCGGTCTAAACTTTTCTTCATAATTATAAAACTTAAATTCCTCTACTTCTGTTTTTTCTAGGGCATCTATTTCTTTATAGATTGCTTTCAACTTACGATTATCAGTCGCTCTAAAATACTTTCCACCCGTAACTTCGGCGATTTCTTTTAATAGTTCTTCATCGATTTCTACCTGAACTCTTCCATATTGAAACACTCCGTTGTTAAGCGCTACGGGGGATAATGCCATTCCGTTGGTGCCAAGTCCAATAGTATATGTTTTGATGCCATACTCTAAAGCAAGTTCACTAGCTGTTTGAGGATCAATAAACCCAGCATTATTTACGCCGTCAGTTAACAGAATAATAATTTTACTTTTTGCACGACTGTCTTTTATCCTATTCACAGCAGTTGCAAGACCCATTCCTATAGCTGTGCCTCCCGTTATAATCGTATTATATTTAATCCCTTTTAAAGACTGTAAAACAATACTTTTATCGCTGGTAATAGGCGTTTTCGTATAGCTTTCGCCAGCGTATTCTACCAGGCCAATTCGATCGTTAGGGCGCCCCTTAATAAAGTCCGCTGCTACGTTTTTTAACGCCTCAAGACGGTTTGGTTTTAAGTCTTTTGCCAGCATACTAGCAGACACATCAATCGCCATAACAATATCCACCCCTCGAGTTGTTTTTGTTTTAGAAGAAACCTCAACCGTCTGTGGGCGCGCTAGAGCGCAAACAATAAGAATTACAGCGATTATTCTTAGCCCAAATAACAGGTGCTTGATGGTTGTCCATACGGAAGTTTTTTTAAACCCCTGTACGCTAGAAACGCTTAGCTGAGCTGTTTGCTTTCTGTTTTTCAAGACATACCAAAACACCAAAACTGGAACGACTGCGAGTAGCCATAAAAATTCTTTTTGAGTAAAATCGATTCCTTTAAACATTACTTTTGTTCTTCTGTTAGTGTGATAAGCTCAATTGAATTTAGAATGCGTTCCATAATTTGATCTGCATATACATCCCCTTCTTTCCAGATTAAAACAATTTGTTGCAGCAAATCAGGGGTTGAAAACCCTAATACAACGTATTTTCCCTTAGTAAGTATATCATCAATAAGAAATTCGGCGGCGCCAAAAGTTTTAACACCCTCCTGACCATTAGGCGTTATAAACTGTTCGTTTCTTGAAATAATATTTTTAGCGCCGTCTTTTTCAAAGCCATCCAACACCCCTTCAGTTGCCTTTAAAACATCAATAGCCACTTCTTTCTCGTCACCATCATTTGGTTCTGAAGCATACTTAGAGCTTGTTATGATAACATCTATTGGGGTTTCTGAACCCGCGTAAGCAAAGGAACTAATTTGAACTTTTCCTTTCATTTCTTCAGGAAGTTCAATAAGCTGCCGTGCTAAAACTTCAGGAGTTGAAATAGTAATTCCCGGCGCACCATATTCACTTGTAACCCAAGCCGTTTTTTCTAATAAAATTTTACTTGGATTTCTAAGAAGGGTATCTTTTACGGTTGTAAATCCAGAACGGATAATTATAACTGTAACTGTAAGAAGTAGGGCCCCTATTAAAAGAGTTATAATTTTGTTTCGTTTGTTTCGTTTTTTCTTGCGCTCAAGCTTTTCGCGGTATTTTAAATCTTGTAACAATTCTTCCTCAGTAGGCTCAGGTAATCCTTCTTTGACATGTTCTATTTCAAGCCCTATAGTACCTTTGTCTAGTTTTGCTAATTCGAAGTCGGGTTTAGATTTGGCAAACTTGACTAAGTCGGCGCGTTTTAATATTGTTTCAATGTTTCGAATTGTATTTGTGCTCAGATCAATTTGATTAGCAGCTTTTAGTGTTTGTAAACGAAACACAAGCTCGTCTGTTGTGCTTTCAAGCGACTGGTCATATACTTTTTCATCTAAGTATTGCCTTAGAATCAAAGTTAAGTCTGAGTAAAACGTTTTAATTTCTTTATTTTCAAAATAACGTTCTTCGTCAAGGTTTTCTAGGGCAAGTTTAGCACGTTCATATGGGGGAAGTGCTGCAATCTTTTCAGCATCTGTTAACGGTTTTTTACGCCAAAAAAACCAATATAATAAGCCGCCTATAATCAATAAAATTACCACAAAATATGCCATACGAGACCACAGGCTAGAGCGTGTTTTCTTCACGTCCGTAATAGGTTTTATATCAAACAATTTTTGCTTTGTAGTGTCTATGCCAACTGCATTTACCTGAACCCTAAGAGAATCGGTGTAGTAAACGTTATCTCCAATAATAATTTTTTGCTTTGGGATGGTATAGGCTCCAGAATCGAACTGGGTAATCCCGTAGGTTTTGGTGAGTTGATAATATCCGCCCTTTTTTGTGCTATCTATGGGGTAGCTATTAATGACTTCAAGAGGCTGAAAGGTTTGCTCTTCAGAAAAAACAACCAAAGATGTAGAGTCTACGTCCACCTGGATTTTATAGCGCAACTCCTCACCAATTTTAATAGCAGTTGAGTCTATACTTGAAGTTACCTGGCTATTGGCTGCTAGAGAAAACAGCATATAAATAGCCGCCCAAAGAAAACTTTGACTCGAAAACTGTTTTATGTTTGCTTTTAGTTTCATTTATTAGCTACCCACGTTGTTTAAAATAACCTAATAATTTTTTCACATAACTTTCGCCAACCATACAGTCAAGTGTCCCAGCACCGGATTTTTTAAAGCTATCAGAAAAGTACTGAACGCGGTTTCTGTAATTATCCTCATAGCCCTTACGAATAGATTTGGAAGATGTATTAACCAAGAAAGAGCTACCGGTCTCTTGATCTTGCACTTGGATCATCCCCAGACTTGGAATCTCAGCTTCGTATTTATCGTAAACTCTTATCCCAGTAATATCATGTTTTCCAGAGGCAATTTTTAAATTATGCTGATAGTCGTCAGCCATAAAATCAGATAGAAGAAATACAATCGCTTTCTTTTTCATAACATTAGACAAAAACTTTAACCCTTCAGCAATATTAGTTTTTTTGCTTTTTGGTTTAAACTCAATTAATTCTCTAATGATTCTCAACACATGGTAGCGGCCTTTTTTTGGAGGGATGTACAGTTCAATAGTGTCGGAAAATAAAATGAGTCCAATTTTATCATTATTTTGTGTGGCTGAAAATGCAAGAGTGGCCGCAATTTCCGTGACAATTTCATTTTTGAACTGCGATTCTGTTCCAAATAGTTTGGATCCCGAAACATCAACCATTAACATGAGCGTTAACTCCCGCTCTTCCTCAAAAACCTTAATATGTGGTTCATTACATCGCGCTGTAACATTCCAGTCAATATTTCTTACGTCGTCGCCATACTGGTATTGCCTCACTTCAGAAAAAGTCATTCCACGCCCCTTGAAGGTTGAGTGGTACTCACCTCCAAACACATGGTCGGACAACCTGCGTGTTTTGATCTCTATTTTTCTAACTTTTTTTAGTAATTCCTTAGTGTCCATTTTATAAGTATACTGTTAATGAGGGGGCTGGGTGCGTTTAACCCACGTAATATAAATGAAACCTAATTAAGGGACTTCAATAACATTGACAATTTTACTAATAATATCTTCTGAGGTAACGTTCTCAGCTTCCGCTTCATAAGTTATTCCAATACGGTGACGGAGAACGTCGTAAACAACTGCACGGACATCTTCTGGGATTACGTAACCACGACGCTTTATAAATGCATAGCACTTTGCGGCAGTCGCTAGGTTGATGCTACCCCTTGGAGAGGCGCCAAAGGAAATTAAAGGCTTTAACTCTGGCAAGCGGTATTTTTCTGGGTATCGCGTAGCAAAAACAATATCTAAAATATATTTTTCAATTTTTTCATCCATATAAACCTCTCTAACCGCCGCTTGTGCGCTTAGAATTTGCTTAACAGACACAACGGCGTTGATTTTTTCAAAAGCGCCTTTAAGGTTGGCACGAACAATGAGTTGCTCATCTTCTAGTTTTGGGTAGTCGATGATTGTTTTTAACATAAAACGATCGACTTGTGCTTCTGGAAGCGGGTAGGTTCCTTCTTGCTCTACTGGGTTTTGAGTCGCCATAACTAAAAATGGCTTGTCTAAAATAAAAGTTTTGTCTCCAATAGTAACTTGTTTTTCTTGCATCGCCTCTAAAAGAGCGGATTGTACTTTAGCAGGGGCACGATTAATTTCATCAGCCAAAACAAAATTTGCGAAAATAGGTCCTTTTTTAATGGTGAAATCATTGGCTTTAATATTGTAAATCATGGTTCCTACTACATCTGCAGGTAACAGGTCTGGCGTAAATTGAATCCGACTAAAACTTCCAGCAACGGCTTGTGATAAGGTGTTTATTGCCAGTGTTTTAGCGAGCCCGGGAACTCCTTCTAAAAGGATGTGTCCTTGACCCAAAAGGCCTATAAGTAACCGCTCGATCATGTGTTTTTGTCCCACAATCACTTTATTCATTTCGAGAGTAAGTAAATCTACAAAAGCACTCTCTTTTTCAATTTTTTCGTTGATTGATTGAATGTCAACCCCATTTTTATCTCCCTCCATTGCAATGTTTTATTTTAACTGTTTATTGGTCCAACAAGTTATAGTTTGCAATTTGTTAAAATATTTCCGTTCACCTTGTTAACAAATGGTTAAAACTTAAATTCATTTCAACTTGTTTCCCCACTTTGTTTAGTAAATTTAAAATCCCAAACGCAAGAGTGAACGGGTTTAGTCTTAAAAAACAGCATTAAGCTTCAAAAATGATTAACAAGCGACTTCTTATCAAAAACTTACTTGCTCATAACGACGAATGCAGTTTTTATGATAAAAAGTTGCAAATAAACATTACTAGTAAAGAGGGTAAGGCAAAGTTTTTAAAGCATGTTTGCGCCTTTTCTAATAGCAACCCCGCCAGTAACTCATATATTGTTATTGGAGTTGACGACCAATACAATCATATTATTGGAGTTGATTTTTTTGATGACAGCAAGATCCAAAATCTAGTTAATGCTTATCTGAGCGCTCCGCCTGTTATTCAATATGAAAACATTCCGTTCCCACACCTTAATGAAGACAAGGTTGTTGGGTTAGTTACCATTAGAGCAAAAGAGGCACTAGAAATCACTTCACTCAGAAAAAATATTTGGAAATATTATGGGGGCGCCGTTTTTTTTAGAGAAGGCAGCATCAGTATGCCTAAAGTTTTTGATATTGAGTTAACTGACTCCAACTCTGAAATTGTTTCAGCAATTGAATCTCATGCTCAAAATAATATAGAATACACCTTGGACGGGGTGTTTGATTTCATGGCGCAGAGAGAAGACTATGACCCTAAATACAAAGTCTTCAAAGAGTATTTTGTGATGTGTTGGTCTGGCAAAAGAAAAAGAATTGAAAATCAAACGTTTTATTCACGTGTAGACATTGCTTTAATTAATGAACAGGTTCGACTATTTTACTCAACGTTAGATGCTGTTGAGATTTCATATGACAAGAATACTTTTGAAATAGTTGAATATGTTAACCTTGGAATAAACGGGAAAAATACTTACTTTAAATTAGAAAAAACAACCATTACTTTTGGAAATAATGCAACTTATAATATTGACTCAGAACTACTGTTCACCCCTCCTCAGTACGATAAAAAAATTCTACACCATATTTTAAATTCGAATAATGCACTTATGGAACGACTTAAACAGGGGTCTGAACTTACAACCACACAGCTTAAGGACTTAAAGAATGTTCCAGGCACTTACTTAATTTGTTATTTCAATGGCATCAAGGCAGCTCTTGTTCAACTACAGGCAGCTAAAGCGTTGTTGTATAATCACAGCGATGAAGTATACGGGCTTTATAAGGAAAGTATGCGAATTTTACGAAAAGCAAAGTATAGTTAAGTTTAATTCAGAATTAATACTTGCGTGAACTATTGTTTGACTAAACATAATGGCCGGAAAAAGCTGTTGGAACTCATTAGTAGCTTCAACAATTACTCGCTTTTATATTCGAACCAATCAAAGAGTGCTTTAGCTTTGCAAGATTGTAAGATGTAGCTGCTTCGGCATAGATGAGTAAATAGTTGCCATTAATTTTATAAATATGTGAATCTTCAGCCAAACAGCATTGTCAGTATATCCATAGTTCAGCCGTACACCTTTTCAGATTAGTTTTTTTGTTTTAAATCTAACTCTTGAGCCCATATTGTACTTGTTGTCCAGGCCATTTTTCTTCTGCTGATCGCCCTCCATGTCCAACAGACTAATACGTCCCATTTTCATTCCACATTAAAGAAGGTTTATGCCGGGAGCATCTAGCCAAATAGGTCCGGACTATGGTCTTGCAGGATTTTCAGAACTCACATAAAAGTCACCTCCTGTTTCACAATCTACACAGGTAGTAATAGGGCAGAATAGTCCATTGTGGTCTCGAATGGTTACCGCAAAGATTCTTTTGTAACCCCCGAGCTCTTCCTGAAATACCACTTGTTTTTTACGATGTGTTCCATGAACAATTAAAGTCCAATTGGTTATATCTTTACTATGGTAGATAGGAATGCCTGAAAACCACTCAAAAGAGGAGTTAACTATGCAATAGTCATCTCCAATATTACAAATATATGGATCGGGATTGAAACCCGGCAAAACAGGGTTCTTATAGCTTTTTTCCAATAGTATTTATTTTAACGATAGATGTTGTATTATTAATTTGAGCGTTTAAAACAAGATTGCTCAATAGTAGTAGCCCTATAGTAGTTGTTTTTATGTTTGATCAGTTAATTTTTTTAGCATCACGCCTAAATTACAAAAAACAGAAACGAACTAAAAAAAAGCCACAACCAGAGGCTGTGACTTTTACAATATCAAGTATAAAATAGGTTATAAATCGAACTTGATCCCTTGTGCCAAGGGCAATTCATCAGAATAATTAATCGTGTTTGTTTGGCGTCGCATGTACACTTTCCATGCATCTGAACCAGACTCACGCCCACCTCCAGTTTCTTTTTCACCACCAAAAGCACCACCTATTTCTGCACCAGAGGTTCCAATGTTTACATTGGCAATACCACAGTCAGAACCCGCAAAAGACAAGAACTTTTCAGCCTCCTTAAGCTCGTTGGTCATGATCGCAGAAGACAGGCCTTGCGCGACTCCGTTTTGTTTTTGAATGGCATTTTCTACCGCCCCAGAATATTTCATTAAATATAAAATCGGCGCAAAGGTTTCGTGCTGTACAATCTCAAAATGATTTTCAGCTTCAATAATCGCTGGCTTCACATAACAGCCACTTTCATAGCCTTTACCTTCTAAAACACCGCCGTCAACCAATACCGTACCACCTTCAGCTTTTGCTTTTTCAATAGCCGCTAAATACGTATTCACAGAATCATGATCGATTAAGGGTCCAATATGATTCTTTTCATCCAAAGGATTTCCAATTGTCAATTGCCCATAAGCACCTACAATGGCATCCCTTACTTTATCATATACAGATTCGTGAATAATCAGTCGTCGTGTAGAAGTACAACGTTGTCCGCAAGTTCCTACAGCACCAAAAACAGCACCTGGTACCACCACTTTTAAATCGGCGGTTGGAGTAATAATAATGGCATTGTTTCCGCCCAATTCTAATAATGATTTTCCAAAACGTTGAGCAACCGTAGCACCCACAATTCTTCCCATTCTTGTAGAGCCAGTTGCTGAGACCAAAGGGACTCTCGTATCCGTCGTCATCATTTCACCTACTTTGTAATCTCCATTAATAATTGAAGAAATTCCTTCAGGTAAGTTATTTTCTTTTAAAATTTCGGCAATAATATTCTGACAAGCAATAGAGCACAAGGGTGCTTTTTCAGAACCTTTCCACACACACACATCCCCACAGATCCACGCTAAAGCCGTATTCCAAGCCCAAACAGCGACAGGGAAATTAAACGCAGAGATAATACCAACCACTCCAATGGGGTGCCACTGCTCTCTCATTACATGACTAGGGCGCTCAGAAGGAATGGTTTGCCCGTTTAACTGTCTAGACAGTCCAACCGCAAAATCACATATATCAATCATTTCTTGGACCTCACCATAGCCTTCTTGAAGGGATTTCCCCATTTCATAAGACACTAGTTTTCCTAGGGGCTCCTTAAGGTCTCTTAACTTATTTCCAAACTGTCGAACAATTTCTCCTCTTTGGGGGGCTGGCATTGTACGCCAATCGGCAAATGCCGCCGTCGCTGAGGTCATTACAGCCTCATAATCTGCTTGAGATGTGCAAATGACACTTCCAATTTTTTTACCATCTACAGGAGAATAGCTATCGATATTAGGGCCGTTAGCAAAACTATTAACCCCTGTAGAAGTACCTAAGTTTATATCTTTAATCCCAAGAGCATCTAGCGCTTCTTGAATTTTAAAATCAGTATTGTTTGTGTTCATTTCTTTAGTTTTTAAGTCGATTTAAGTTGCGAATATAATAATTTTAAAGCCGTTTTAATGACAATTATTCAATCATTCCCAATCACAGAAAGGGTGTTGGCTTAGATTAGAATTATAATACTTTTTATCACCTGTAACCTCATCCCCTAGCCAATTTGGTTTTGAAAACACTTCATTTTCTGAACCAAGCTCAACTTCTGCAATAACAAGCCCCTTATTGGGGCCGTCAAACTCATCAACTTCAAAAAAATGATCCTCTATGCATACTTTAAAACGTGTTTTGCTAATAAGAGTTTCTTCGCATAGCTCAAGAAGCGCTTCAGCCTCAGATTTAGAAATCTCTTTTTCCCACTCAAAACGACTAAGGCCGCTTTCATTACTCTTCCCTTTAATAGTGATATATCCTGTTTGATCACTCAGCCTAATTCTTACAGTCCGCTCGGGGTTACTACTCAAATACCCTTGAGTAAGAACAGCTTTGCTCGAAGCGTGTTCACGATAGCTGTTAGAGGTTATTAAAAATTTTCGTTCGATCTCAATCATAAGCTTCAATGTATGGATTAGAAGATCTAAATTTACAGTAAGTCAAACGATTTACCAATTTGTTATAGAAAACAACTTTAGACTTTCTATAAAATGAAAGGGGTAGTTTTACTGTGAGATATTGAAGGATTTCTTGAGTTTGTTAGGATTTTGTCTTGTGAAGTCAATCATTATACGAATATTCGCAAAAATATCCCTATTATACATGAGTTCTGAAGGTGCTTTAGTAATTTTGGGTTAAATTTAATGTACTAAATAAATGTCTACACAGCCAAAAATCACCAGGTTTAAACAAAATGTTTTATCAAAATATCAAATATACAATAGTATATTTATGACGCTTCCTTTTGATACAATTACCAAAACAGGCGCTTTGTTACCTCTCTTCTTTGAAACTTGTCAGAAAGGGTTTACAAAGAACGAAACCCCTACGGCGATTGTAGATTCATTTTTCAAAAAATATCAAGCGAGACGGTCGCCTAAAAGCCAAATTAATTTACTGTTTAGATTTATACAATACATCGAAAGACAGGTGGTGTTGTTTGATGCTATTGAAGACGCGGCTTTTCCTGTTGTCAATAATATGGACGGAATTGGAACCTTGCGAAGCTTAAAAGAAACGGCAAGCTCACAAAATAATTTAGAACTTCTTAAAAAATACCTAGAGGAATTTAAAGTTCGTATTGTGCTCACGGCACACCCAACCCAATTTTATCCAGGCTCAGTATTAGGAATTATTACTGACTTAACGGAGGTCATAAAAGAAAACGATTTAACTAGAATACATGAGCTGCTTGCTCAGCTGGGAAAAACGCCATTTTTTAAACATAAAAAGCCAACGCCTTATGATGAGGCAGTTAGCCTTATATGGTATTTAGAAAATGTGTTTTATAAATCATTTGGGACGGTTTATGACTATATCCAGCAAAATATATTTGAAGGAGAACACATTGAAAATGACATTATAAATATAGGCTTCTGGCCAGGGGGCGATAGAGATGGAAACCCATTTGTAACACCAGAAATAACTTTAAAAGTAGCGTCTAGATTGCGGGAAACAATAATTAAAAATTACTACCGAGATTTAAGACAGTTAAAGCGTAAAGTGTCTTTTGCAGGAGTCGAAGATCGAGTTACTGAGCTCGAAGGTGAAATGTATAAAATGACAACCAATAAAAAAACGTATTTGACGTTGGATCATTTAGTATCTGAATTAAGAGAAATTAAGGCAGAAATTATTCAGAAACATCAATCGCTTTATGCGTCAGACGTAAACAGTCTTCTGAATAAAATACATTTGTTTGGATTTCACTTTTCATCACTAGACATACGCCAAGACAGTCGAGCACATGAAGCGGTTTTTAACGACATGGTTAATGTTTTAATTGAAAGCGGAAGTTCTATATTCCCCGCAAACTACCACAATTTATCGGAAGCGAAACAAATAGCGACCTTATCTAAAATAGAAGGCCATTTAGACATGTCCTTGATAACAGACAAAGAAACTTTAAAGGCCCTCAAAACAATGGTGGCAATTAAAACCATTCAGGAAACGAACGGAGAGAAAGCGGCTAATCGCTACATTATAAGTAACAACCAAACAACGCTTAATGTCATGCAATTATATGCGATGCTTAAGCTTGTGGCTTTTGAAGATCAACTAACGGTTGATATTGCGCCACTTTTTGAGACAATCACAGATTTACACAACGCTCCTTCTGTTATGGAAGAGCTATATACAAATCCAAATTATGCCGCTCATTTAAAAGCACGTGGGAATAGACAAACCATTATGCTAGGGTTTAGTGATGGCACCAAAGACGGAGGGTATTTAATGGCAAACTGGGCCATATACCAGGCCAAAGAGCATTTGACGGCTATTTCTAGAAAGTATGATGTCACTGTTATTTTCTTTGATGGTCGAGGTGGGCCTCCTGCAAGAGGAGGCGGAAAAACACATAACTTTTATGCTTCACTTGGGCCAACTATTGAGGATAAAGAGGTTCAGCTCACAATTCAGGGTCAAACAATAAGCTCTAATTTTGGAACTTTGGACTCTTCTCAATACAATTTAGAGCAGTTAATAAGCTCGGGAGTACAA
>Ga0209192_10002676_pt1 | contig 12575 bp, 13 predicted proteins | sample ArcticOcean_MG_C_11_FD_187433 | JGI IMG/M metagenome (GOLD analysis project Ga0209192, IMG submission 187433) | Marine microbial communities from western Arctic Ocean - ArcticOcean_MG_CB2_154 (SPAdes) (version 2) | ecosystem: Environmental > Aquatic > Marine > Oceanic | place: Arctic Ocean... | reverse complement strand
CGTCAAGAGTGTACACGGTTACACGGCAGGGTCAAAGGCAGGCACGTATGACGACGATGGCATGTCAGAAGGCACAGACACAGCAGTTACCGACAAAGAGATCAAAATGGCCAAGGGCATAGCTTTTGACAAGAGAAACAAAGACAACATGTCCAGAGCAACCAGCACTATTGAGAAAGTTAGGAAAGGATTGTCACAACAACCAGACGTTGCTGATGCACTGAAGAGAGCCAACGAGGACGCAGGCGAGGGACACATGAGCAAATCACAGTTGTACGCAACTGCCAAGATGGCTATTGAATTAATAGACATGATCAAAAAAGGTGATGACCTAGAAGGTTGGGTACAAACAAAATTAAATTTAGCGGCGGACTACTTACAAGCAGTTTACCACTACGAGGATTACCAGAAACTAAATCCATACAGAGAAGAAATTGACGGTGATTTAATGCAGAGGCACGCAGGTGTGATACAGAAGAACCTAGATGAGATACTTGCAAGGGAAACTAAAGTCGCAGACGTTGACACTAAACCTGGCATGATGAGAATACTTAAAAAGAGAGTCACTGAGATTGAGAAAGAGATGGCAAAAGAGAACAGGAAGAACACAGATGAGGGCGGAATGCCATCAAGTGTCATCAAGAGCAAACAGAAATTAGCCAACATGACTGACAAGGAACTAGCAGATAGATTCAAAGATGCAGATGAGAAGACTCTGAGACAGATGGCGTGGAGACACGGTTACGGTAACATGAGCTCACACTACCTGGACAGGGTAAAGAATGTTATGACCAGCAAGAGAACAGGAACAACAGAAGCAGAACTGGAAGAAGGCATCAAAGATTGGGCAAAGAACTTGGCCGCGGCAGGTATAATAGTTGCAGGCTTGGCAGGATTCAATTCAATCAACAATGCGATAGACAATTCCATTCCGGCAATCAGTGCAATGAATACAGCTTTAGAGATGGCGCAGGATTCCGACAACGACAAGTTAGCTAAAATGATTGAAAAAGATTTATCAGATACCAAGATTAGACTAAGTTCAGGCAAGGACTTATCACACGTAGCAGACATGCAGGAAAAATATGCAAAATTCATGAAAACAGAAGGTTTAGCATACGAGTCAAAACTAGCTGTTCAGCTTAATCAACAACTTAAATAAAACTGTAACAAATATAAATAGTCATATGGCACAAGAAGATACAAGTTTCAGAGACCTAGTAGCACGTTTAAACGCAATGAGCAACATTACACCGGAAGAGGAAAGAGCTCAGATCATGGAATCCGTTGGCAAAGCACCAAAAGTATTAGATGACAAAGATATATCTCTGGCGGACATCGCAAGATTGGCCGGTATAAAAGAATTTGTAGAACCAACAAGAGTTTCACCTAAAGCTAAGAAAATGGTTGAGTCGATCACTGCACCGCAAAGTTCTATTTCAAAAGCCATCGCAGAGTCAGACAAAGATGATTCTATAGCAACTACAATTAAAAAAGAAGTTAATGAAGAAGTTAACAGATTAGACAAAATTGCAGAACTAGAAACACAACTTGCTGAATTAAAACAAGCAGAAAAAGAAGATGCAACAATGGACGACAAAGCATTCAGAGAAGCATTTGTAAGTGAAATCACTGAGTATGCCAAAGAAGCCGAATCAACTGATTTAGTAGAACTATACAACAAGTTCTCAGCAAACGAAGTTGAGATGAACGAAAACGAATTCACAATTAAAACTCCAGAGACAGCAGAAATCATTGCTGACGCTGAACAGAAAGTAGCAGACGCAGAAGAAGAAGTTATAGCAGACGACGAAGTTACAGAGAAAGTTAAAGACTTTGTGGACTACGACAGAAACAAAGAAGAGCCACACACACCAGAAAAAGACGGTGAAGAGGAAGCAGAAGACAAGTCCGACGAGAGAGATGACGACGGCGAAGTAGACATGTTAGACCCAGAGTTTGACGAAGAAGTAGAACTTGACATGCCAGCAGAAGACAAGTTCACAAACGACCTAGATCCATCCGAAAAAAAATAATCATAAGAAATTAAATACGTGTATGCAACTGCACGTGACTGACAATAGATTCAATACAGATCCATTATGGTCTCAACGAATACAAAGTGTATTTGCATGTCCACCCAAGGATACAGTAGAGCTATTTGATCAGAACGGTTACGACCTAACCAGGCTAGAACAACTGTATGCTGTGGCAAATAGTGCAAATACCACAAAACACAGGAATTCAGAACACATCACTCTAAGACAACAATGGTTTACTGACGACAACCCTGAGTTCGGACCGCACATCAATCATGCTTTTATGTTTGAAAGAAAAGGATATACAGGCGAAGCACTAGAACAATTAAAAGCATGGGCAGAATACAGGCCGCATTTCCATAAACTGATAGCCATGAGGCCAAAATGGGGGTTAGATTTCAGCATAGACTACTGTGATCGAGAGGGTAACGTGTATGAACTGTTACATTGGGAGTACGACGGATTCGAATACAATGAAATAGCCGACAAAAAAGAAAAGATGGAAGGATTCCTTTTAAATCAGGATTGGGACGAACAAGCAAAAACAATGCTTGAACGCAAAGAGGAATGGCACGGTCTGGGCTTTTTTGAGCAAAGCCAATGGAAAACAAAATTCTTTGGCATAGACAAAGAACGTTTTAAGATGGTGCTGTGGAAATAAATACATTATATGAGCGAGATACCTTACAACTACGGAAAATATGTTGACGACACAGTAAGACTGCGTGATCAAGGCACAGTCGATGCAGGCAAGCAAATCCAATCACCGGCTAGTCCAGGCAGTAGGAGTTTAGCAAAGACAATGCAATTCACAAACAATCCAACACAGATGCAGATGGGCAACAGTCCAATAGCAGAAGCAATGGTTGAGATCAGAAGCATACTGAACAGGATCGACGGTGTGAACGCACCAGTACAGGAAGCCGAAAGCGATTACTTGTATCTACGTGGCAAGGAGATAGACCAAGGTAGCATAATGTACAAGATGGAAGATTACAGCGATGGGATCTTTGAACTGCAATCAGCAAAATATGCCGATGGTACGGAACTGGACGAGAAAGAATTAGAAGAATTAGAAAGCACACAGGAACTGATCGACTGGGTTATGATTGACTTCGTGTCAGAATCAACTTCATCGGACTCAGGCGAACTGAGCAGGCTCAAAGAACTGTCAGGCTTTGAAGAAGCTGGGTATTATAAAAATCCTGATAAAGAATTTAACATTAATGGAATGACAACTAAAAAAGATGTTGTACAATCTATTATAGATAATTTAGATAACAATGAATTAGATACTGCTAGAGACAGTTTAAATCAATTACTTGATGTGGTAACTGCACTACACGACGACTACCAACCAATGCCAGAGGGTGATGAGTTTAACATAGAAGAAGACGAGGACTTTGAAGAAGTGCTTGGTGCATTAGGTTTCCCAGAAGACGAAACAGAGTTGTTTGACGCAGAGTACCAAGGCAGGAAAGTTCCACTTAACAAACCCATGCGTGGTGACTCTAAAAAATTTAAAGTTTATGTAAAAGATCCTAAAACAGGCAATGTTAAAAAAGTTAACTTCGGACACGGTGGTACAAGTGCAAAAAGACCCACGATGAGAATCAGAAAATCAAATCCAAAAGCAAGAAAATCATTCAGAGCAAGACACAACTGTGCGAATCCTGGACCTAAAACAAAAGCAAGATATTGGTCTTGTAGGAAGTGGTAACATGTGGTCATGGATCTCAAAACTTATTAATAGTGGTGGCGATACGCCAGCTGAACCAGAAAGAGCTAGGGACAAAGGTAGATACAAAGCAGATGACCAGTCAACCCCAGACGTGAACGAAGCATGGGAAGGCGGCAAGGCTCCTATGACTGCTAAACAGAAAAGAATAGCGGCAAAAAAAGCACTTCTAGGAAAAAAATGAAAGTAAACGAAGTCACAGGAATCACGGAAGAAGAATTTGAACAACTAGCAGAGAAACAAGATGCCTGCTATCATAAAGTAAAATCAAGATACAAAGTATGGCCTTCAGCCTATGCCTCTGGTGCTCTAGTACAGTGTCGTAAAAAGGGTGCGGCCAACTGGGGTAACAAGAGCAAGAAATGAGAATAAACGAAATACAAGAAGGATCAGATAGAGAATACCTTAGCCTTTCACCAGAAGACATTGAGAGACTTAGAGAAAAGTTTCTTCCAGACTGGGAGTACAAGGACAACAGTCTACAAAAAAGATTTAAATTTGAAGATTACTTTGAAGTAATCAAGTTCCTAATAAACACAGTCAAGCCACAAGAGAAATTAGATCACCATGCCGACCTAGGTGTGTTCTATGATGAAGTTCTAGTAAAGATTTACACGCACAGGACAAAAGATGTGTCAGATTATGATTTCATGGTTGCCATGCAGATGGACATGATAGCCAAAAAAATGCACGGGGCAATCAATCCTGAATACGGGCTAGATGCATTGGTAGACGAAGGCACAAGGTGTTGGAAGGGATACACAAAGAAAGGCATGAAGACCATGTTTGGCAAGCGTGTTCCCAACTGCGTAAAAAGAGAAGCACTAGACATCTGTGTAAATTGTGGCGATTTGGTATTCGAAGAAGCACTTAATGAAGACTTAAAAAAATGGTTCAAAGACAAATGGGTAAGGGTCGGACCAAAAGGCAAGATCAGAGGATCATGTGGTGGCAAGAGCAAAGGCGAAGGTAAACCTAAATGCGTACCAGCCAAGAAGGCCTATGCTTTAGGTAAGAAAGGCCGGGCAAGTGCGGCCAAAAGGAAAAGAAGAAAAGATCCAAATCCTAATAGACGTGGTAAAGCTATAAACGTAGCCACTAAAAAAAAGAAAAAGTAATTTTTACCCCTTAAAGACCACACAATAAATATTCCACACCATGTGCGGCATATTATTTTCCCAAAATTCAGATAACTTTTTAGATCTCGAAATGTTGAAAAGAAGAGGTCCAGAAGGATTCACAGAGCAAACCAATTCACTAGGCTATTTCGCCCACAGCATGTTGAACACCATAGGAGAAAACACACCACAGCCGTACCAAACAAAAAATGGTGTTTTACTTTATAACGGATCTACATATAACAGTGGCCTTGAAAACGATACAAAATGGATAGGTAATAGATTAGACGATAACGTTGGAAACACTGTTGACGTTGTGAAGGAACTTAATGGAGAATATGCGTTAATACATGTAACAGATAAAAATGTTGTATTTTGTGTTGATCATTTCGACAACAGGAATTTGTGGTTCTATCATGATCAGGACACCCGTGAACTTACTATTGCAAGTGTACCAAACATAGTACAGCAGAAACATGGAAAATCTTGGCGTGCAGAAGGAAATAAGATTTATATAATGGACCGTCATGACTTTTCTATCAAAGTCGAGACAAACAAAGTGTTTAACCTGGACCAGAAAACAAATCATTTCGATCACGTGTTTGAGAAATTTGAACAGGCTGTGAGATCCAGATACAATCCACTTAACAGCATAGCTTTATTGAGCAGTGGTTTTGATAGTGGAGTTATAAATTGTGGAATACAAAAAATGTTCAATGAGGTAGATTGTGTATCAGACCCAGCTGGTGAAATTATACCAACTTTAAAAGAGCGGACAAAATTACACAAAGCAGTTATATTACCAAATCATCAAGGACATCATGAGGAGAAAGAGAAAATGTTTCATGACATACTTCCTCGGAACGAGTTATGGGACGATCCCACTGTTGATCCTTTAATAAACATAATGAAAAACTACGTTGTAAGAAGAAAGAAGAAAATAGTTTTATTCGGACAAGGCGGTGACGAAGTGTATAATGACTGGCACGAACAAACTATGGGATTCAAATGGACACGCACAAATGGATCTTTCCCGTCATCTTTAGAATTTGTATGGCCTTGGTATAATCATAACAGACAGTTGCATCTGTGCAACACACGTACTGATCTAATAACAGGCTATTTTGGATTGGAGGCGAGAAATCCATTATTGGATATAGATTTAGTGCAGGCCTGGTTAAACACCACGTGTGAATTGAAGAACAACGGAAATAAATCATGGATGAAGGCATACATGGATCAAGAGAACTATCCATACACAACAAAGAAGGCACACTGGTGCAATCAACAAGCAACAGATTACAAACCCGATCTTTGGAAACTTACCAAGAAAAAATAATTTGCATTACATACAAATCTGTTATATACTTGCTGGATAACAACAGGAGAAACAAATGGCAGTAAGAAATTTCAATGATGCAGAGAAGCAAAAGCTAATCCAGATCATATCACAGGGTTCACAAGTACTAGGTGAAGTAGATGATCTTAAGGGTGGATTAAGAGATACAGTAAAAGCAATATCAGAAGAGCTTGAGCTTAAACCTGCACTGATCAACAAAGCAATCGCAATAGCACACAAGGACAACTACAAAAATCTAACCGACGACCTAGACACACTAGAGTCCATATTAGTAGCCGCAGGCAAACTTTAGTGATAAAATTACTCAAAGAATTTTGGGTAACCAGTTATAAGACAGATCCAACAGCATTCTATCTAGAACTTTTTTCTGTTATAGTGACAGTGATTGGGTCAGCTGTCTTGACTTTTACATCACCATCGCCTATAATGAGTATAGTGTTTCCATTTTACTGGCTTGGATCTAGCACCATGTGTTGGGCAGGATTTAGACGTAGGTTGGTTTGGATCTCGTGCCTTACAGGTTGGTTTACAATAATGAACACAATAGGATTATACAAAGTATTCGTACAATGAGTTACATAGATGCATTATATAAAAGAGACGAAGACAAGATATACGTTGTAGAACGTGATCCCAAGAAGGGTCGTGTGTTCGTTGAGTATGACGCAAGGTATGTTTTTTACTACGAGGACGCAAGAGGCAAACACAGGTCGATGACCGGTGCACCTTTACAGAGAGTCCAGTGTGCAACGCAGAAAGAATTCATAAAAGAACAAAGGATTAGATCCAACAAAACTCTGTACGAGCAAGACATAAATCCTGTGTTCAGATGTTTGGAAGAGAACTACTTAGGCAAAGAGACACCTAAGTTGAACACAATGTTCTTTGATATTGAAGTTGACTTTGATCCTGAGAGGGGTTATTCAACAACAGATGATCCGTTCATGCCCATAACTGCCATAAGTTGTTATATGAGCTGGACGGACCAACTGGTCACATTTGCTGTGCCACCAAAGACCATTAGTATGCAAGACGCAAAAATACTAACTGCTAGATTTGACAACACAATGCTCTTTGAAAAAGAGAAGGACATGCTAGATGCATTTTTAGAATTAGTGCAAGACGCAGACATACTGTCAGGTTGGAACAGTGAGGGTTACGATATTCCGTACACAGTAGGTAGGATACAGAAAGTATTGAGTTCAGACGACACAAGACGTCTTTGTTTTTGGGGTGAAAAACCTAAAAAGAGAATATTTGAAAAATACGGCAGAGAACAGTTGAGTTTTGATCTTGTTGGCAGGGTACACTTGGATCTATTGGAGTTATACAGAAAGTACACATACGAAGAGAGACATTCGTTCAGGCTAGATGCAATAGGCGAGCATGAGTTAGACGAGAGGAAAACAGTCTACGAAGGTTCACTAGATAACTTGTACAAAAATGACTTTGGATTGTTCATAGAATACAACAGACAGGATACTGCACTATTGGCCAAACTGGAGAAGAAACTGAAATTTATCGAACTTGCCAATGAGATTGCACATCAAAACACTGTACTACTACAAACAACAATGGGTGCAGTCGCAGTAACAGAACAAGCAATCGTGAACGAGACGCACAGACGTGGTATGATTGTCCCAGGCAGGAAGTACAAGAAAGACGGGGAGGAGAACCAACCGGCGGCAGGAGCCCACGTGGCAACACCACAAAAAGGAATACATGATTGGATAGGATCTGTTGACATCAACTCACTGTATCCAAGTGTTATTAGAGCATTGAATATGGGACCGGAAACAATTATAGGACAGATAAGACCTGTGATAACATCTGCAGAGATCAACAGAGCCAAACATGCAAAGAAATCATTTGCGGCGGCATGGGATAGTCAATTTGGCAGTTGGGAATATGTTGCAGTAATGAACCAAGAGAAAGGCACAGAAATCATAGTGGACTGGGAAGACGAGACCAGTGTGAGAATGAGTGCGGCACAACTGTATGAGATAGTTTTTGATGGCAATAACAAATGGATGTTGAGTGCAAACGGTACGATATTCACATACGAATACGAAGCAATCATTCCAGGGTTACTAAAACGTTGGTATGAAGAAAGACAAGAGATGCAAAGGAAAATGCGTGATTGTGGAGATAACGAAATTGAAAGAGAATATTGGGACAAGAGACAGTTGGTAAAGAAGATCAACTTGAACAGTCTGTATGGTGCAATCTTGAATCCAGGATGTAGATTCTTTGACATGAGGATTGGACAAAGTGTAACACTCACAGGAAGATGCATCACGAAACACATGGCAAGTAAAGTGAATGAAACAGTTGCAGGCAAGTATGATCACAAAGGTGAGAGTATTGTGTATGGAGACACAGACTCTGTTTACTTCTCAGCATTCAAGACACTGCAGAAAGAGATAAAAGAAGGTGCTATACCATGGACTAAAGATTCCGTTGTAGCACTGTACGATAAAATAGCAGAGGAAGTGAATGGATCATTCAAATCATTCATGACCAAGGCATTCCACACGCCAAGCACACGTGGAGAAGTTATTGCGGCAGGTAGAGAACTTGTTGCATCAAAAGGATTGTTCATCACAAAAAAAAGATATGCTGTATTGTACTACGACAAAGAGGGTAAACGTACAGATGTTGATGGCAAGGATGGTAAGATGAAAGCAATGGGCCTCGATCTTAAACGTTCAGACACACCTGTATTCGTACAGGACTTCTTGAGTGAAATACTGTACATGGTACTACAAGGAAAAGAAGAGAAGGAAGTACTGAAAAGAATAAGTGAATTTAGAGCAGAGTTTAAATCAAGACCAGGTTGGGAAAAAGGTTCCCCGAAGAGAGCAAACAACATGACCAAGTATACAGCGGCCGAAGAAAAAGCCGGTAGAGCAAACATGCCTGGACATGTTAGAGCAAGTATGAACTGGAACAGATGCAGAGAAATGTACGGAGACAAGTACAGTGTGACAATCACAGATGGTGCAAAGGTTATTGTGTGTAAACTGAAACAGAATCCATTAGGCTATACAAGTATTGCGTACCCTGTGGATGAGATGCGTATACCGGAGTGGTTCAAAGATTTGCCCTTTGACGGAGATGCCATGGAAAGCACAATACTAGATCAAAAGATAGACAACCTAATCGGCGTGTTGGACTGGGACGTGCAAAGCACTGAGACCAGTAATACATTCAACAAGCTGTTTGAATTTTAAATAATGTTATGTTAAGCATAGAAGAAATAAAACTATTAATTGAGAAGCTAGAAAGAGTCAAAGAACATGATCTCAGTAAGATACTTGATTCAAATTTGAAAGTTTTGAAAGATGTCGCAATGGCCATTGACGCAAACAATAGCGAAGAGATCAACAGGTTGGGTAAGACAACCGAGTGGTTTGCAATGGACTTAGAAAAGAAAAAAGATATTCCAGTGGTTGACCCTTTACTTTACGATAGGGTAAGAGCAAAGATTTTTCAGTTCAGTAGATCTGCTGTGTACAACAGTCTGGAGATAGGTCCAGGCAATGGTATGTTTTCAAAGGACTTTAGGGCATGGAGATTGAATTACTTTCTAGATGTGCTACCAGAACTAGAGGCAAAGATAAGAAGGAGATTCAGACCGGGCGGTCAGAGACACCTAAGGTTCTGCACAACAAGAGATACCCAGTGTGCTACTGTACCACAGGGCAGTTGTAATCTTGTATTCAGCTGGGACACATTTGTGTTCTTTACACAAAATCATGTGCAACACTATCTACATGACATAAAAAGAGTTCTAATACCAGGCGGCTATTGTTTCATACAGTATGCCGATTGTCACTTTGATTATGATCTTAAAGAAGCACAACGTGGATATTGGAATTACAACACCAAGACAGCCATGGAAAAAATGATAAAAGAAGAAGGCTACGAAGTTGTAGAAATGAATCAGTTCCGACCCGGAGCCAACTACGCCATATTCCGTAAACCTGGTAAACAAAATCCTGTAACATACAAAGTTTCTGAAATAACACTAGACTAAGACCTAAATATCCTATACAATAAGAACATTATGATAGACATCTTAAAAGACATCGTTAAACACACGCATGGATTGGGATTTTTAGATCTTGTAAAAATTACTGGCGACAGTAATGAAACTGGCATTGATTCAATGGCAGAAGACAGATCTGTAATCTTGCAAGGGTCTTTCCACAAACCACAAGCGGAAATGTCTGGTACGTTTGGTATGCCTCAAATGGGTAAATTAGATATCCATTTAAAGTGTCCTGAGTACAAAGACAAAGCAAAAATAACTGTGTTGACTGGCGAGAGAGCCGGAGCAACAGTTCCTACAGGTATACACTTTGAGAATGAAAAGGGTGACTTTAAGAATGACTACAGATTTATGAATGCTGAAATTATCAATGAGAAACTTAAGACTGTAAAATTTAAAGGTGTTAAGTGGGACGTTGAGATTGAACCGAGTGTGGCAAGTGTGCAAAGATTCAACTTCCAGGCAACAGCAAACACAGAACACAACTCATTCGTTGTGAGAACTGAGGATGGAAACTTGATTTTCACTTTCGGTGATCAAGCATCGCATGGGGGTGAGTTTGTTTTCGCAACTGACGTTAAGGGATCACTTGACAAAGGTTGGGCTTGGCCAGTAGGACAGGTGTTACAGATACTTAAACTTTCAGACTCGGCAAAGGTCACATTACACTTCTCTAACGAGGGTGCGATGCAGGTCTCTGTTGATTCAGGCTTAGGCAAGTATCAGTACATCATACCAGCACAGGCGCAATAATGACGACAAATAATAACAAGCAGGCACACTTAGGGGAGTTAAGCAGAGACTTCGCAGTGTTCCTGCCTGCTATTTCTAACTTCTACAATACGTTTATCAGTAAGCAGAGAGTCACTAACGGTGCTCATATTCCAGCAGAAAGAATTCCACAAGGTTTTGAAAACGGAGTAGAAGGATTAAACTTCTTGAACCCAGAAAAAGGTATGTTCACATACCCAACAGCACTGTACTCGGCAGGACACGCCTGTCTTAACATGGAACAAGTAAATGATAGGGATTCCATGGTAGTCAACAGAGATAGAAAGTTCAGCACAATAGTGGGAGACTCGGGAGGATATCAGATAGGTAGAGGAGTTATCAAATTTGATTGGAAAGACTTCGAGGGTAACAAAGCAAACAAAGTAAGATCAGACATTCTCAACTGGTTAGAACTAACAAGTGACTGGGCAATGACATTGGATGTACCTACATGGGCGGCAGATGATCTAAACAGTCCAAAGACAGGACTTACAAGTTTCCAAGACACACTAGACGGTACAATATACAATAACAAATTCTTCCAAAAGAACAGACTTGGACAAACAAAACTTTTAAACGTACTGCAAGGCGATGACTGGGAAACTGCACAGATTTGGTATGACGCTGTAAAAGACTTTGAGTTCGAAGGTTGGGCCATGGGTGGTATCAACATGTGTGATATGGAAGTTATGCTGAAACGTCTAATCATAATGAGAGATGAAAAGAAATTAGATGGCAAAGATTGGATGCACGTATTAGGTACGTCACAGATGGATTGGGGTTGTTATCTTACACAGGTACAAAGGCAAGTTAGAAAACATATAAATCCTAACTTCACAATAAGTTTTGATAGTGCATCTGCATTTTTATCGACTGCAAATGGACTAGTGTACACATATAACTCTTTCACACCAGAAAGATGGTCATTTGTAATGGACAAAGCACCAGATGATAGAAATTTAAAAGGATCTAAAATACCATTCCCGTTCCAGAGTGGAATTGGTAGCAGACTGAACATGGGTGACGTGTGTTACTATGGTGAGAATGACCTAAACAAGAATGGCAAAATTGGAGCAACTAGTTGGGATAGTTTCAGTTACTGTTTAATGATGGCACACAATGTCGAGAATCAGATTAGAGCAATACAAGTTGCTAATGATTTTAATGATATCGAAGCAATGAAATACAAGCCCCAGGTCAAGCACTGGAGAAAGACTAAAGCGTCAGACAAGACAGATGAGCCAAGCATATTCGTTCCAAGAAATATACTTTATTTCAACACATTAGTAGAAGAAGTGTTTACAAGCGAGAAACCAATGGAAGTAATCAGCAATGCATCAAGTTTCCTAGCAGACATCAGGGGAAATAGATGGGCTAGGGCCACAGGAGGTGGTAAAGGCACGAACAATTTCAGTTCATTATTTGAATAGGAGGAACCAATGGCTAAACCAAGAAGTAAAAAACTAAAGAAACTAGAAGTTGAACACAATTACCT
>Ga0209192_10002672_pt1 | contig 12581 bp, 18 predicted proteins | sample ArcticOcean_MG_C_11_FD_187433 | JGI IMG/M metagenome (GOLD analysis project Ga0209192, IMG submission 187433) | Marine microbial communities from western Arctic Ocean - ArcticOcean_MG_CB2_154 (SPAdes) (version 2) | ecosystem: Environmental > Aquatic > Marine > Oceanic | place: Arctic Ocean... | reverse complement strand
CCAAGACGGTTGCAAGATAAACGTACACATCTCAGGCAAACAAGGACCGGATGGTATCATAAAAGCACTACCCAAGCTATCACCAGAAGCAAGGAACCTAATCACAATAGAAAATGATGAGATGACACATGGACTGGAACAGTCATTGATGCTTGAAAAACATCTAGCACTGGTTATGGACATACACCATCATTGGATCAGAGATGAAGAATACATAGAAGCCACAGATGACAGAGTTAAGAGAGTCATAGACTCATGGCGTGGTGTTAGACCTTCCATGCACTATTCATATTCCAGGGACGAGCACCTTGCAGTCGCAGGACTGGGTGACAAGATGCACACGGAGATGCACAACATGAAAGATTTACTAGATAAAGGTTGTAAGAAACAGAAACTTCGGGCACACTCGGATTTATTGCCAAATCAAAAAGTAAATGACTGGGCATTATCGTTCTCAGATAACTTTGACATACAGGTAGAAGCCAAGGGTAAGAACATGGCCTCAGAACAATTATATAGACAAAGAGAATCAAATTTAATATAATAACAACATATGAAATACAAAAGACTAGTAAAAACTTGCACTTGGCAATTTTTGGGATTGGGTTGGTTTATGAGTTACGCTTTAGTCACAGGCGGAGACCTTTGGTATACGTTTGGACTATCACTAGCAAGTATTCCGGCAGGTAGTGTGATGTTTTATGGTCACGAATGGATATGGGACAAAATTAAATGAAAGATTTATGGGTAGAAAAATACAGACCTAAGACATTGAAAGAATATGTTGTTAGGGACGAAGCACAGCGACAGCAAATACAATCTTGGATCACGGACAAAGCGATCCCGCACTTACTGTTAAGTGGTGCACCTGGCGTGGGTAAGACCACACTGGCAAAAGTGTTGTTCGGAGAACTTGATGTGAGCAGTTATGACATACTAGAAATAAATGCTTCAAGAGAAAATTCAGTAGACACAGTTAGAGAGAAGATCAACAACTTCGTACAGATAATGCCATTTGGTGATTACAAATATGTATTACTAGATGAGGCAGACTACATGAGTCCAAACGGACAGGCGGCCTTACGTGGTGTTATGGAGATGTATCACACATCAGCAAGATTTATTTTGACCTGCAACTATCCCAACAGGGTTATTCCTGCACTGCACAGCAGATGCCAAGGCTTCCACATGGAAACAATTGACAAGACGGAATACACTGCGAGAGCTTGTGAGATACTGATTACAGAACAAGTGACGCCAGACATAGAAGTGCTTGACACTTATGTGAAAGCATCGTATCCAGATCTAAGGAAGTGTATCAACATGCTACAACAAAATTGCAGAGATGGTAAACTTATGCCACCAGCAAGTGGAGATTCGGGACAACAGGATTACAGACTGCAGATGGTTGAACTTTTTAAACAAGGCAAGATACAAGAAGCAAGGAAACTTGTGTGTGCCCAAGCGAGACCTGAGGAATGTGAGGAGATATACAGATGGCTGTATGACAACCTAGACATCATAGCCAAAGAAGACGAACTGCAAGACAAGGCTGTGCTAATTATCAAGCAAGGATTAGTAGATCATTCATTTGTTGCGGATCCAGAAATAAATTTAGCAAGTGTAATGATTAAATTAGCGAGGTTACAAAAATGAAAATAGACTTTACAAATAAATTAAATGATTTAGAAGCAAGTTGTGAAGTTCACTTCTTGTACAAGGACGGTGACAAACACACACTTACAGGATCTGCAAAACAAGTAGATGATGTGACAAAAGGATTACTCACTAAAACTATCACAAAAAACAACTACGAAGGCAAATTTGGCACAGGCTTTTTTATTACTACCGATTCATTAACAAGTGATGAAGCATTGATTGTTAGTATAGGAAGTAAAGACAAATTCACAGAGCTTAAAGCAACACAGATAGGATCAGCAATTTACACCATGTTGCAAGACAGAGGCACAACAGGAAATATATCAATACATGCAGACGAGTCAATAGAAGCAAACATGGCTTCACGTATTGGTTTTGGCTTACTCCTAAAGCAATACAAATTTAACAAATACTTTACTGGCAAAAAGGTACCTAAGTCAAATGACTTTGATGTTAATATACTAGACTACAACGGACAACTGTTGATGTTCCAATCATTAGCAAACATGGCAGAGAGCATAGCATTTGCCAAAGACCTAATATCAGAACCATCTAACGTGTTGTATCCGGAATCATATGCTGATAGGATACAAGAACTAACAAAGTTAGGATTAAAGGTCACAGTGTTTGGAGAAAAAGAATTAACAAAAATAGGAATGGGTGCATTGTTATCAGTGGGACAAGGTAGTGCCAGAGAATCCAAAGTAGTCATCATGGAATGGAATGGTGCACAGGACAACACTCCGCCACTTGCATTGGTCGGAAAAGGTGTTACGTTTGACACTGGTGGGTATTCAATCAAGCCTTCCAAGGGCATGGGCGACATGAAATACGACATGGGCGGATCAGCAGTAGTAGTTGGTACCATGATGTCATTAGCATTGAACAAGACTAAAAGAAATGTTGTAGGTGTTGTTGGATTGGTAGAGAACATGGTATCCAGCACAGCATACAAACCAGGTGACGTTATTACATCATTAAGTGGACAAACAATAGAGGTCGATAACACAGACGCAGAAGGCAGAGTTGTGTTGGCAGATTGTTTATGGTACACGCAAAGAGAATACAAACCAACAGCAATGGTTAACCTAGCAACACTGACTGGAGCGATATCGGTAGCACTAGGAGATCAGATAGCAGGATTGTTTTCTAACAACGATAAGTTAAGTGAAGAATTGTTAACAGCAGGCAAAACAACAGGTGAAGATCTTTGGCGTATGCCTTGTGACCCAATTGGAGAAAGATATGACGAATACATCGACTCGTCAATCGCAGACATGTGGAACGTGGGCAAGAGCTACGAAGCAAGTTCAACAACAGCGGCACAGTTCTTGCAGAGATTTGTTAACGATACGCCTTGGGCACATTTAGACATTGCAGGAGTTACATGGAACGATAAAGGATCTATGACAGCATCTGGAGGAGCCACAGGTTGGGGAATACAATTATTAAACAAATGGATAAACAATGGGCAGTAAGCACAACAAGAAAAGATTCCTGATAGTAAAATACAGTCTGAACATGAAAGGCACATACGACGAGCTCGTGGAACTTTCTAAAAAGCACGTGGGTTCGGGCAAGTTGGCACAATCAGGTATAGTGTTGGATCTAATAAACAAAGAAGTGCTTAAATGCGAAGTGCCAGGCACTCCAAGCCAAGATGGCATTCCGTACAGAACAGTCTATGAACATTTCCATAAAGCGTATGGAAACATGCTAGACCAGTTCATCAAATAACTCACACGACATGCCAGGCAATAAATATCTGCATGAAAGAAATTGCATTCTGTGAATTTTACCTCACACATACCTGCAACATTGCTTGTGCAGGTTGTAACAGGTTCAACAACCTTAATCTAAAAGGTCATGATGATTGGGCCAAACACAGGTTGGCATATAAAAACTTTGCTACGAACGTCCACGTGAGGGGTTTCGTCAATGTACTGGGGGGTGAGCCTCTGATGCACCCTAAAATCAATGACATCCTGACCGACCTGCGTGATTGGTATGGTCCAGAAAAGCAAATAAGATTAATAACAAACGGCCTTCTGATACACAAAGTGAAAGACTTTTGGAAGACCGTGTGTGACAAAAGAATCAACCTGGACATCAGCATCCACGACAAGTCATGGCGTATACCAATATACGAGAAACTTTGCCAGTTGGCCGGAAAGAAGTTGAAGTTAAGATGGAAACTGGAACATGGGAGCCAGGCCGCTTTCGTTGACGTTGATGGAATAAATCACAGGCTCTGCATATTTGAGCGTTTCTACACAAACATCTTGCACGACCCAACAGGGCCACTTAAACCATACTGGAGTGATCCTGACAAGGCCTTCAAGTCATGTCATTACCATCACTTCACTCATGGCATGTCCACCCAAAGTCCCACTTTGTTCGAGGGCAAATTATTCAAGTGTCCATTAGGTAACTCGCTACCTAACGCTATACGTCAGAGGAATGACATCAGTTACACACAGGAACAAAAAGATCTGATAGACTCATTCCATCACATAGACTGCAATGACCTGCAAGACATTGATGATGAATATTTCAGGAAATTCATTTTTGACAAGATACCACAGTGTGCTTTGTGCCCTGAGTCAAAAATAGACCATGGCATACCAAAGCAACAGATCAGTACCAATATCTTTAAATAGTATTAATCAAATAGACTGATTGTACATATGCTTGAGCATGACCAGTTGTCTTGCTTTCCATATCCTTGTCAGCACCCTACGTCTACGCCTGTCCTTCTGCTTCCTTATCTTCAACCAATCTTGATTCATGGTATACAACTTCACTCTCTTGTCGTGAACAGTCTTTTTCCTCATCAGTTTCCACAGTTTCCGTTGGAATAAAGGTCGCAGTTGTAGGTTTTGATATAGCATATGATACCTCATAGGTTGTGTTTGATTGTGATTTGATGTGTCTTTGTTTAGGACTCATGTACAAATACTTACGATCAAATTTCCAGATTAAGTATGCATATTTTACAACACAGTTATAATGGATAAATAACACTTGGCTATGAATGACATTCTAGACATAATCAAAAACGTACAATCACTGTACTCAGTGGGTCCTACCCTAGGGATCTTGAAAGATTTCGAGAGGGTCGTTGACGAACTAGATGTGTATGTTTTCAAGAATTGGGGAGACGGAGAACTATTATCAGGACCTGTTGACTCCAGACATTTTGTCACTTGTTCATTCATGTGGCCAGCAGACAAGATGCCGGATCCACTCGGTGGAAAGAGATTGACTGACAAGGGTTGCAAGGTGACCTTCAAGAAAGATGAATTATTAAAGCCAAGAAAAATTAAAGGTCCAGAGGACTACAGACCCGGTACAACCAAAGGCAAGATCGACGCACACGACATTTGGGTGGTGGAGATCAGGATGCCAAAACAGCTGATAGGAAATATCAAACACGGCAACGATGAGATTGAGAGACAGGAAGACATCGACATGGCTCCCGAAACCGCACTGGAAATCTAGATGAACATATACGAAGGACTTAAAGCTGGAGACTTAGAAGGCGTTGTAAACAAACGTTTCTCAGTAGATCAATACAAAAGTAAAATGGGTGACGACAAGAACATCCTAGTACTTGGTTTCATTGTTGACGGACAGGCACCGGCAAAGGATCTTGAACGTTTTGCTGAAGTAGGATATAAGTCAGTACTTGATGCAGACGCTACTCCAGGAACTCTGGAAGACGGCAAACATAGAGTATTCGTGGAGTTCGCAAGGAACCCAGAAGTTATATCACAGATAGTTTCGTTCCTGGAGGATTTAAAAAAACTTACAAACATAGAGGCATTTGAATACACATACCACAAAGGTGAAAAACCAACAACATTTTCTGCAGAGACACTAGCAGAAGTTGTGCCTACAACACCAGAAGCATACGAACAGAGAGTTAACGAAATGAGAGTCAGCGAAGCGAGACATTTCTTTGACAGGTATGACATGATGGAATGCAAGATAAATGAGAACACCATGTCTGTGAAGAAGGCAGGTGCAGGACACGAACTAAAATTTGAGATCCACAAGTTTGGAGCAACAGATGATATAATGAAAGAAACAAAAGCATTTAAGATAGATATGGATTCTATCGCAGAATGCACTCATCTTACAAAGTATTTTGGCACATACGATATTACCAAAACAAACGAGAACCAATTTATTTTCACCAAGGGCGACCAGTCAGCTTTGTTAAGTAAGAGTGGATGGTAAGATCCAGATTAGGATAACTTATCTTTTAACTTGTTTTTCCAAACGTCAACAGTATAATCTAAGCCGTCATTTAACGACACCTTGTGTGTCCAACCTAGTGTTTTTTCTATCAAGTTTGAGTTAGAATTTAACCAAAAAATTTCCCCGGGTCTCTTAGGTTTTGTGTTCCAATTTATTCTGCCGTTCCACCCTATTTTGTTGGCAATCATATCGGCATAATCTTTTATCTTAACAGGATTGTCAGGTCCGATTGTGAAAATCTTACCATCGTTGCATTTGTTATAGTTCTGTATGACAGTCTGCCATACACTCATCATATCGTCTACAAAAATAAAATTCCTGTAAGGTTCTCCATATCCCAAGTTTATTTCATCCGGATTTTTTAACATCTGCGTAATAATCTGTTCAGTAACGAAGAAGTCATTGTCTTTCCTTCCGTAACAGTTGGTCTGTCTAAGTGCCGTGAAAGGAAGTCCGTAACATCGATGAGCATATTCAAGGTATTTTTCGCAACCGTATTTGGCCACGGCATACGGTGCATTCGGGTTCGGTGGTGTGTTCTCATCAAATGCTATGTGGTTTATAGGGATAATGTCTCTTTCTACGTCATCCGAAATAGGTTGCCATCCATAAACTTCCATAGTACTGGCAAATACGAAGTTTTTTAAATTCTTTAATTTAGATGCCGCTTCGATCAAGTTTACTGTGCCAACATAGTTTATTTCGCTGAATGTAATTTGTTCATAAAAACTCTTTTCTACTTCTGTACGTGCGGCAAGATGAACTATTATTTCTGGTTGTATAGAATCTACTTCTTCATTTACTGCTTTGTGGTCTAATAGATCACTCTTTAAATGATGAAGATCGAAATTTTTGTTTAAAGAGGGGGATAGATGCTGACCTATGAAGCCTGAGCTTCCTGTTAGTAGTAATTTCATGCATTTATTTATATGCGTATAAAATGGTAAATAGATTTATGAGATTAAGCACAAACTTTTCATTATCCGAATTCACCAAAAGTCAGACAGCAACTAGAAAAGGTCTTGACAACACACCAGGTGAAGAACATCTAGCAAATGCAAAACAACTCTTTGAGAATGTAGTGCAGAGAGTCAGAGAAAATTTTGGTGTCACAGTGATCAATTCAGGATACAGAGGATCAGCACTTAATGAAGCAGTAGGTGGAAGTTCAAACTCGCAACACTGCAAAGGCGAAGCTGTGGACATCGAGTGTCCAGGCACAGGCAACTATGATGTTGCAAAATGGATTGAAGACAACTGTGATTTCGATCAACTGATATTAGAGTTCTACACTCCAGGCATACCCGACTCGGGTTGGGTGCATGTTTCATACAAGTCAGAAGGAAACAGGAAAAGCATTCTTACTGCTATGAAAGAAAATGGCAAGACAGTTTACAAGCCTGGATTGATTCAATAATTATTCCCAAGAGTGTTTGCCTTTTAAAGGCACTGCAAAATTTAGATATTGTTTGATCTTTTCTAGATCGTCTTTAGTTTTTAGAAAGCATAGTTCGTTTGCGAAATGCAACTCGACACCATTGTCTAATGCTAGGTTTAGTAATTCATTCCTTCTATCTACATCATCTGTGATACAATACATACTGCAAAGTACTATTCCATGTGTCTTTTGTTTGATATAGTGTTCAAGATTAGGTTGCCAATCAGCATGTTCATTTTCAAACTCATAACTTGATATTGATATTTTAAATTTGTCGCAATACTGCTCCATGGTTGCTCTTTGCATAGGCAACGGAATTGGTTTACTGAAACGACTGTTCCAGCCTGCATACGAAATAAAGTGTTTACCGGTGTAATCACAATTTTGATCTGCTGTGTGATCTCCAGGCAGTCGCATGAATCCTCCCGGTAACCTCCTGCCAAATTCTTCTCCTTCAAGTAAGATACGCATGTCCATACTAACCCTGGTGTAATTTTCTTCATTGTTGACATTTCCGTGCATATGTTCTTGGAAAAACAAATGACTTTGTCCTGGCTTCAAATTAACTGGTTTGGAATTTTGTATACAAATATCTTCAAATTTTTCCAGACTCCATCTCTCTTCTAAATACTTCTTTGTTACTTCACGGCTTTTTTCTAAGTCCATGATCCACATGGTGTTTGTTTTCTCGGCTACTGTCAGTGGCGTCCATATGGTCCTACAACCTCTTCCATTTCCAACGAACACACCTTGGTGGAACGCTAGGCGCCTGCCGACTTTGGCCTGTTGTGGTATCACAACTCTCAGAGTTCCTTGCCGTTGTATCATGTATTTCCTGTTTTCAATTTTCTCTGGTATGTATTCTGCAACGAACGAATCGAACATCTCCATAAAATCCTTACGTGAACAGGCATTTTGTACATGTCTTTGTAATTTAACAACCTCTTCAGGAGTAACGACTTCGTGTATTTTTTCTAATTCTTTTACTTGTGGAAATTTTTCTTGTATAACATCAGTAGCCCACTGCCTAAAATTGTACTTTTCTAAGTCATAGTCAAGGGTGGCATTGTTCCAATGTTTGTGAATAGCGTCTAGCATACAAATATTTAACTTGACTTTTGGTAGTAAGATTTATTCCTGGCTCATTAAGATCAGTTTAAATAGATGCATGATATTAGGTAAAATTAAGAAAACATGGAGTCCTAGGGACTTTAAGAACTTGAATTATCATCTTGGAAATGCTGGTAAACCTTTCGCAAAAATTGGGGCGTCCAACGATACTATGCAAAACTACAAGGATTCGGCAGGGGCATATCTTTGCAATGACCTGCCAAAAAAATTTATCAAGATAGCAGAATCATTTGGGTTGGACAAAACTGTTGTCGCTATGCAAAAGATGAACGTGGGACAGGTTCTGCCATGGCACATTGATACCTGTAGCACATATATAAAAAATAATAACATCAAGAACAAAAAAGATATTATTCGTATCATAGTCTTTGTTGACGACACCAGACCAGGGCACCAACTATGGATCAAAGATATGCTGTGTGCCGGCGAGGCAGGCAGTTATTTTGGCTGGAAGTTTGGAACAAAACACATGGCGGCTAACCTCGGAGAACAAGATAGATACACACTTCAAATAACCGGGATAAAAAATTAACGAGTATTCTTAATCTGTATTAGCATCTATTCTTTTATCCCATATTTTACTGAAACAAAGTCTGTTTATGTCGGTACCTCTTTTATATTCAGGGTACCTTTCATTTGTATCTATGCCAAATATAATGCAAGATGACTGTTCGATCTTCAGTTGTTGGCAGGTTTCCGCTTGTTTTTCTTTGTACTTGTTGTACAGCCAATCGTTGTCGAACCTTTCAATCAATTTGTGTCCAACGTTGACACTGTATAAATTCACATAGTCATTCTGATTGTATGCTGTAAGTGTGTCGTCATATAAATCTCTTGTGAACCGTATTCCTATCCTGTGATTTTCAACTGGGAATACTTTGCTTAAGGACGAAGTCACAGTGTGTATGCATTTGTAACTCAGGTCTAATTCTTTCATGTTTGATATGCTTATGTACGCAAGGTCAAGCATCACAGGAATATTCAGATCCTCACATTGTTTTAGTATCTCATAAAATCCTTCAGGTAAGTTTCCTGTGTTAGAGAATGGACAACTCATTACAACTACATCTCCTACCGCTAAAGGCTCGGTGCCTATTTCTTCCGTGTGTTTGAAATGATTCCTTGCCATGATCCAGTGGTAAAAATACTCACCTTTGAACAACCTCAGTCGCTTGTCTAGATGTTGAAGATAAAACTGCCCGAACGTTTCTGTCGTTCCTGCACTGAAGTCTATATTCTTAAATTCATCCAGACCGGAAAATACTCTGTCCTGCATTATCCATTCTTTGTAGTCATGTAGGAACTGCTTTCGATCACCGGACTTGGTTTGAATATTTTCAAGATAATATTTAGATTCTGGGTCATGTATGCTCCAAGCACCGCCGTATGGTTTATGACGCAATGGTGGTAAGACTGCCTTCTGATCCATGCGATTACTTATAGTAGTATATTAAAGCCATAAATATTATCACATGTTTTCAAGTATTAAAATTATGATCGTTGTTTTATTAATGGCCGGTATTGGCGGTGCAGGTATCTATGTGATGAAATTGAGATCTGACAATGCCATCCTGAAGGCAAATCAACACAAATTAGAAACTGCCATCACAGAACAAAACAAGGTGTTAGAGCAACAGAAAGAGGACTTCACAGCAATACTAGAAAGCAACAAGAAACTTAATGTATTAATAAACACGTTCAAGAAAGACCTACAGGATCTAGATAAGCGTTTCACCAAGAAGAACAGAGACATCGGCAAACTGGCAATAGACAGAACCGACGCAATTGAAAGAATTATTAACAAAGGTGGGGTCAATGCCGCGAGATGTATTGAACTGGCATCGGGTGCCGAACACACACCAGAAGAATTAAAAGCAACATTAAAATCAGAAATCAACCCGGAGTGCCCAGCACTAGCGAATCCAAATTATGTACAATATCAATAAAATATTTGCACTAGCAATAATCATATTACTCACAGGATGTAGCATAGGTGGTGAGAAAAAAATCAAAATATTCTCAGTGGAAGAACCAAGACAGAAATTAGACTACCCTATGCCAACTGCACTACAACTGGAAGAATTAAAATGGATCATAATCACAAGTGAGAACGCACAAGAAGTATTTGCCAAACTGGAAGAGGCAGGCATAGACCCAGTGCTGTTCGGACTGACTGACAAGGACTACCAAGTGTTGGCAAGGAACTTCGCACAGATCAGACAGAAACTGCAGGAGACCAACAACCTACTAGAAGAATATAAAAAATACTACGAACCAAAGGAGAAAGAATAATGGCAACAAAAGCAAAAGCAAAGACAACAAAGAGCTCAGCCAAGGCTGGAGCAAACGCAGACACATCAAAGAACCTAGGTAAAGGCACAACAGCGAATGCGGGTGCATACGCAGAAACAGAAGCAGGTGCAGTGGCCAAAGCAAAAAAAGGCAACGCAAGTGCCAGCGTAGGTGCTCACGCAGAAGTGGGAGCATACTCAAACGTGGAGAACGAAACCAAGGTTGGTGGAGTTGGAGTCAAATCAGAAGCACACGCAGGAACAAAAGTTTATTCAGACGTGGGAGTTTCAGGACAGATAGGAACCAACGGTGCCAAGGGTGAAGCAGGAGCCATAGCAGGTTCATGTGCTGAAGTGGGAGCAAGTACCACAGTCGGTGGCGAAAGAAACAATGCATCTGTTGGTGCAAAAGTTTCAGTTGGTCCTCAGATCGGTGCAAAAGTAGGTGGCGGTGCAACAGTGGAAGATGGCAAACTGACAGTGGGTGCAGATGTTAAACTGGCACTTGGTGTTGGTATCACACTACAACCCAGCATCACAGTTGACACGAGACCAGCGGCAAATGCCTGCAAGGCGGCAGGTAACGCAATCGCGGCTCCATTCAAAAAAATAAAAAAACCATCAAATCCTTTTAAGAAAAAGAAAAAGAAAAGGTAAATTATGTGGACATATAGATGTAAATTGAGAAGAGTGGTGGACGGAGACACAGTAGATGTTGACATCGACCTGGGTTTTGGAATATGGCAGATGAATGAACGTGTGAGGATCATGGGCATAGACACACCAGAATCAAGAACCAGAGACAAGATCGAGAAGAAATTTGGACTGGCGGCAAAGGCCAAACTTAAATCACTGTTAGGACCTAACCCCGTGTTACAGACCACCATCAGCAAGAAAGGTGAGGACATGAAGGGCAAGTTTGGTAGAGTGCTGGGAGATTTCATAATAGAGGGCAAACAAGTGACAGAGATCATGTGCAAGTCCGGACACGCGGTGCCATACTTTGGTGGTGCGAAAGCGGACACACAGAAACAACACATGAAGAACAGGAAGAAATTGGTCGCCGAGGGTGTTGTCAAAGGAGCCATCGAATAAATACGTGTATTAAATGAGGAATAAAATATGGAATTAGATATCATAGCACTGGCAGTAAAATTTTGGCAGTTCACAGTTTTTGGACTGTTGATCATTGTAGGATTTATTATCAACACATCAGACAAGATTCACCTTAAAGGAAAGAGGATTGGATTCTCGTACAAAGAGATGCCTCACATGAAGCCGATATTAATAGCAACCAAGGGCAAAGGATTCTGGGGTGCTATATGGTTATGGATAGGTGCCACTAGAACATGGGAAATAACAAAAGACTTTCATTACAAGTTGCATGGTAAGGATCATGTTATACCTGCAGGTTTTACATTTGATGGGGCCAGCATACCAAAATTTTTGAGATCATTCTTATCACCGGTAGGAGTTCTATTGATAGGTGGACTGATACACGATTACGGTTACAAGTACACAACACTATTGTTAAAGAATAAGAAAAGTACAATAGGCACAAAAGATCAACACTGGATGGATAGGGTGTTCAGGGACATCAACATAGAAGTCAATGGTTTCCATTTCCTAAACTATCTGGCATACTGGTCATTGAGAGCAGGTGGATTTGTTGCATGGAATGGTCACAGAAAAAGAAATGCTAAAATCAAAGGTTTAAAATAATGGCTGAACAATTGAACGAAGACAAACTTATTGTAAAGAACGACAACATAGTCAAGAAAGGTGCCAAGGACGGTTGG
>Ga0209192_10002671_pt1 | contig 12581 bp, 13 predicted proteins | sample ArcticOcean_MG_C_11_FD_187433 | JGI IMG/M metagenome (GOLD analysis project Ga0209192, IMG submission 187433) | Marine microbial communities from western Arctic Ocean - ArcticOcean_MG_CB2_154 (SPAdes) (version 2) | ecosystem: Environmental > Aquatic > Marine > Oceanic | place: Arctic Ocean... | reverse complement strand
GACATAGAACCAGCGGCATAGTTGCGTACAATTATTTCCAACGGCACAATTTCTACCGCACGGATCAATTGCTCCCGCATGTTGAGACGTTTAAGAAAATGGGTTGGAACGCCCAAAGTGTTGAGGCCAGTCATGAAAAATTCCGACAGACGATTGTTCAAAACCCCCTTGCCTTCAATGACATCTTTTTTCTCGGCATTGAAGGCCGTCGCGTCATCTTTGAAATACTGAACCAGCGTTCCCTGCTCTGGACCCTCATATAGGATCTTTGCCTTGCCTTCGTAAACCAACTTTCGACGTGCCATGTGACCCTCCGTGCTTTGGTTTCCCATATGGCAAGGTAAGCTCGGCGGCAAGCATGCAACGCAATCCAGAATCAATTTATTAAAGTTGAATATCCCACGGCATTGGTTCAACATATTATTGAATATATAAAATTAATGATCTTTATGATAAAAATAAATTTTAATAATAACTCTTTATGTGCAATATGGGATGGAGTTTAATATAATAGGCACACTATGAATAATTCATCCTCCAATCCTCTTCAAATAATGCTTGCAAACCGAGATTGGGTTTTGGCCGATGGTGCCACAGGAACTAATTTATTCAACATGGGACTGTCATCAGGTGATGCGCCTGAATTATGGAACAAAACAGCCCCTGAAAAAATTAAAGCTTTGTATAAAGGCAGTGTTGACGCTGGATCAGATCTTTTTCTGACTAACTCCTTTGGGGGCAATCGGTCACGACTCAAATTGCATGCTGCAGAGAACCGCGCCGCAGAACTTTCGCGCATCTCAGCCGAAATTGGTCGCGAGGTGGCTGATACTTCGGGCCGTCAGGTGATTGTTGCCGGCTCTGTTGGACCAACAGGCGAAATCATGGAGCCGATGGGACCACTTTCATATTCAATAGCTGTCGAAATTTTTCATGAACAAGCAGAAGGGTTAAAAGCCGGCGGAGCAGATGTGGCCTGGGTGGAAACCATTTCCTTTGGTGATGAATATCGCGCCGCAGCCGAAGCCTTTGCCCTAGCCGATCTGCCTTGGGTGGGTACAATGAGTTTTGACACCGCGGGCCGCACAATGATGGGCATTACAGCGCCTAACATGGTCAAGTTGCTGACAAAAATCCCAAACAAACCACTGGCCTTTGGAGCAAACTGTGGTGTTGGAGCCTCTGATTTATTGCGTACTGTATTAGGGTTTTCAAAGACAAATACCAAATTACCAATCGTGGCCAAAGGCAATGCGGGCATTCCAAAATATTATGATGGTCACATCCATTATGACGGTACACCTGAGTTGATGGCCACTTATGCCGCTCTGGCACGAGATTGCGGCGCCACCATCGTTGGTGGTTGCTGTGGAACAACTCCAGACCATTTGCGAGCGATGCGTGCCACTCTGGAAAAACACGTGCCCCACGAGCGCCCCTCACTTGAAACAATCAAAACAGCATTGGGTGGGTTTTCATCCGAAAGTGATGGTACTGATGGCAATGCTCCCAGCCGCAAACGGCAAAATCGGCGTCGGCGTTCTACTTAGTGTCAGCACTCGGTGGGACCAATCAGTTATTACATGCTGTGCCAAATCTTTAGTTTGAGGTGGTGACACAAACTAAGAAAATATCAAATGGTGGTCACGCTTAGCTGAAAAGGTCGGTTGCGAGGAACTTGTTGTCGTAATCGGTTAAGACCCAAAGTCAGGACCTACCCCATACGAGATATAAGTAACAAATAAAAGGCGTTGGCGCATGTCAGACCAAGAAGACGATATCATCCTCTCTGAACTGAACGACGAAGATCTCGTCGCACAAATGTTTGATGACCTCTATGATGGCTTGAAAGAAGAAGTCGAAGAAGGTGTTAATTTGCTTCTAGGACGTGATTGGGCCCCTTACCGGGTTTTGACCGAAGCATTAGTCGGTGGAATGACTATAGTAGGTCACGACTTCCGTGATGGGATTTTGTTTGTACCAGAAGTTTTGCTAGCAGCAAATGCGATGAAGGGTGGAATGGCAATCCTAAAACCACTGCTAATTGCCACAGGGGCACCGCGCGTAGGCAAAATAGTTATAGGGACAGTGAAGGGTGACATTCATGATATAGGCAAAAACTTGGTTGGTATGATGATGGAAGGTGCCGGTTTTGAAGTTGTGGACCTTGGCATTAACAACTCAGTTGACGCTTATCTCGAGGCTATTGAAAGAGAGGGCCCAGATATTCTTGGCATGTCCGCTTTATTGACTACAACGATGCCGTACATGAAGGTAGTTATAGATACGCTAATCGAAAAAGGCATGCGTGATGATTATACGGTTTTGGTGGGTGGAGCCCCTTTGAACGAAGAATTTGGCAAAGCAATCGGTGCGGATGCCTATTGCCGAGATGCCGCCGTAGCCGTGGAAACTGCAAAGGAGTTTATGGCACGCAAACACAACCGTATGGCCGCCAACGCTTAAATTAGTCGTTTTAATGATTTATCGCGGTCCTACCTGCTATAAGGTGGGGCCGTTTTCGTAACTGCTATTAGGATCACGGCCGATGCGCCAACCATTAAAGCCAGTCACAGACGAACAACTCTCCAATGAGGGACTAGAACTGCGTGATTATGGCCGAGTGCTACTGATTGCCTGTGGTGCTTTGGCACGTGAGATATTAGCGCTAATCAATGCCAATGGCTGGACCCATATGGATCTGCAATGCCTGCCAGCAATCTATCACAATGAGCCCAGTAAAATAACTCCATCCGTTAAAGCTGCCATTGAAAAATACCAGCCCGAGTATGCTGATATCTTCGTTGTTTATGCAGATTGTGGCACCGGCGGGCAGTTAAAACGGCTATGCGATGACATGGGTGTGTCGATGATCGCCGGCCCACATTGCTATAGTTTCTATGAGGGCAATACGGGTTTTCAGGCCCGTGAAGAACTCACCTGCTTTTATCTAACTGATTTTCTCGTACGTCAGTTTGATGCGTTTTTCTGGCGGCCCATGGGCCTTGATCGTCACCCGCAACTTTTAGAAATGTATTTCGGAAATTACACAACGTTGGTATACCAAGCCCAAACCCAAGACCCATTATTGGAGGCGAAAGCGCAAGACTGTGCCAGGCGTATGGGACTGGCCTATGAGTACCGCTTTACAGGCTATGGGGATTTGGCTGGTACGCTTGATGCCGTGGCGGTTAGCCACTTAGGCTGAAGCGGCAGTTTCTACAACCCGAGCCACCATGGCGCGCAAACCATTTGAGCGCTGTGACGAAAGATGTTCGTTCAAACCCAAACGCCCAAGTTCAGACACCACATCAACCTTACCAATTTCAGCAACTTTCAGACCGGAATATAGGGTAATTAACACTGCGATAAGCCCACTCACGATTATGGCATCGCTTTCGCCAATGAAGGTCAAAAACTCATCTTCGACAGTAATATGCAGCCAAACCTGCGACGCGCAACCGTCAACCTTTGTGGCTGACACTTTGAGCGCTTCAGGCATTTCTGGCAAAGCCTTTCCCAAATCGATCACATGCCGATAACGATCTTCCCAATCGTCCAAAAACTCAAATATTTCAACGAGATCTTCAAAGTCAGCTTGCGCCATGGAACTCTCCTAAATCCCGATTCAGTTAGCTCAAAACTAAATGAGGTCCAGAGCGTGCAGATCTTAAAGCTCGAATAACTTAATTTTATTGCCCTTTACAGCCAGACCGACCTTGCCTTCGCAAAGACGCAGAGCATCAGAGCCAAACACATCCATGCGCCACCCCTTTAAAGATGGCAAGTCGCGCTGACCTGCGGCCAGCGCATCCAATTCGGAGGTATTAGCAATCATCTTCTGTGCCACATCAGATCGTTCAGATTTAGCCTTCAAAAGAACACGCAGCAGATCGGCTAAAGCCGGATTAACCTGTAACTTGTCGTTAGATTTAGGCAGTTTCGGAAAGGTTTCAGGATCCATTGCGTTCACTGTTTTTATCGCATTAATAATTCCATCAGCAATTTCGCCCTTGCGCGCTTCGCGTTGCAAAAGACGGGATTTACTCAAATCCTCATGGGTGGTTGGCTTAGTAGAGGCTAGTTCAACCATAGCATCGTCTTTATATACTCGGTTACGTGGAATGTTGCGGTTTTGCGCATAGTTTTCCCGAAAGGCCGCCAATTCGCGCACATAAGCCAAAAACTTATTTGAACTTGTGCGTGTTTTGATTCGACGCCAAGCCTCAGACGGCACCACATCGTAAATCGCAGGATCTGTCAGGGACTGTGTTTCCTCAACAACCCAGGCCTCGCGGTCGGTCCGCTCCAGCTCGGCCTTTAAAAACAAATAAACACCCCGAAGATGAGTGACATCTTCGATTGCGTAAATCTTTTGAGCCTCTGTTAAGGGCCTGCGTGACCAATCAGTAAAGCGTGATGACTTATCAACCTGCTCTTTTACGACTTTACGAACAAGTGTCTCATAGCCAACCTGCTCACCAAACCCACAAACCATAGCCGCGACTTGCGTATCAAACAAAGGGGTTGGAAAAATCTTCGCATCATTCCAGAAAATTTCCAAATCTTGGCGAGCCGCGTGAAAAACCTTAACCACTGAGGTATCTCGAAACAACCGATATAGGGGTTCTAAAGACATCTCGGGCGATAATGGATCCACCAACACGGCATCTTCCACCCTGTCACCCGGAACGGCCATCTGGAGTAAGCACAGTTTTGAATAATAGGTACGTTCCCTTAAAAACTCTGTGTCAATCGTTACAAAGGGATGCGTCTGCGCCATGCTACAAAATTCATCTAGCTCTGCTTCTGTAGTGATAGTTTTCATGCGTATTCCGGCTTTTAAGTTATAATTTTTGATATAGTATTGTGAAAAATTATGAAAAGCTAGCCGCCACTTTTAGGGGCAGGGTTTCGATGGAATACGAGTAAGAAATTCACGTAAAATTCTAGGATATAGCTGATGTTCTTGTACCAATATCCGAGATGCAAGGCTGCCAGCGGTGTCTCCTGGCAAGATTGGAACTCGACTTTGACCAAGAACCACCCCTGCGTCTAATTCGGATACAACCTCATGCACGCTGCACCCAGCCTCCTGTTCACCGGCATCCAGCGCCCGCTGATAGGTGTTTAAACCTTGATATTTTGGCAATAATGACGGATGGATATTTAGCATGCGGCCTTGCCACGCACCCACAAACTCGCTACCAAGGATGCGCATAAACCCTGCCAAACAGACCACATCAATCTCATGGGCTATCAAGGCTTCTTGCAGCATAGCCTCAAAGGCAGCACGGTCACCTTGGTAAAGCTTGTGATCTACAACCTTAGTTGTAATTCCCAGTTCAACGGCCTTAGCCAGACCCGCGGAATCCGGCCTGTTCGACATGACCAAACGTGCCATGCCAGGATGTGGCTTTCCCATATCCTCTAGCAAGCTCAGCATATTGCTGCCCCCACCAGAAATAAGAATCGCGACGTTCAAAATGGCAGCTGTCCCGAATATTGAACTCCATGCCCTATGGTCACTTCACCTATACGCACAGGCCACATACCTTGAGCGGCAAGCTCTGATTTGACGGCAGCAGCCTTACTAGGCGCTACGGCTAAAATCATCCCAATGCCACAGTTAAAGGTCTTGAGCATCTCAGCTTCAGCAACACCGCCAGCCTTTGACAGCCAAGCCATAATGGGCAGAGCTGGAATTTTAGACAGGTCAATAGCAGCACCCAAGTCATCAGGCAAAACTCTTGGTAGGTTTTCTGTTAGCCCACCGCCAGTGATGTGAGCCATCGCATGGACACCACCAACTTTGAGTGCAGCTAAACAAGAGGTCACATACAGCGCCGTAGGAGTTAAAAGTGCAGCCCCTAAGCTTGTGTCACCAAAAGGTGCGGGGCTGTCCCAACTCAAGCCTTGTTCGACAACAATTTTACGTACCAGAGAGAAGCCATTTGAATGCACTCCACTTGCAGGCAAGCCAATCAGAACATCACCCGGAGCGACACCCGCAGGCAGATGTGTGCCACGCTCCATAGCTCCCACGGCAAAGCCAGCTAAATCAAAATCATCCTTGGCATACATACCGGGCATCTCTGCGGTCTCACCACCGATCAAAGCACAGCCCGACATCCGGCAGCCATCAGCGATACCTTCAATTACTTGAGCTGCTTGGGCTACATCCAGCTTGCCTGTAGCAAAGTAATCCAAGAAAAACAGAGGCTCAGCACCTTGGCAGATCAAATCGTTGACGCACATCGCTACAAGATCAATACCCACCGTTGACACATTGCCCGTATCAATAGCCAATCGTAATTTGGTTCCCACACCGTCAGTTGCTCCCACAAGGATCGGATCATTAAAGCCTGCGGCTTTTGGATCAAACATTGCACCAAAACCACCTAGACCCGACATAGAGCCCGACCGGTGGGTCGACTTGCTAGCCGGTTTAATCTTTTCGATCAATTCAGTGCCAGCATCTATATCAACACCAGCCTGCGCATATGTTAAACCATGGGCCATTTGAGCACCCTTATTGCAAATTCTTCGTTGCGATATCAGGCTACAGCAAAAGTGTCCATTAAGCCTGCTTGACGCCTGAGAATTCTCTGTTAGTCAGGTGACAGGGGGCCCGTAGCTCAGCTGGTTAGAGCAGTCCGCTCATAACGGATTGGTCGCAAGTTCAAGTCTTGCCGGGCCTACCACCCTTCCCCGCCGGCCGCTTATAGCGGCAATTTTAATTCAGCGGATAAACCGCCCAAATCAACGCTACAGCCTAAAATAAGGACCCCCCCATGGGATCGGGCAACGTCTGCAGCGATGGCCAGGCCAAGGCCCACCCCGCTACCCTTATTTTGCCCCCGCGCAGGTTCAAGCCGCACAAAGGGTTTAATGGCTTGATCACGCTGATCAGCCGGAATGCCAGGGCCATTGTCGTAAATACAGATACTAATTTCATTGGTCGCAAAACTGATCATGATTTGCACGCAATCCGCATAGCGCACCGCGTTGAGCAATAAGTTTTCAACCGCCCGCTGCACAGAAATACTTCGTAAAACAATCAGCCGCGGCACACCACGCACTTCAACTCTCACCGAAGGATCACATTGTCCACCCAAGCCTGCAACTAGCGCAACGAGGTCAACATCTGCCACCGGATCAGTTATCGAATCATGGGCATAATTGAGGAAGGAATCGACCATTAGCCGCATCGAATCTACGTCCTTTTTTAGATCTTCCACCTCAGGCCCCTCCAGAAACTCCAACCCTAGTTGTAACCGTGTGATAGGCGTCCTAAGATCATGGCTGACACCGCTTAGCATCATAGTGCGCTGTTCTATTTGACGTTCAATCCGGTCACGCATGTCCAAAAATGCTTGCCCAGCCGTGCGTACTTCGATTGCTCCCCCAGGATTGAGATCAACACTTTGTCCGCGGCCAAAAGCAGCAGAAGCCACAGAAAGACGCTTGATCGGGCGAAGTTGGTTGCGAAGAAACAAGAAGGCAATCACTGTCATAAAAATACCAGTAAACACCATAAGAACAATAACTTGGTGCGGGTTTGAGGCTGAGACACGGTAACGGGGAAATATGATTTGGACTGGGCCTTTCGCACTCTCAAAGCTAATAGTCACTCGGTCCAAATCTGATAAATCCACATCTCGCACCCGGTCCAACTTTTTAAACAGCAAGGGCGTAATAGTGCGCCCTGAAATATCATAAAAAAACGGAACGTTACCAGTGGGCACACCGTCCCACTGGCGCAAATCCAAATTCAAAGACTGCGCCGTAGTCCTGGCAACATCCTCAATTGAACGATGATTCATCTCATCAAGGACCATTGTGATCTCAAACAACAGGTTGTTTGTCATTTGCACCGTGACATCTTCAAAATGCCGTTGCACAAAGACAGCGGCAACAGCCAACTGCAGTGTAAGCATGGGCAAAAGCAAAATAGCTGCCGCGCGGCCATAAAGTGTTCGGGGCGCAAATCTTTTTAAGTAGGTGCTTATCATGAAGTCACGTTACCAAGTTGAGGGCGCAGAAGGAATGGTTGAAACGATCACCCCTTCAATACGCAGGATATTAGCTCCCAACCCCTCACCCATGACCTTTACCGGGACCAATACTTATCTAGTGGGCACTACCGAAATCGCAGTAGTCGACCCAGGACCAGGCAACTGCAAGCATTTAAATGCAATTATAGAGGCCATTGCTCCCGGAACGCAGATCACCAAAATCTTAGTAACCCATTCCCATCTGGATCATTCCCCCTTGGCCAAAGCTCTTAGCTTGCGTTGCGGCGCAGAAATCTACGCGTATGGGGATAGTTTTAGTGGGCGCAGCGAAAGTATGGCGGAGCTAGCTCAGTTGGGGAAAATAGGTGGTGGCGAGGGAATAGATGAAGCATTTCAACCAGATATCACGTTGTTGGATGGGTCTAAATTACAGCACGATGGAGCGACCCTAACTGCACTTTGGACGCCAGGACATTTTGGCAATCACATGTCTTTTGCATATGATAAATATATATTTTGTGGTGATCACGTGATGGGATGGGCCAGCTCAATGGTTTCGCCACCTGACGGAGATCTTGTTGCTTTTAGGCAGAGCTGTACGCGCCTTTTGACACGGCCCGAAACATTTTATCTACCAGGCCATGGAGATCCTATTGAGGATGGACCAACGCGGCTGCGCTGGCTGCTCGCACATCGTGAGGATCGTGAAATGCAAATACTGGCAGCGTTGGACAAACAGTCAGATACAGCTCAGGGTCTGGCAGAAAAAATTTATTCAGATATTGATCCTGGCTTGATCCCTGCAGCAACCAGAAATGTTTTGGCCCATCTGATTGATCTAAACACGCGTAAAGTTATATATTCACATGGGATAATGGACCTTCATACAAAATATTCTACACTCTAGGCATATTTTCGACTTTTAGACTGGACCTCCCAAATCCTCCCAGTTATATCCGCTTCAAGTGGTCCGGCGTAGCTCAGCGGTAGAGCAGTTGACTGTTAATCAATTGGTCGTAGGTTCGATCCCTACCGCCGGAGCCATTTTAATATTTTGCTCTCGAAAATAAACTTCTGCACCTGACTTTTTTTGTTAATGATATTTTTATTGCTAAGCTGGGCAACGTCTCTAACCGATACTAAAACGATGATGGAGTTATTGATGTCTGCTTGTTCTAAGTGCAAAACCCCTATCGGTTTAGTCGTAAAAAAATGCCACAATTGTGGGTTAGATTTTGATGCGTTCAGAGCTAAACAAAGAAAAAAAGCAAACTCATGGGTCAAAGGTGGCGGTTTATTCATAGTAGCAATGTTTGCTTTGATAGCCATTTATGAATTTTTGCTTATTCCATTAGTTTTTTTGGGCACAGCCGTAATCTTATATTGCGCTAAAAGAAGAAAATTTGAGATTTTAAATCAACCGGTAGAGATTTTTACCAATAAATCAAACGGTCGAGATTTTTACTAAAATGTCGTTAAAAAAGTTTCAAAAACGCATTGCTATTCATGGGCTTGAGCCGCCCCACCTGAGTGGTCCAATTTAACTTAGGTCTATACCCGGTGCAAAAAATAAATTGTATACTATCTAGTTTATTGAACAATTGTTATTTATTATTTAACCCCAGCCCCCACAGTTGTAGTAGTTACAGCACCCCCTCCCCATTACAGTGCTTATTTATTGCTTAAAATTATTGTCACGCTACTTAACATCAAATGATAAAAAGGATCGAGTAAAGTATGCGACTACCACTCAATTTCACCCGTCGCCAATGGCTCACTTCAGCGTTTGCACTATTTTTAAGCTCAATCACTAGTCCAGTCTTTTCTCAAAAAAAAATTCGGCGTATTCAATCGCAATATATAGCAACAATGGCCCCCGCGGGAGCTACGTCAGGAACCGGTGCCGAAGCTTGGGGGATCTGGACAGTTGACCCCGGCCCTATTGGTGTTTGGCTACGTTTCTACCAAGCCTTACAAAAAGCTGGTAATATCGCGCCATCAGGTTGGCGGTTTGATATTGACGATTGGTGGCTTGACGAAAACGGCTTAATTATGAAGGCTCCAGAGTTTCCAATCCCTGCCGGGCAGTATTATGTGACAAATGGAGAAGAAAATATTTCTTTGCTGACTGTCGAACAGCCAGATGCAGAGGGAAAACAGGCTTGGTCACTGTCGGATGATAAAACCATTAAAGATGTCACTCATGGTCCCTGTCGGTCAGCGCGCTACACACCAGAGGCTGGTTCTGGAAGTTGCTCACCCAAAGACGCAAATCGCGCTGCGTTCCCTCTAAAACCCGGAGAATCTCCTCCACTTGTGCGTGGCTGCGATCGAAAACAATATGCCGTCCTGATTATCTTTGGTTTACCAATAGAAAGTTAGTATTTATCCAGCCTGCGGTATCCTTCGAACGTATGTAGCTCGTCTTAAGATCAAGAAATTTTGGGCTGTATCTTTGTATGTTAACTCCATGGCCATTTACTTTCCTAATAAATACAGTGAGTAACATCTAAATATGATTTATATTGTTTGGTTTTAAATGCGAATTTCCACCCCTGAGTTTATCTCACTTATGGCAATGTTGGTGGCTACAGTCGCTATTTCAATTGATGCAATGCTACCCGCACTGCCGGATATTGCTATACAATTAACAGCGAACAACCCTAACCAAGTGCAGCTTATTTTATCCACATTTATTGGAGGTATGGCCATAGGGACTTTAGTGGTGGGTCCACTCTCTGATAGCTTTGGACGCAAAAATATAATATACGCCGGTGCTGCTATTTATATTACATTTTCTGCACTCTGTATGTTTGCAACTAATCTTGAAACAATGATCATTGCACGTGTTTTTCAAGGCATTGGGGCAGCTGCTCCACGAATAGTCTCTCAAGCCCTAGTACGCGACCTGTATTCAGGCCGGGAAATGGCACGTATTACGTCGTTTATAATGGTAATATTTTCAATTGTCCCGGCAGTAGCACCCTTAATGGGGGCAGGCCTGATTTCTCTATTTGATTGGCGCGCTATCTTCACAGTATTCATTCTTTTTGCGCTCGTCAGTACTATTTGGACAGGAATACGTATCCAAGAACCCTTAAGAGCTGAAATGAGAATACCCTTTCAAATTAAAATATTTCAGGCCGCATTTTTAGAAATAATATCAATTGGAATTGTAAGAATATCAATTTTAACACTCATATTTTCGTATGGAACACTATTCACCTGCATCTTACTTGTTCAACAAGTCTTCGACCAATTTTTTGGGCGGGCAGGTAGTTTTCCAGAATGGTTTGCGGTTATTGCAGCGCTTTCAGCATCTGCATCTTTCCTTAATTCCATGCTTGTCATGAAATTAGGAATGCGCCGTCTGATCAGTGCCGCCTTGCGCGTGCAAGTAGCTTTAAGCATTTTAATGTTGTTAATGTTTTATGCAGGCATGATTTCAGGAGATTTGGGTTTTGCATTTTTTATATTTTGGATTTTTAGTCTATTTTTCCAAGCGGGCCTAACCCTCGGAAACTTAACAGCCCTGGCAATGGAGCCGCTCGGGCACATCGCAGGTACAGCAGCGAGTGTAATCAGTGCCATAGCGACACTGGGATCGGCCGTCTTGGCTACTATAGCGGGCTATTTTTTCAATGGTACACCCTTAACTATGATAGTTAGTATACTGCTGTTTGCAGCTCTTGGAGCTTTTAGCGCGCATCTTCTACAAAGATTTGATCGTATAGTCTAACAGTGGCCAGAAAATATACTATCTCTATGGTCGCAAAACCTAATCACCTTAAGTGCAATATCGCCTTTACTTGTACACGACTTGGCAGGCTTTATAGCACTTGATACTCCACTCAGTCCCTATTGTTTCTTTTGTTTTTCATAGTTTTCCTGGTGTCGCGTATCAATTTAACAATTAAGATAAGAACTGCCAGCATAATAGCTGACATAAAAACACCAGCAACAATTTCAATTAGGGTCATTATTTAACTACCTGTGCAAAATATTCATTAGTAAGGCTATGATTAAGAAAGTTTCTTAATTCCAGTTGGAATTTTTTATGTGCATCATAATGTCTTGAGCGATATTGTTTGATTCAATCAATTAACTTTTTAAATCACTTAAATTAACTTTGAGCAAGTGCACCTAAATGGCAGCATATTAAAGTGATTTTTTGTGAGAATTTATTGAATGACCATTAAACTCAGTAGTAATTTAGCTGATAAAGTCAGGCCATTCTAGGCCCTGTATAATGTGTCAAAGGGAGCATTTGAACTCTAGATGGAAGTGCTGAAGTCAGTTTCCTTTAGAACTGTAAATAATACCAGATGATGCAAGAATAACTTTGTCCATTTATCTCGTGCAACAGCGGTCTGATGCTAATTTATTGAGAATAATATAAAATATATGTAGAAGCGAAATTGTACGCTCAAGAACAATATAGAACTATTCGTAAAGCTAAATATGGAACTAAATTAAATACGATTATTAGTATTTCATAATAAACTAATGCTTTTGGGATTACTGCATAAAAGTTGTCTGATTGGTCACCAAATAACGTATCCA
>Ga0209192_10002667_pt1 | contig 12587 bp, 9 predicted proteins | sample ArcticOcean_MG_C_11_FD_187433 | JGI IMG/M metagenome (GOLD analysis project Ga0209192, IMG submission 187433) | Marine microbial communities from western Arctic Ocean - ArcticOcean_MG_CB2_154 (SPAdes) (version 2) | ecosystem: Environmental > Aquatic > Marine > Oceanic | place: Arctic Ocean... | reverse complement strand
GAAAATCCATTGGCCGCCGTGCAAATGGGCCTGATTTATGTCAATCCAGAAGGCCCAAACGGGAACCCAGATCCTTTGGGTTCCAGTGTAGATATCCGCGAAACCTTTGCACGTATGGCCATGAACGATGAAGAAACTGTCGCCTTGGTGGCTGGTGGCCATACCTTCGGCAAAGCACATGGTGCGGGTGATCCAGAGCTTGTCGGTGCAGAGCCTGAAGGGGCTAGCATCATCGAGCAAGGCTTCGGCTGGAAAAACGATTTTGAAAGCGGTGTTGGCATTCATACCACCACAAGCGGGATCGAAGGCCCCTGGACCTCCAACCCAATCAAATGGGATATGGGCTATTTCGACCTGCTGTTTGGATACGACTGGGACCTGACCAAAAGCCCAGCTGGCGCCAATATCTGGCATGCAAAAGGATTGACTGCCGACGATCATGCGCCACAGGTTGACGGTTCAAGCACCACAGTTCCAGTGATGATGACAACAGCAGATATGGCCATGCGTATGGACCCCGCCTATGAAAAAATCTCACGGCACTTTCACGCTAATCCGGATGCCTTTGCTGATGCCTTTGCTCGCGCATGGTTCAAACTGACCCACCGCGACATGGGACCAAAAATTCTATATCTTGGATCCGACGTGCCTGCAGAAGATCTGATCTGGCAAGATCCGATCCCAGCCGGGAATGCGGATTTGTCTGCTTCCGATATCGTTGAGTTGAAATCTGCCATCATGGGCACGAGTCTTTCAGTTTCTGACCTAGTCTCTGCCGCTTGGGCCTCGGCCTCAACCTTCCGTGGTTCCGATAAACGCGGTGGCGCAAATGGCGCGCGGGTGCGTCTCGCACCGCAAAAAGATTGGGCAGCCAACCAACCGGTACAATTGGCCAAGGTCATGGCTGCTTTGGAAAGCGTCCAAGCCGGCTGTGGCAAAGACGTCTCCATGGCGGACTTGATTGTCTTGGGCGGCGCTGCAGCCGTTGAAGCGGCGGCTAAAGCTGGCGGCCATGCGGTCACTGTCCCCTTCACTCCGGGTCGCGGCGACGCCACTCAGGCCCAAACCGACGCTGAGTCTTTTGAAGTGCTTGAGCCAAAAGCCGATGGGTTCCGCAACTACCTACAGCAGGAATTCACCGTCTCAGCTGAAGAGCTGCTGCTGGATCGTGCGCAATTGCTCACACTCACAGCGCCTGAGATGACCGTCCTTGTAGGTGGACTTCGGGTGTTGGGTGCAAATACTGATGGATCGGCCCAAGGCGTTTTCACAGACCGCCCCGGCACATTGAGCAACGACTTCTTTGTCAACTTGTTGGACATGGGCACCACTTGGGTGGATGTCTCAGACAATGAAACCGCCTTCGAAGGTCGTGATCGTACCACGGGCGCTACGAAATGGACGGCAAGCCGTGTTGATCTGGCGTTTGGCTCAAATTCACAGCTGCGCGCTTTGGCGGAAGCTTTTGCAACATCTGACGCAAAAGCCTCTTTCGTGCGCCGGTTCGTGGCCACATGGGCCAAAGTGATGGATACGGATCGTTTCGACGCCGCTTAAATCCTAAATTCGAAAAAATAAAACCCACTCGAAAGAGTGGGTTTTATCCATTAATATACTGATATTAAATTAAAATAATACGCCGTCATGCAAACAGATTAGAAAAGTAGGGCATTTTGGTAATTTCGGGATACACCATATGAAATTTCCTTCAATTTCAGTGTGCGCCGAAAGTTCTCTAATAAAATCTCGGCCTCCCTATCTTATGCCCAAGAAGCCGGTGGCGGTCCTGCAGGTGACAGCCTGTTCACTATCTCGAACGGCGGCAAGTCCCACCATCTCGGTCTGAAATATTCGTTGAACGATAATGCGGGCATCAGCGCCGGCTATAGCAGACCTAACTTTGGAAAAGTTAGCATCTCAAGTTCAGGCATGACAGCAGTTTATTCCGGCAACTCAGCCAATACGATTGGCGTCAAATTCAAAGTGAACTTCTAAGAACAAATGGCAGCGGGCTGATACATCGGTCAGCTACAACTTTCATCATCAATGGCGCCACAAGTTATCCCTGCGCCAGATGCTCCAAAATCGCTCGTACACCGCCCGTCATAGGCACAGGTCTCCGCGTTTCGCGGTCCACATGCACATGCACAAAATATCCCTCTGCTGCGGCGATATTCGCATCCTCCCGAAACAAGCCCACATCATATGTCACCGAAGAATTACCCAATTTACGTACTTTCATTCCAGCCGTGATGACATCTGGGAAGGCCAATTCGCTGAAATATTGGCAACCGGTCTCCACTACCAAAAATACAGTTGCGCCGGATTTCAGATTCAAAGCGCCCTGCTCCAACAAATAGCCATTCACAGCGGTATCAAACAGCTGGTAATGCACCGCATTATTCATATGGCCATAGATATCATTGTCTATCCACCGGGTGGCAAGCGTCGAAAAAGCGCTATAATCGGCGCGGTTTCTGGGGGTTACTCTCACCATGCGGCCTCATAGATTGCCAAGGCTGCGGCCTCATCCACAGGGCGCGGGTTGTTCACCAGCAAGCGGGTTTGGTTCATTGCATCGCACGCCAACATCGGCAGAGCCTCTTTCTCGATCCCCACATCACGCAGACGCCAACATCGGCAGAGCCTCTTTCTCGATCCCCACATCACGCAGGTTTTGCGGCAACCCACAATCACGGCTAAGAGCCGCCATGCCCTCAACAAATTTGACAGCAGCATCGCCCACACCAGTGTCAGACACCTGTGGGAACACATGTGGCAGTAGTTCGGCATAGGCCAGCGGTGCCGCTTCAGCATTAAAGCATTAAAACGCAGGACATGTGGCAAGACCAGGGCGTTTGAAAGCCCATGCGGCACCTTGTAATGCCCACCAATAGGATAGGCCAAAGCATGAACCGCCGCGACGGGCGAGTTGGCAAAGGCCTGCCCCGCAAGCATTGAACCCAGCATCATATCACTGCGCGCCTCAATGTTTCCAGGCGTATCCACAGCCCGTTGCAGCACCCGGCCCATCAGGCGCAAGGCTTCCACAGCCAAGGCACGGCTTACAGGATTGTTGTTTGGATTTGCGCTGGCATAGGCCTCAATCGCATGGACCATGGCATCAATACCCGTGGCTGCCGTGACATGCGCGGGCAGACCAAGCGTCAGCTCAGGATCCAGCACGGCCACATCCGGCAAGATCAACGGGCTCACAACCCCCATTTTCTCCGAGGCACCAGTGGTGACAATCGAGATCGGCGTCACCTCAGATCCGGTTCCCGAAGTGGTCGGCACCAGCACAAGCGGCAGACGCGGCCCCTTGGCATTTCCAATTCCATAGGCCTCAGCCAAAGGTTGGCCCGAGGCGGCCAGCAAAGCCGCAAGCTTGGCCACATCCAAAGACGATCCACCACCAAAACCCACCACGCCACTCACATGACGGGCCATATCGGCCGCTTGTAGGATGATGGCTTCGGGCGGGTCAGCTTGAACCTGATCAAAGATGGTTACCCGCAGCCCTGCTGCGCGCAGGGTGTTCACGACCGGCCCCACCAGCCCATTGGCAACCATGCCCGGATCTGTAACGAACAGGATATTTTCGCCACAGATCGGCTTCACAATCTCGCCCAATTGCCGGGCAAGACCCGCACCCATGCGTAGGCTTGGTGTGGTGTTGAATGTGAAAGGCGTCATGTTCACTCTCCAGCTCTATCAGGACGGCCGTGCAGTCTGGCCTGTGGGTTAAATTTTTTCCTGCGTATGCTTGCGCAGTTCTGCCCGCGCCACCTGCCTGCGATGTACAGCGTCCGGTCCATCGGCCAAGCGCAAAGTGCGCAGGTGCATCCAATAGGCAGCAAGCGGAGTGTCTTGGCTGATGCCCCCGGCCCCATGCAGTTGGATTGCCTCATCTACAACTTTCAAAGCCATAATCGGCGCCACAACTTTGATTTTTGAAATCCAAGGTGCAGCGGCGCGCGGATCGCCTTGATCCATCATCCAAGCTGCTTTCAGGCACAATAGCCGCGCCATTTCAATTTCCATACGCGCATCCGCAATGATATCGAAATTTGCACCGAGATACGCCAATTGCTTTCCGAAAGCCGTCCGGCTTAAGCTGCGTTTGCACATCAATTCAAGAGCAGCTTCCGCCTGTCCGATGGCGCGCATGCAGTGGTGAATACGTCCGGGCCCAAGCCGGCCTTGTGCTATTTCAAAGCCACGCTCTTCACCCAGCAACAGATTTTCAGCTGGCACCTGCACATTGGTAAAACGGAGGTGATAATGCCCATGCGGAGCATCGTCATGGCCGTAAATTTGCATCGGGCGCAGCTTTTCGATGCCCGCAGTCGCCGCATCCACCACAATCATTGAATGGCGTTTGTGTTTGGGCGCATCGTCGTCACCAGTTTTGACCATAACGATATAGACCGCACAGCGCGGATCGCCGGCCCCGCTGGCCCACCACTTCTCACCGTTCAGCACATAGCCATCACCGTCGCGCACGCATGTTAAGCTCAGGTTGGTGGCATCTGACGAGGCCACATCTGGCTCTGTCATCACATAAGCAGAGCGAATGTCTCCAGCCAGCAAGGGCGCCAGCCAGCGGGTTTTCATCTCATCGGTGCCGTAACGTTCAAACACTTCCATATTACCAGTATCAGGCGCGGAACAGTTGAACACCTCAGCCGCGAGAGGCGATTTGCCCAATTCTTCGGCCATATATGCATATTCAACAGTGGTCAGACCAAAGCCTTTGTCGCTGCCTGTGAGCCAAAAGTTCCAAAGCCCTTCAGCGCGCACTTTGTCTTTCAGCGTCTTCATTATTTCAATTTGCCGGTCGGTAAAGGCCCAGCGGTCGCCCTTGGACACCTCGGCGTGATATTCATGCTCCATTGGCATGATGTCTTCACGGATGATTTCCGCAACCCGGTCACGGAGCTTCTCGACACGCTCTGAAAGTCCAAGATTCATTTCCATAATAGTGCCCTCAACTTAGCTTGGCTATTTTGCCCTTTACAGGCATCCCCGTAATGAAACATACTCCTCGGTATGTTGTCAATGGAAGTAGGCTGATGTCTAATCTACAAAATGCATATGCCACGCAGTCACTCTTGATAGGCAAGACCTTGGGCCGCAGCCCCTGGCTTTTGATCGATCAGGCGCGCATCGATGCCTTTGCAGATATCACTGAAGACCCACAGTTCATCCACACCGACGCCGCACGCGCCGCCGCAGAAACGCCATTCGGTGGAACCGTAGCTCACGGGTTTTTGACATTATCGATGGCCAGCCGCATGATGCAAGACACCGTTAGACCTTTTGAAGGGCAGGTGATGAATCTCAACGCTGGCTTTGATCGGCTGCGGTTTCTAACCCCCCTGCGTAGCGGCAGTCGAATTCGTGGCGTGTTTGAACTGAAGGAGCTCAAACAAACCTCCGCCAGCCAGTTACGGATGGTCACGACGCTAACCATTGAAATTGAGGGCACAGACAAGCCCGCGCTATTGGCCGATTGGGTCAATGTCGTAGTTTTCTCGGACGTGGAGTAAGAGCGATGGAGCCGAAAAAACCAATGGCCAAACCCTTGCACACCTTTGATCTAGATATTCTATCGGCATATCTAAAGCACCATGTATCAGGGTTTACAGGACTTGCGGGCCTTGAGAAATTTTCTAATGGACAGTCCAATCCCACCTATAAAATCTTAGATACATCTGGAACCAGCTATGTGCTGCGCGCCAAACCGCTGGAACCAGCTATGTGCTGCGCACCAAACCGCCGGGGAAATTGTTAAAATCTGCTCATGCGGTGGATCGAGAATTTAGGGTCATGACAGCACTGGCCGAAACCGCCGTTCCTGTGCCAAAAATGCTGCATCTATCCGGCGATGACAGCCCAATAGGAGCGCAGTTTTTGGTGATGGGCTATCTGTCCGGCACTGTATTTTGGGACCCGGCCTTGCCCGAGTGTTCCAAGAGTTTCCGCACTCTGGCCTATAGTGCGCTAGTTGAAACGCTTGCGGCCCTACACGAGGTTGATCCGCACAGGGTGGGCCTTGAAAACTTTGGTCGGCCCGGAAATTACTTTGGCCGCCAAGTCTCCCGCTGGACGCACCAATACCGCGCATCAGAAACACAAAACCGACCTGACATGGACTGGACCATCGATTGGCTGTCACAAAACTTGGTGGAGGATGATGGACAGATGTCTATCGTGCATGGAGATTATCGCTTGGACAATGTCATGTTTGACGTCCACACACCCAAAATGATTGCGGTTTTGGATTGGGAATTGTCGACCTTGGGCCATCCTTTCGCTGATTTAGCCTATCAATGTATGGGTCTTCGGTTGTCACAAGACTCGCTAATCAAAGGGTTGGATACTCTTGATCGCACAGCGCTCGGCATCCCCGATGAAGCTGAATATGTCGCGCAATATTGCGCACTGCGGGGCATCGAATTGCCCGAGAATTGGGCCTTTTATATGGCATTCTCCTTCTTTCGATTGGCTGCTATTCTTGAGGGGGTTCTCCACCGTTCTCCACCGCGCCCAGTCAGGCAATGCTTCCAACCCCAAAGGAATGGGCGCGATGAATTCAACGATCATTACATTGACCAAGGCAGCGAAAGCCACCGCCCAACAGGCCAGCACATGAGCCTTGGTGCAAAAACAGCCAAGCCGCGCATATTGGATGCGGCGGCCACTGCCTTTGCCACCCATGGGGTGGATCAAACCTCTATTGACGACATCGCCCGAGCATTGGGGGCTACGAAGGGTAAAATTTACCATCACTTTGGATCCAAAGGCGAATTGGTCTGTGCCATCCGCAAACATTCGGTGCAACTCACTATAGATCGGGTACGCCCTTATTTCGAAGCCCAGAACCCACCGCCTGAAAAGTTCCACGCAATGGCCCAAGCCCATGTGATCGCCATGATTTCTGAACTGGCCTATCACCGGGTTGTTGTCGAAGAAATGCGCGGCTCAGGAACAGGCAGAATCACCGATAGCGAGCGCCAGTTGCGGGTGGAAATCACCACCCTGCAATCGGAATATGAGGATATGTTCCGCAACGTATTGGCCAAAGGAATCAGCTCTGGCGCATTTCAAGATCAAGATCTGTCGGTGACTGTCCGCAGCTTTCTCATGATGCTGCACGCACCGATTTACTGGTATAAGCCCCGCGGACCAGAAAACTGCCAAACCATTGCTAACCATTTGGCAAATATGGCTTTAGGTGCGGTGCTTGTGACTGACAGCAAAACCTGCACTGTGACACATGGAGATTGACCGATTAAGATATCGGAAAGCCACCGCCTTCTATTCTAGCATAATGCTCAACACCCGAGGAATATCTCAATGTCTGATCTTGTGACCCTGTCAAAATCTGGAACGGTAGCCATCGTTGAAATTAACAACCCTCCGGTCAATGCTTTAGGGCAAGCAGTGCGCAAAGGCTTGTTGGATGCCGTGAAACAAGCGGAAGCGGACCCTGAGGTGACGGCAATAGTGATCATAGGTGCCGGCCGGACCTTCCCAGCAGGTGCCGACATTAAAGAATTTGGTAGGCCAATGGAAGATCCACATTTGCCAGATGTGATTGACCAAATCGAGAACTGCGCAAAACCAGTGGTCGCGGCGTTACATGGCACGGCACTTGGTGGCGGTTTTGAAATCGCTTTGGGCAGCCATTACCGCATCGCGTTGTCAGATACCCGTGTGGGCCTGCCCGAAATTCACCTGGGGCTCATCCCCGGCGCTGGTGGAACCCAACGCGTGCCACGGCTTTGTGGGGCAGAAATGGCCCTTGGTATCATGCTTAAAGGCACCCCAATCAGCGCCCAAGCCGCCAATGCCGCTGGCCTTATTGATTGTATCGTTGAGTCAGATCTTTTAGACGCAGCCCTTACCTATGCCAGCCAATTGACCCAAGTGCGCCGAACCCGCGACGAGACCCGCGGCTTGACAGATGAACCAGCCTATCGCGCGGCACTTGCGGCCGCCGAAAACATGGCCAATAAGCGTATGCGGGGACAAATAGCCCCGCTCCAAATTATTGCCTGTGTAAAAGCCACCTTGGAGCAAACCTTCGACGAAGGTCGTCTTTATGAGCGTGATTGTTTTTTTGACTGCCTTGCCTCTGAGCAATCCAAGGGCATGATTCATGCCTTTTTTGCCGAACGTGCCAGCGCCAAAGTTCCCGAAGCCGGACGCGCTCAACCTCGCCCCCTAAACAACCTCGGCGTTGTAGGTGGCGGAACCATGGGCGCAGGCATCACCGTGGCGGCGCTCAACAGCGGCTTGCCCGTAACGATGATTGAGCGCGACGATGATAGCCTGAAACGTGGGCGCGCCAATGTGGAAAAGGTCTATGACCGCCTGCTCGCAAAAGGTAGGATCACCCACGATCACAAAGCTTCAGTTATGGCGCTTTATACAGGCTCCACAGACTATGCAGATTTGTGTGATGCCGATATGGTGATTGAAGCCGTTTTTGAACGCCTTGACGTGAAACGCGAAGTGTTCACCCAACTTGATAAGGTCATGAAGCCAAGCGCGGTCTTCGCCTCAAACACCAGCTATATCGACATTGATCACATCTCCAGCGCAACAGGTCGCCCCAATCAGGTGCTTGGCCTGCATTTTTTTAGCCCGGCCAATATTATGAAACTGTTGGAAATTGTTGTGCCAAAGGGTGTTGCAGATGATGTTGTTGCAACAGGATTTGCCTTGGCCAAACGTTTGGGTAAAGTCCCCGTACGGTCTGGAAATTCCGCAGGTTTTATCGGTAACCGTATCCTTGGAAAATATGGTATGTGCGCGGCGCATATGATGGAAGATGGTGCCACACCCTATGAAATTGATGCGGCCATCTACGCCTTTGGCTATCCCATGGGCATCCATGCAATGTATGATCTGGCCGGGCTCGACATTGGCTGGGACAACCGAAAATCAGCAGCCCCCACGCGCAACCCAGCTGAACGCGACGTACAAATTTCCGATCGAATTTGTGAACATGGCTGGTTTGGTCAAAAAACGGGGCGCGGGTTTTATCTGTACCCGCAGGGGGCCAGAATTGGTACACCGGATCCCAAAGTCTTGGCCATTATCGAGGCCGAGCGCGCGCTCAAAGGCATTACGCCCCGCAGCTTCTCTTATGAGGAGATTATGGAACGTTATATGGCCGCCATGGTCAATGAAGCCTGTGAGGTTTTGCGTGAGGCTGTAGCCTTGAAACCATCCGACATTGATGTCACTTTTGTCCAAGGATATGGCTTCCCACGGTTCCGGGGTGGGCCTATGAAATATGCAGATGGGTATGGTCTGGGCAAAATGCTTGACAACATCCGCGCCTATGAAACCGAAGATCCGGTGTTCTGGAAACCGTCGCCTTTGCTGGTCGATTTGATTGCCGCCGGACATACATTTGAAGACTTGAATTGAGGATAGACTGATGGATCTCAACTTTACCGCCGCAAACATCGCCTTTCGCCAGGAGGTTATCGAGTTTCTTGAAGCTGAATTGCCGACCTCGATTGCAACAAAGGTGAAAGCCGATATTGCGGTGAGCAAAGAAGCTACCGAATTTTGGCACGCGACCCTGCATAAGCGCGGATGGCTAACCTACAGTTGGCCTACGGCCTTTGGTGGCACCGGGTGGGATCCTGTCCAGCAATTTATCTTTGAAGAAGAATGTGCCGCCGCAGGCGCGCCGCGCATCTTACCCTTTGGCCTCAAAATGCTTGCACCCGTGCTGATGGCCTTCGGCTCAAAAGAGCAGCAGGACCATTGGTTGCCGCGGATGTGCGACGGGACTGATTGGTGGTGCCAAGGATATTCCGAACCCGGATCAGGCTCTGATTTGGCCAGCCTGAAAACCACCGCCGTGAAAGATGGTGACGACTACATCATCAACGGTCAAAAAACTTGGACCACCCTTGGCCAATACGCTAATATGATCTTTTGCTTGGTGCGCACCGACGGCATCTGCAAACCACAGGCGGGCATATCTTTCATTTTGATCGATCTCGCCGTGCCCGGCATAGACATGCGCCCAATCCGCACCCTTGATGGTGGGCATGAGGTGAATGAAGTGTTTTTCACCGACGTGCGCGTACCGGCCTCCAATCTGGTGGGGGAAGAGAATAAGGGCTGGACCTATGCCAAATATTTACTTGCCCATGAGCGCAATGGCATCGCCAATGTTGGCATTTCAAACCAAAAACTATCACGGTTAAAGCGGCTGTCTTTAACTCAAAAACGAGCAGGCAAACCTTTGGCCGAAGATCCACTTTTTGCTGCACGAATGGCACGGCTTGAAATTGAGCTACGCAACCTGGAAACTACTAACCTGCGGGTATTGGACGGATTTGCCAAAGGTGCAGGGCCGGGACCAGAAAGCTCGATGCTCAAGATCATTGGCTCAGAGTTGGAACAAAACTTCGATGACCTCACCCGCCGCGCCCTTGGCCGTCATGCTCAGGCCCATACGCCAGAAGTGTTTGAACCCGGCTACAACGGGCCACAAGTGGCGCCTGAAAATATGGCCAATCAATCCGCAGCATATTTCAACAAGCGCAAAGTTTCGATCTATGGCGGCTCAAATGAAATACAAAAAAACATCATCACCAAAATGATATTGGGGCTTTAGACCATGGATTTTCAACCCACCGAAGAGCGCCGCATGGTGGCTGATATGATCAACAAATTTATTCAAAATGACTATCCTCTGAAAGCACGATTGGATGCGGGGGTCAGTGAATTGGGTTACAATCCACAGGCCTATACACAGATGGCAGAGCTGGGATTGATCGGCGCATTGTTTGACGAAGATATCGGCGGCTTTGGCGGTGGCGGATTTGACATCGCCACCGTTTTTACCGAACTGGGCAGAGGGTTGATCAACGAACCGTTCAATGACACAGCACTGGCCAGCGGTTATATCTTTGCCCAAACCGGGCATCTGGATTGGGTTGAGCACATCATCTCTGGCACCAAACGTGTGGCGCTGGCGTTGATCGAAAACGGTGCCGATTATGATTGGGACATGCCCGAGACCTTGGCCACAGCCAAAGGTGACGGCTGGACCTTAGCCGGGACCAAAACCAGCGTGAAATTTTCCCACGGGGCCGATGCGGTGATCGTAAGCGCGAAAATCCAAACCACCACCGGGCTCAGCCTGTTTTTGGTCAAAGGTGATGCGGCTGGGATGACACAGCATCGGTTCCAAACCATTGATGGTGGTAGCGCTTGCGACATATCCTTGACAGATACACCTGCCCTTCTGCTTGGCGCTGAGGGCGGCTCATATGAGATTTTGGACGCCACAGCGGCCCGCTGCACACTAGCGGTCTGTGCAGAAGCTCTGGGCCTCATGGACAGCATCAAAACCCTGACAGTCGACTATCTGCGCACCCGCCAACAATTTGGCACTGTAATTGGCAAATTTCAGGCTCTGCAACATCGCATCGCTCAAATGCTTTTGGAAATTGAACAGGCCAAATCAGCTGTCACCAATGCAGCGAAAGATTTAGACGCCCCAACAGATGAACGCAATCGCGCGATCTCTGCGGCGAAATACTCCATTGGCCGCATAGGCTGCTATGTGGCCGAAGAAGCCATTCAGCTACATGGGGGTATCGGGATGACTTGGGAATATGATCTAGGACATTTTGCTAAAAGATTGGTGATGATTGATCATGAATGGGGCGATCAGGACCATCACTTGATGCGCTATGCCCAGAGCTAGACACTTTTGGCTATCCTTTGCGCGTTTCATTCGACCGGAGGCATATCAATCGAAGCCGATGGTACCAAAATTATGCGTGATTGGTGCAAATATATATATTTGAGAACTAGTATACTGTTTCTTGTCATACTATCTTTCGCGACCTACCTATCAAGCTAATCTTTGAGGAACACGCAATGAACGACCCTGCCAATCCCTACGATGATATCCGCGATGCCATAGCCAAGCTCTGCGCGCAATTTCCCGGCAGCTATTGGCGGGCATTGGATCGTGAGATGGGCTATCCAACAGAATTTGTGACGGCCCTAACACAAGCGGGGTGGCTAGGGGCTTTGATCCCAGAAGAATATGGAGGCTCCGGCCTGCCGCTGTCTGCAGGTGCGGCTATATTGGAAGAAATTCACAAGTCTGGTGGGAATGCCGGGGCCTGCCATGCGCAGATGTACACAATGGGCACGCTCCTGCGCTATGGATCCGATTCGCAAAAACAGCAATACCTACCTGCGATCGCAGAGGGATCCTTACGCCTGCAAGCGTTTGGTGTGACCGAACCCACCTCAGGAAGCGACACTGGTGCCTTGAAAACCACAGCCCAGTTGGATGGGGATCACTATGTAATCAATGGTCAAAAAATCTGGACCAGTCGCGCTGAGCATTCCGATCTTATGATCCTATTGGCCCGTACCGCCCCATTGGTCGAAGGTATGAAAAAAACCCAAGGCCTTTCCGTTCTTCTAGTAGATATGCGCGAAGCGATCGGCAACGGCCTAACGATCCGCCCAATCCGCACCATGATGAACCATGCCACTACCGAAGTATTTTTCGATGATCTTCG
>Ga0209192_10002666_pt1 | contig 12589 bp, 10 predicted proteins | sample ArcticOcean_MG_C_11_FD_187433 | JGI IMG/M metagenome (GOLD analysis project Ga0209192, IMG submission 187433) | Marine microbial communities from western Arctic Ocean - ArcticOcean_MG_CB2_154 (SPAdes) (version 2) | ecosystem: Environmental > Aquatic > Marine > Oceanic | place: Arctic Ocean... | reverse complement strand
TTCTGTTTTAGATTCTAGTAACTCGTACTTTTTTCTTTTTTAATCTTGTATTGTTTAAGTTTTCTACCAACTGATCTGCAATGGTAGCAGGTACCGCAACAAAAGCACAGTCTTGCTTTAATTCTATAATTCCTAGTTGATCTTTTGTTAGTTTCCCTAATTTAAAAAACATTCCTGCAATATCTCCTTTAGAGATTTTATCTTTTCTCCCTCCAGAAATAAATAAGGTTTCCCAAAAAACGGGCTTCCTTAAAGATTGCTTGCTAATATCTTCTATTGGAGGAGTGCCAATAAATTCTGGTAATCGTTCTTCTTTCCATTTTAAAACATACGCGGTTCCTTTTGCTGAAACTCTTGCAGTTCTTCCATTTCTATGCGTAAATTCTTCTTTAGATAATGGAAGTTGAAAATGAATAATATAGTTCATTTCTGGAATATCTATTCCTCTTGCTGCTAAATCTGTAGCAATTAGAATTTGATTTGTACCATTTCTAAATTTAATTAAGGAACGTTCTCTATCTTTTTGTTCCATTCCACCATTAAAACATCCATGACTGATGTTTTTACTTTCTAAAAATGAGCTAACCTTCTGAATACTGTCTTTTAGATTACAAAAGATAATACCTTGTTGACTACCAATATGGTTTAATAAATGTAATAATGTATTTAACTTGTTTTTTGCGGGAGAGATAACCGTTTTAACTTTTAATTTAGAGACAGAAGTTCCTAAATAATTTACAGTTTCTGGTTTGTCTAATCTCACAAAGTCTGGAATTTCAACACCCTGTGTCGCAGAGGTTAATATTCGTTTACTAATACTTGGTAATTCATTGATAATACCTCTCATTTCATATTCAAAACCTACTTCTAAGGATTTATCAAATTCGTCTAAAATGATTGTTTTGATATATTTTTTTGAAAAACGGTCATTGCTAAAATGATCAGAGATTCGGCCAGGTGTACCTATTAAAATAGCTGGTACGTGTTTTAGTTCTATTTTGTCTTTAGACATAGGTCTGCCTCCGTATACAGCATTTACTTTATACCCAGACCCCATAGATCTAATTACTTGTTCAATTTGTATGGCTAATTCTCTTGATGGAACTAATATTAAAGCCTGAATTTCATTAGACTCTGGATCTAATGAATCTAAGAGAGGTAGCGAAAAAGCCAATGTTTTTCCAGTTCCTGTTGGAGATAATAAAATTGTATTAGTATGAGTTTTAATAGCAGTAATAGCTTCCTCTTGCATCGGGTTTAACTGATGAATATTTAATTTTGCTAAAATGCCTTCTTGATCTTTGATGCTATTTGCCATAAGAACTAGTTTTTTTACTTTTTTGTTAATTCTTCAGAAGTAGATTTCCCACTGTTTGTTTGTGCCAAATGATTTAAGTGATTCGCTAAAACTTTTTCAATTAGTTCTTCTTTAGTTAAGTGATGAAAAATAGTTTTTACTTTAGATTTAAAATCATTAGAAACAGCACGATTAGGTTTTGTCTTAAATATTTTTCTTGCCCATAATAAGGTATTGTTTTCTTCAATACTTCCAGAATCAGCTTTTTTTACTTCTTTAAATTTAATTCCTAATTCATTTTCAAAATCTGCAATACCTGCAACTTCTTCTTTTTGGAGTACCGTTAATGAAAGACCCTTTGCTCCTGCTCTTGCAGTTCTTCCACTTCTGTGAACATAGGCTTCATAAGTATCTGGTAAATGATAATTAATAACATAGGAAACTTCTTTTACGTCTATTCCTCTAGCTGCTAAATCTGTAGCAACCAACACATCAACATGGCCTTCTCTAAATTGGCTCATTACTCGATCTCTAATTCCTTGAGTTAAACTACCATGTATTGTACCAGATGAAAATTTATTCTTAGCCAAGTTTTTACCTAATTTGTTTACAGCAGCTTTGGTTTTGCAGAAAATAATTCCTTTTTGTCCTTCTCTGGCATATAAAAAATGAAGTAAAACATCTAATTTTTCTATAGGTTCTACAACTGTATATTGATGTAGTATTCCTTGATGTCCAATAGTAGCCATATCAGCTTCAATGGTTACTGCGTTTTTTGAAAGGTAATTCTGAACCAATTGTTTAATAACTCCAGGCATGGTAGCCGTAAACAGTAAGGTTCTTGTAGTTTTAGGTATTTCCTTAAATATGGTTTCTACTTCTGTATGTAAAGCCCCCATCATTTCATCAGCTTCATCCAATACTAAATATGAAATATTTGTAATATCTATAGCTTTTCGCTCTATTAAATCTATTAAACGTCCTGGGGTTGCAACAACTATATGCGTAGTTCTTTTTAATGCTTCTACTTGAGATTTAAGGGTAGCGCCTCCAAAAAGTCCAACAACAGCAATTTCAGGATTGTAGGAAGCAAACAAAGTTAAATTAGCTTGAATTTGCTGACCTAATTCTCTTGTTGGTGCCATAATTACAGCTTGAACACTATTTTCTTCATGATTGATTAATTGCAATAATGGCAAACCAAAAGCTGCTGTTTTACCTGTACCAGTCTTAGCCAGTGCAACTAAATCTTTCTTTTTCTCAAGAAGAAATGGAATAACTTTTTTTTGAACCTCTGTTGGAACAGAGATTTCTAAATCTACTAAACGTGCTTGTAATTCTTTGTGAATTCCTAAATCAGAAAACTGTAACGGCATAAAATAATTTTTGGCAAAGGTACTCACACTTTAACAGCTTCTAATACTAATTATATATAGATTTATAAAGTTAAAGTAACCTATCAATATTTTATGCAAGTTTATATCGTAATAAATGTATTTTCAAAATTAAAACATTCTAAATAGCACCATATTTTTTTTAATGTCATAAAAAAAGTTTTATGAATTATTTATTAGATAATATATTATATTTTTGTTTTTAAAATTCAACTATTGAAATCACTTTTATCACTATTAATAGTACTAATTCTAACCCAAGTATCTTTCCTAAATGCACAAAATTCAGTTGCAAGAGATTGGAATGATGAAATCTTAGAAGCCATTAGGAATGATTATGCCAGGCCAACAGTTCATGCAAGAAACTTATTTCACAGTTCTATGGTCATGTATGACGCTTGGGCTATTTTTGACGAAAGTGCAGAAACTGTATTTCTAGGAAAAACATTTGGAGGGTATACTTGTAATTTTAATGGTATTACAACACCTTCCAATACAGACGAAGCGATTCATGAAATAATTAGTTATGCCATGTATCGGTTACTTAATCATAGATTTGAGAACTCACCAAATGCTAGCATTACTTTAGATAATTTCACTACATTATTTGAGTCTTACGGTTACGACACCATGATAACAAGTACTGATTACAGTTCAAACTCATTTGCAGCTCTTGGTAATTATCTGGCTCAGGAAATGATTAGTTTTGGCTTACAAGATAATTCTAATGAACAAAATAATTATGAAAACCAATATTATACAGCTCAAAATGATGCTTTAATTTTAGATTTATATGAAGACAATTCTATTATCAATCCAAATAAATGGCAACCTTTGGCCTTTGATGTTTTTATAGATCAGAGTGGTAATATCTATGCATTAGAAACACCAGATTTTTTAAGTCCAGAATGGGGGCAAGTAACTCCCTTTTCTTTAAAATCGGATGATTTAACAATTTTAAATAATGGTTTTGATAGCTATGTTTACAATGATCCTGGATTTCCAGAATTTATTCAAAATTCTACATCAGATGGTATAGAAGATCCATATAAATGGAATTTTTCCTTAGTAATTGCCTGGTCTGCGCATCTAGACCCAGCAGACGATACTCTCATAGATATTTCTCCTGCATCTTTAGGAAATACAGCCATGAATACTTTTCCTACCACATTTGAAGAGTACCAGAGTTTTTATAATTTTACAGAGGGAGGGGCTACTGGTTCTGGACATGAATTAAATCCAATTACTGGAGTAGCCTACACTTCTCAAATGGTTAAAAGGTCAGACTATGCTCGTGTATTGGCTGAATTTTGGGCAGATGGTCCAGATTCTGAAACACCACCAGGTCATTGGTTTACCATCTTAAATTATGTGAGTGATCATCCCGAAACAGTTAAAAAACTTGGAGGACAAGGAGCTATTTTAAGTGATTTAGAATGGGATATAAAATGTTATTTAGCCCTTGGAGGTGCTATGCATGATTCTGCAGTAAATATATGGGGAATTAAAGGGTATTATGATTATGTTAGACCCATATCAGCCATTCGTTATATGGCCTCAAAAGGTCAAAGTACCAATATGAGCTTAAGTAATTTTGATCCTCATGGATTGCCTTTAATTACGGGGTTAATTGAAGTTGTAGATACTGGAGACCCTTTGGCTGGTGATGATGATTCTAATGTGGGGATGATTAAGGTAAAATCTTGGAAAGGGCCAGATTTTATTAGTAATCCAGCTACTGATGTAGCTGGTGTAGACTGGATATTAGGAACCCATTGGTGGCCTTATCAAAGACCAACTTTTGTAACTCCTCCGTTTGCAGGGTATTTATCTGGACATTCCACCTTTTCTAGAGCAGCCGCCACATCATTAACTCTAATTACTGGAAGTAAATTTTTTCCGGGTGGTATTGGAATATTTGAAGTTGAGCAAAATAATTTTTTAGTTTTTGAACAAGGACCTTCTGAAGGCTTTACGCTAGAATGGGCTACTTATCAGGATGCATCAGATCAAACAAGTTTGTCTAGAATTTGGGGGGGCATACACCCTCCTATTGATGATATTAAAGGGAGAATTATTGGAGAAAAGATTGGTAAAGAATCCTTTGATTTGGCTCATCAATACTTTACAGGAACACTAAGCAACACATCTATTTCAATGAATAAAATTAGTACTGAAGTGTACCCTATTCCAGTGCTAAATACACTTCATATTAAAACACAATATTTAGAAGAAATTACATTACAATTATATTCGCTCACGGGTAAGCTTATATTTTCTACCAACAGAAAAAATCATCAAGGAATACTAGATTTAAAATTAGATGATCTAGCTCAGGGAGTTTATATATTGAAAGGAGTCTCTAACAGTAATTCTTTAATCTTTCAGAGAAAAATCATTAAATAACTAAGCTGTTTTATAGTACTCTATCATTAAAAATCAATTACAATTCCAATACTAGGAATAGATGTGCTGGTATCTTGATTTATTTGTGACAAACTAAGAGGGTTTGTTAGATTGCCACTCATATCTCTTGATAGACCATATTCATTAGGTCTTGGAATACTTTGCCCAAGAACATTCTGAACTTCAAAAAAGATGTTTAAACTTAATTGTTCATAGTTCCATTTTTTATCTACACGAATGTCTAATTGGCTAAAAGTTGCTAATTTTTCTTCCCCTAAACGAGTATAATCCAAAATAATTTCTGGATAGGAAGCTAGTGTAGCATCTAAGTTTGTTGGTACGTAAGGTGTTTTTCCAGCAAAACGATAGCGCGAACTAATTTCCCAATTCTTTTTTAATTTATACCCTCCTACAAAAGAGGCCAAATGTCTACTATCCCAAACAGAGGGTATATATGTAGCGGTGTCAAAACCTGTAAATTCACTAAAGAAATAAGTATAAGAGAAAATACTGTAAAAATTATTTAGTAGTTTTTGTTGGTATTGAAATTCTAGACCATAACTTCTCCCCTTTCCAACAGTTTCTACATCTTCATTTCCTAACACTTCAAAATCTGCTCCTTTGTTTGCCAGAGAGACTTGATCTAAAACTGAAACAGGATAATCTGTATAGCGCTTATAAAAGCCCTCTAAAGAAATACTTGCCGCAGGGTTTAGATAATGCTGTAAACCTATTACATAATGATCGCTTTGTGTATAATCACTATCTTTATTTGTGAAGTTTCCACTAGCATCTTTAAATCCTAAAATTGTATATGGTGCTATTTTAAAATAGCGTCCTGCAGTAGCACTTATGCGCCAATCTTCTAAGAATTCATAAGATAAAGAAAGTCTTGGTGAGAAACTTGATAGCAAATCATTAGAACTTGTAAAACTGTCATCATCCATTCTAAACCCTAAAGAAACATCTAATTTATCATTAAAAAATGAACGAGTTGCATTTGCAAAAAACCCGTATTTTATAAAGTCTATTTCAGTAGTATAGAATATGGCGTCTGCATTATTAACAGTGCTATTGGTGTAATAAGAATGTTGCGTATTAAAACCACCTGTAAATTTCCAATCATTTAAAAATTTAGTAAGCTGGTATCTTAGCTTTGTTTCTGACTCTATGGCATCATTTCTAAAAATAATTCCTGTTTCGTTTTCTGGATCTAGATAGTTTGTAAATATATTTTCTAAGCGATTATTACTTACTGTAGTTTCCATATAACCAGAACCATCTTTAAATCTTTTTCTCCAGGTAACTCCAATAGAGTTTGTTTTTTGTTTTATAAATGGTGCTTGTTCTATAATTGCTTGAGCTTCTTCATCAAAATCATCTGGGGCCTCAACACTAAAATCATCTATAGAGCCTAATCCAATAATATACAGGTTGTTATAATCATCTATTTGATGTGATAGTTTATATTGATAATCCCAGTAATCTGGTCTTATTGGCAAGCCAATTAATTTAAATAAAGCTTGTAAGTAACTTCTCCTTACAGATAGTAAAAAGCTTGTGTTACTTTCCGGTTTATTATTTTTAAATAAAGGACCTTCAAAAGTAAATGCTGCATCTGTAGCGCTTACGCGAATATTAGTATTAAAACGTTCTTTATTTCCATCACGCTGTTTAAATTGAAGAACACCAGATAAGGGATTGTCATATTGCGCACCAAATGCAGAAGTTGATAGTGTAACATCATTTATAAAAGAAACATTTAATAAACCAACTGGCCCTCCTGCACTACCCTGAGTTGCAAAATGATTGATATTTGGTACTTCTACACCATCTAAATAATAAACAGTCTCATTGGGTGCACCACCTCGTATAATTAAATCATTACGAAAGCCACCAACAGAGGGAGATACACCTGGTAATGTTTGAGCAACCTGAACTACATCATTGTTTCCTCCTGGATACGTTGCAATTTCAACAGCAGACAAAGATTGAGTAGATAAAGGAGTTTCTTTGGGTCTACTAATGGTGTTTTTATTAGAAACAACTACTTCTTCTAAAGATTCAGAAGATTCTATTAAAATAAAATTAAACGAGCGGTTTCCTTTTGATTTAATAATAATATTAAATTTTGTTTGTGAATCAAAGCCAACAAAACTAGCTGTTAAATTGTAAGAACCAGGAATAACATCGGTAATTATAAAACTACCATCTTCTTCAGAATAGGCTCCTTGGTTGCTGTTTAAGTATAATGATGCTGCAAATATTGGAGCTCCTTTTTCATCTACAACCATCCCTCTAATACTTGTTTTCACTTGAGAAGACAAGAAGAGAGTGTTTGCAAGAAAAATAAAAAGAAATAGTATGTTTTTTAATTTTAAAGTCATTGCAATTTGGTTGAGATTAATGGCCACAAAAATACCATTTTTAAAATATTGAAAACTCATTTATTTTTTTTTGTCTAATTTTAATAGAGAATTTATTAAAATTTTAACATGACTATGAATTACTTAAGAAAACCAAGCAATCTGTTTTGGGTTATTAGTAGTATTGCTCTTGTTTGGAATCTAATGGGTGTTTTCAATTATTTAGATCAGGCATTTATGACTGATAAAGTACTAGAAACACTGCCCAAAGAACAACAAATTTTATATCAAGATGTTCCAGCATGGGTTACTGCTGCATTTGCAATTGCAGTATTTTCTGGAACTTTAGGGTCGTTATTATTACTGTTAAAGAAAAAAAATGCTTCAACATTCTTTATCATATCATTTTTAGGAATTATGGGGCAAATGTCTTACAGATTATTAATAGATCAAAATTCTGACAGCTACGGCCCAATGGGTATTGCAATGCCTATAATAATCATTGCTTTTGGAGGGTATTTAATTTGGTATTCTAGAAAAGCAAACGAGCACAGATGGTTGTCTTAATTATATTGTAGTTTCAGTAAATTTAATATTCAAATCTTTTTCTATTTCATAAATTCTTTGAAGTTCATTAGACAATATTAAAGCAATAGAAACCCCAGTTTTTCCTGCTCTTGCAGTTCTTCCGCTTCTGTGTGTATAATAGTCTAATTGATCTGGTAATTGATGATGAATTACAAATGCCAATCCACTTACATCTATTCCTCTTGCAGAAACATCTGTAGAAATTAAGTATTGTAAACTTTCGTTCTTAAAAGCACGCATCACTTTATCACGCTCTTTTTGCTGCATATCTCCTTCTAAAGCTCCAATAGAAAAGCCTTCTTCTTGTAAAAGCTTGGTTAAATTTTGAGTTCCTGCTTTGGTTCTACAAAAAATAATACCTCTTTCTGCCTGTCTTACTTCTAAAAAACGGATAATGACAGATGCTTTTTCTTTAATAGTAGTTTTTACAAATTGATGACTGATATTTGAATTTACCATAGAGTTTCTATCTATTTCTACACGTGGTGCATTAGAATCCATATAGGTTTTAATAATTCTTTGAATTTCATCGGGCATGGTAGCAGAAAACAACCATGTGTTTCGTTGGCCAGAAGTGTATTTTAAAATTCTGTTTAAATCTTGTTTAAAGCCCATACTCAGCATTTCATCAGCTTCATCTAAAACAAGTGTTTTTATTTCTTTTAAATTAATATTTCCTCGCTCTATCAAATCAATTAATCGGCCTGGTGTTGCAACAATTATATGGGTAGTTCTTTGTAAATTATTGATCTGACGATCTATTTTCTCTCCTCCGTAAACTGCCTCTACAAACACCTTTTGATCATAATACTTTGTGTATTTAAAAAGCTGTTTTTTTATTTGCTGAACCAGTTCTCTAGTGGGTGATAAAATGAGCGCTTGAACAGCGTTATTTGCCGGATCTATTTGCTGCACTATTGGGAGTCCAAAAGTAGCTGTTTTACCAGTACCTGTTTGTGCTAAGCCAACAAAATCTGTTCTATTGTTTAATAGTATTGGAATTCCTTTTTCTTGAATTTCTGTAGGTGTTGAAATCCCTAACTCTTTGATAGATTCTATAAATTCTTTTTTGATACCAAGAGATGCAAATGTGCTCATAATTGAATTAAATTTCAGAATGCAAAGGTACAGTTATTTAGGAGCTAACATCGCTAAAATTTCATCAGTTATTCTCATGGGTTTGAAGCTTTTTGCATGCAGCAAGCAAAAAGTAGTTTGAGCTTTCACTAAGAGTTTATTGTTTCTGTAAAATTCTACATGACGAATAGATTTTAACCCAGCCGTTTTACCAACCCATGTTTTAGCGAGCAAGGTATCACCAAGTAAGGCCTGATTTAGATAATCTATTTCATGACGAATTACAACCCATACATACGCAGCAGTATCTACCCCTTGTTTTAGTTCGTTCCAATGTAAATTTGCAATATCTTGAATCCATTGAAGATACACGACATTATTTACATGATTAAGTTCATCTATATTAGATGTTACAACGGTATAATTTGTTTCAAAAACACTCATAGAACAAACTTAGTAGAAAATTTTATGGATATGTTAATTAATCCATAAATATTTTTTTAGCTTAAAATAGCCCTCTGATTATATAGATATTTGCAATTCTATATGACAGAAACAGCCAATAGTTTAGGAACACAAAAAATAAGTAAACTTCTTATTAAACAAGCCATTCCAGCTTCTATAGGAATTTTGGTGATGTCATTAAATATGATTGTTGACACCATTTTTGTTGGTCAATGGATTGGTTCTATGGCCATTGCAGCTGTTACCGTAGTTTTACCTATTGTTTTTTTAATATCATCTATAGGAATGGGAATTGGTATTGGTGGAAGCTCTATTATTTCTAGAGCTTTTGGTAGTAATAATTTTAATAAAGCATACGTAACTTTTGGAAACCAAATTTCTTTAACGCTTGTATTGTCTATTTTCTTTGTGATTATAGGCATCTTATTCTATAATCCACTACTCTTATTGTTTGGTGCCAATGGAGCTATTTTAGAACCGGCAACGGAGTATTTTAATGTGGTATTATTTGGAGTTCCTTTTTTAGCATTTGCCATGATGGGCAACCCTGTTATTAGAGCAGAAGGAAAACCTAAATTTGCAATGTATGCAATGATTTTGCCCGCAATTTCAAACATAGTGCTAGATATTATCTTTATTAAGTTTTTAGATTTAGGCATGTTTGGTGCTGGCTTGGCAACCTCTATTTCATATGCGGTGTGTGGACTATTTATTTTTAGTTTTTTTATCTCTAAAAAGAGTGAGCTTGTTATTAAACCAAGCTACTTTATACTAAAACTAGCCATTGTAAAAGAAATTGTTCAATTAGGAGGCGTTACCATTGCAAGACAAGGAACCATTAGTGTGTTAATGATAGTTTTAAATGCCACATTATTTACCTACGGTGGTGAAAATGCTATTGCTGTATATGGTATTATAAATAGAGTGATGTTGTTTGCCTTATTTCCTGTTTTAGGAGTTACACAAGGCTTTTTACCCATTGCTGGATATAATTATGGGGCAAAAAATAATGAAAGAGTAAAAGAAACCATAAAAATGGCCATGATTTATGGTAGCTCGGTAGCCACTCTAATTTTTGTGGGAATTATGGCTTTCCCAGAAGCTATTGCAACTATTTTTACTTCAGATGCTGCCTTAATTAAAGAAACGCCCAAAGCCTTATTGTATGTCTTTTTAGCCACTCCTGTTATTACAGCGCAATTAGTTGGCTCTGCTTATTTTCAAGCCGCTGGTAAAGCATTGCCTGCATTAATACTTACCTTGTTAAAACAAGGCTTTTTCTTAATTCCGTTAGTGTATATTTTGCCCAAATTTTTTGGCCTACAAGGAGTTTGGTATTCATTTCCTGTAGCAGATATTTTAGCCACCATTGTTACACTTATTTTTTTACGTTTAGAAGTTCGGAAAAATCTTAACTAGGTAATTTCCATCTATTCTCTTTTAGCATTTCTCCCTAAAAACAGGGAGTAAAAAATTTCACCATTTATAGGGATTGACTCAAGCGCCTATTTATTCTATTTTTGACACAAAGAAAAACTGCTGTAATCTCCAAAAGCTTTACAGATAAAGACAACTAAAAAGTTGTGTTATCCCGAAATATATAACCGTTAACACAAGCTTTTGTTTGGATATAACCAGTTGGCAAACATTTGATAACCTAATTATGAAAAAAATAATCGGAATTGGAATTTTATTTTTCTTCCTCACATCTTGCGGATATTTATTTCAACTTGAAAATGATAAGAAACTAGCTGAAAAAATTGAAACGGAACTGAACTCTGAAAATGGAACAGTCGATTTTGCTAAAGTCACCGATTTTGAATGGGATAGTTTAATTATTCTCGGACCATACTCTGTAGTGGACGAAATAGAAAAAGAATTTAATTTAAATCTGACAAACATTAGACAAAACGGAATTGAATATTCTGATTTTTATGATTTAGTCGTTTTCTTAAAAGACAAAAAATCTGTAAAGATTGTGGAACTTAAAAGAGCAATGAGTCCTGGAAGAACAGTTATTGATAAAAATAAAAGTACCTTCATCAAAGGAGATGATGGAATAATAAAGTTAGTGGAATAAAAACGTTTGCCAACACCGTGTAAAAAAAATTGCTGGTAAAAGCCTACTTACGAAAATCCTCGCGGATTTTCTTGGTTCGTGTTTTATTTACTAACTTCATTGCTTAAACCTCGCAACTTTCCTTACACAAACACGTTGGCAATAATAAAACAGACGAACTATGAAAAGAACTTTTTTACTAATATTAATATTATTTCTTTCTATTTCTGAAAGTTTTGCTTGTATTTGTGGTGGAAGAAATGAATCTTTTTCTAAACAAATTAAAAGAGCTTTTAATCAGTCCGATTTAGTTTTCACTGGAAAAGTAATTGAAATAAATACAGTAAATAAAAAAGAATTGAAATCTTCTGCAGATCCAATTATATATAAATTTGAAATTTCAACAATTATAAAAGGAAAGAATCAAAAAAGAATTATTGAAGTTGCTTCTGAAATAAGTGGAGTAAGTTGCGGATATAAATTTCAATTAGGGAAAACGTATTTAGTTTATTCTTTAAAATCGAAAAGGTTTTCTAAGTTCACTGAAAACGAATTTGATTTTGCAACTGGATTATGCAGTAGAAATAAAATTTTAAGTACAGTAAAACGAAAGGAACTACGAAAATTAAAAAGATTAAACTGTAAAGACGAAAATTAATTACTACTAAAAAATTGAACTATGAAAAAAATATTTATTCTAATATTAATAACAACTACATTTTACAATTGTTCTTCAACAGAAGATTCAACTGATTTACAAATCAGAATTTCGAATGTAAGTGAATTTAATTTCGCAAATATAATTGTAGATGCTTCAGGAGAAAAAGTGAATTTCGGAAACTTGAATTCAAACTCAAAGTCTGAATTCAAAACTTTTGATTTAGCTTATAGATATGCTTTTATGGAATTTGAAATTGACGGAGAAACTTTTACTTTA
>Ga0209192_10002663_pt1 | contig 12596 bp, 12 predicted proteins | sample ArcticOcean_MG_C_11_FD_187433 | JGI IMG/M metagenome (GOLD analysis project Ga0209192, IMG submission 187433) | Marine microbial communities from western Arctic Ocean - ArcticOcean_MG_CB2_154 (SPAdes) (version 2) | ecosystem: Environmental > Aquatic > Marine > Oceanic | place: Arctic Ocean... | reverse complement strand
TGCTACGATTTAACAAAGTATATGAATCTTGAAAGTGGTAGTGAATACTTGAATTTGTATCGTTACACTGATTTATTAAGCCATGCAAGAAAACCCATATTACTAAAAGATGACAATATGCGTACAACATCAAAGAATATGAATATGGCACAACCCGATGTAGTAGTAAATAAAGCAAACCCATCATATAAAGAATTCATTGTAAATCATGGATGTCAACAATTATTATGTCAATTTCAAGTTGTAGATGAAAATTTAAAAAAATACGAGGAATTTTTTAATGATATGAACGGTGGTATCGTTCCATTATCAGGTGCATTAAAATATTTTACCAAGTAAATCCACAATAAATGTGATTAATATGGTTTAGTAATATTATTTCTAATTGTATTATATTAGAAATAATATGGGAGGAAAAACAAGGAAAAGGACGTCCAATAAACCAAAAAGAAAATTTAATACACATCTATGTGAAAATGATATGACATTTGAAGAGTGTGAGTTAACAATATTACGTCATGCGGTAGATGAAACTGAGGAATTGCAAGGTCGTAAAAAAGTTAATAGCAAAGATATACAAAAAATGTTAACAATTGTGGAGGATTTTATTATCAAAAAGAAGTTGATATGTTATGGTGGAACTGCCATAAATAATATATTACCAACATATGCACAATTTTATAAAAGAGATATAGAAATCCCTGATTATGATTTTTTTTCGGCGAACGCTTTAGAAGATGCCAAAGAGCTCGCTGATATATATTATAAGGCGGGATATACAGAGGTAGAAGCAAAATCGGGTGTTCATTATGGTACATTTAAAGTGTTTGTCAACTTCATTCCAATCGCAGACATAACGTATCTACATAGTGAGATTTATAAATCAATATCAACAGATGCTATACAAATTGCGGGTATAAAATATGCACCTCCTGATTATTTACGAATGGCGATGTATTTAGAATTATCAAGACCTGCAGGAGATGTGTCAAGATGGGAAAAAGTATCAAAACGGTTAAATATAATGAATAAATATTATCCAATGAAATTAGATAAAAACTGTTTTACTGTTGATTTCACAAAGAAAATAGATATATCATTAGAAAATGAAGAACGCTTACATTTATTAATGCGAGATATTTTTATAGATAATAGTTCCGTATTTTTTGGCGGTTATTCAACTCATTTATATGCAAAACATATGCCAGAATCAAAACAGAAATTAGTGGACTCCATACCCGATTTTGATATTATTTCGGATGACCCGGATAAATGTGCGTTAATTGTGAAAGAGCGTCTTCAAAAAGAGAAATTTAAATCTGTAAAAATAATTAAACACAAGGCAATTGGTGAGATTATTCCCAAACATATAGAAATTGTTGTTGGTAAATATAGTATGGCATACATATATGAACCGATTGCTTGTCATAGTTACAATGAAATTACCATAGATGGAAAAAAGATTAAAATAGCAACAATAGATACCATATTGGCTTTTTATTTGAGTTTCTTATATGCAAATATGCCGCATTACAATAAAGATAGATTAATGTGTATCGCAATGTTTCTATTTCAAATGGAACAACATAATCATCTGGACCAAAGTGGTATTTTAAAACGATATAGCATAGATTGTTACGGTAAACAAGAAACGTTGGAGGATATGCGTTCAAAGAAAACAGAAATGTTTAAAGAATTAGGTAATGACCGAACCACAAAAGAATATGCAATGTGGTTTTTAAAATATAGTCCTAATGATAATGCGAATGATAATAAAAAGATAAAATCCACAGTAAACACGAAAACTATCAAGAAAACAAAGAAAGCGACAAAAACGAAAAAGACAATTAATGAGAACCCTATACTCGCATTAATCAGAAAACAAACCACATAAACCTCGTAAATAATATGATACATTATAATATTAACAAAATTTGTTAGAATTCGCTAATAAATGTTGTTGTTTTATATACAGAATAGTATAATAATCCAAACATGCAACTTTTAAATATGAGACCCATCATATTAAAGTTACCATCATCGTGGTGTAATGATAAAAAGGCAAATTTTTTGAAAATCATAGTATTTACAATAGGAAGTTGGAAAAAGAAAAACAAAATGGCGATGAAAAAGGGTATTTGAATATCATTAAATATATAATCCCAATGATTATATTGTCGCATTTTCTGTTCATAATCCTTTAAATTTTGTTCTGTAGTATCATAATGGTCTTTAACGTAATCTCGTTCTACATCGCGTTTTGGTATATAATTCGGTTGAACCCCCTCGTCATTTGAATAATGAATTGTGTTTTTTGGTATATCACGTGATGGTAAACGTTGATGCTCCATAGTTTGCAGTGATTCCATAGATTGTTGTTGAATTTGTTGCTGCATATCTGGTTGTTGTTGCTGATGTTGAAATTGTTGTTGCGACTGCTGTATATCTTGAGATGGAGCTTCCATAATTGGATTATTTCCGGATACCCCATATGGATTCGGGTGCATATTAATGGGTGCATAATTAGTCGGGGTTTCACCATCTATTTTACTTTGCTTTGAATTGGAAATACTTATGGTAGTGGGTGGTATATTACTTGCATAAGCAGTAGTTGCTTGTCTTGCACCTGCGTCAGCTGGTAAATCGGCAATGCGAGTTATATTTTCCATAAAACTATACAATAATAAATGACCAAATATTGTATAGTTTAACGAATAGAAATAATAATGTTTTGCTAAAGAAATAATGGAATGTTTTATTCAACTTCAGTATCTTTATCCATTAAATCAATTTGTTTTTTTGTAGTATCGCATTTATCCGTATGACTACTATATTTATAGCATTTTTCACCGTGTTTGTATATTTTATCTTCTAAATCACTAATAACAGGCCCATTAAATAGTATACAACTTTTATCTGTACAAACCTTACGAAAAAGAGTAGCCACGCCTAATCCTAATATAATAGAAATAAATATGCGGCCTAAATCCGTATACAGTAGTCGTTTAAAGTTCATAGTATATAGTATATATGTGGAAAATATATACTGTATAATCAATAACTAATATTATTGTTGTACTGGTACTTTTGATATATCATTTGGGTCAGTTGGGCAAGTGACTTCTTCTTGTGCAAATGAAAAACAAGTGCCTGTTTTATCCTTATATTGTAATAAACTAACATTTTCGGGAGTAGGATAGACATATACTGTTCTTAAATCAGGCATGGATATATATACTGCAAATAATCCAAATATTAAACTTAATACAAAAACCCGAGCATTAATAAAATTAAAAAAATTAAATACACTCATTATTATTTATATAGTACTATGAGATAAAAGATGTATAAATTATGCCTTCTTCTTTTTCTTCTTTTTCTTATTCTTTTTAGATTCGTCTTTGACAACTTTTTCGGCATCTTCCTCCTCTAACATTTTTTCTATATCTGGGTGAACAAATGATTTATCTTGGTTCTCTTCTCCATCTAACTTAAATACCATATGATTTGGGTCATCCGTTGCAGATAAATATTTACGTTGTAATGCGACTTGATCCCTACGTCGTTGCATCGCTTTCTGGAATTCGTCTGCCTTTTCTTTTTGTGCTTTTTCTTTACGTTGTTCCGCTCGTTCTTTCATTTTATTTTTATTTTCTTCGCGAGTTAGCATTTGATTCATCTTATTTTTATCAAATTTTGCACTTTTCCCCAAGCCCATACTTTTTGACATAGTTTCAAACATCTCTTTCATATTGTCCATACCACCCATTTGTTTCATTTGACTCATCATATCACCTGCCTCTTTCATAATTTCATCTTTGGAAATTGATCCGTCCTTCATTTTGGTATCAAGTTTTGAACTAACTGTTTTGATTAATTTTGAAATTTTTGCTGGATTTTTCATCAACTGTTTTATTACATCTTGTGGATTAGTTATGTTATCAATATCATTACCCAATACATCCTTAAAATCATCTGCAATATCTTCTGCCATTTCCTTTGCTAATGCCCCAATTTTACCATCAAATAGTGTTTTTAACGTATCTTGTAGATTACTTATATCAGGCATACCTGCTATATTGGGCATATTCTTGAACATATTTGTAAATGGGTCACCATCTGTTTTTGAATCTGGGTTCTCATCTTGTTTAGAACCTGGATTGGATTCTTGATTCTCACCCTCATTGGTAGAAGACTCTGTGGGATCGGGAATGTTTTCAAAAAATCCAGTTAAATTCTCCATAGTCTCATTCAACTTGGTTTGTAGTTCATTCTCGTCTATTCCTGCAAACAAATTTGCGGTGTCCCCAAATTCAGTTTTATCATCAATTGAACCAACAATCGTAAATAACATAAGTTGTAAATATTTCCAAATAATTTTTTTGCTATTTTCACTTAATCCATCGCTGTTGAAAATCAAACGAAAACTCATATTTGGAAAAAAATACACGTCTTGGTCACTATCTTCTACAAATATATCTTCATTCTGGTATAAAATATCAAAAAAACGTGCAGGATACACTTTGGAACAAAACCGAAACAATGTTTCTAATTCATCATCGGTTGTATCTTCGTTTCCCCATTTATCCCACATATGGGAATACTCGGGAAATGCAACAGATAAGTCGCGAGTAAAATCACTGATTAATACACGAAAATTTGATGGTACTTTTGTATCTACTGATGACATTTGATATATATAAAATATGTTATTTAAATACTTTTTATGCTTCTATACTATTTTTCTTAGATATGTTACATTTCATCTTCATATGCCATATTAATAGAACTTGTTGTGTTACGAATAGCAGGTGTACTATAACATGAGTGTTCATTCTCCGTATCATCATACGATGTATCTGACAGTATGTCTATGTTCAATTGGTCGGTTAACCCGAATATATTACTGGAACTACTTGAGTCCCATAACCGGGGTGAGCAAGGATGATTTGAACGACGCAATAATGGTCTTGGAGGTATGTCAATATCATCCCCAATATTACCATGAACAATTTGATTACCCGGTGTATATGCATGTTGATTCCCTTGTGAACAATGTCTACCGCGTATATATATCTCTCCTTCCATATTACCTATATTCCAATAAGCAAGATATAAATCATTCATTAGTTGCTTAATCATTTTATCATTAGATAGGTCATTTTCCTCTGTATATGTACGTATTATACGAAATAAATCACGGATTCGTTTTTTGATTATATCTAATACCTCAGTATTGGCATGTTTGTCGGTATGAGTCGCTACAAATAATACCTCTAATACACAATGGCGAAATGCATACTTAATAATAGTGTTATCGTGTATTATGTTTCCATTATCATCTAATAGTTCGGGTAAGTTATTTACTTCTTCCTCCATATATAGCATATCCGTATTATCTTCATTGTCATAGTAACCAGTTACTGTTGCAGACATAGAATCCGGTGTATTTGTTTTAATATGATACGATTTATTCATGTCACCAATAAGTGTATTTTCATGAACGGACGTTGTCCATTCATTAGTAAGCCAGTTATATATATAACCATTTTCTATATGAATGTCAACATTTTGTAGACAAGGATATAATACCTTATGTAGGGATTCGCCGTAGACAATATGTGATTTCTCTATATTATCAATGAAATGATAATCGCTATTTTGTAAATTGCTTATTTCACACAGTAATTTTGCATTATGGTCAATACCAAATCCAATATTTATTGACAAATAATCGGCCGATATACAATTAATTAGCTCAGTTGATGTAGTTGCCCCATCATTCGGTTCACCATCAGTCATAAATATATGCACACATGAGTGTGTTGGATTCATTTCTGCATATTCATTAATACTCGTACTTGCGGATTTCAATGCGACTTCAATATTGGTAGTTCCATCTGCATCAATCGTACGTAGAGAAGCTAACATCTGTTCTACGGTTTGTGGGGTAACTTTCATATGAGGGATTAGTTCATGTACTTCAGTATTGAATGTATTAATTTGTATATAAATATCAGTTTCTTGTGTGGATAAATATTTTACTATGCTTTTTAGTGTTTGTGTTGCATATTGCATTTTTGTAGTAGTTCCGGTAGCGTGTTCTCCCATAGAACCAGTAGTATCTACTGTAAATAATATAAATACAGGACGGGGTGTAATTTTCACTTCATTTAAATCAAGTGTTAATACTCCAAATGTATCATCATCTGTACCAGTTGGGTTAACTGGAATAACAGGATGAGTGTTGAGTTGATAATAGGCGTTTCGTAATGGCATGCTGAAATCGGTGGGTTTAATCATTAAATATTGTATGTTATAAAATCAATTTTATATTTGTTATTTTAATTGTTAATTCAGTTGGTGAACAAAAGAGATTTTTATGTGATATTTACGGTTTCGCACAAACATTTAATGAATGTCCAAGCCACATCATTGCATGCATAGCCCCGTGATATAAATACCAATATTGGTTACGTTGTTTGTGTATTAGAGTTCCATATATATAACAGGTCGCTCCAGTTGCATACAATGACCCGATAGTATATTTGTAAAATGGTACCTGTATATTCCACGCAGTATTTCCAATAAATAATCCCATTCCAATATTTGCACAAATTATATCGGCAGTCCTCCACATATTGTTGCACGGATTTGACCAATATTTGTATGAAACCAATGGCCCGACCATCAAAATAGACGATAACATGTATTTTGTTCGGTAAAATGCATGCATCCCAGGTAATAAGAATAATAATGAAGAACCCATCAAGTATTTGTTTTCCCCATTGTATATTTCTATATCACTTGGTGTGTTATCGTCATTTTCCATTAATTATTCTATACTATGGTATAAATTTTATATCATTTTGAATATATACCAAGTTTTCTCTTATTTGATACCAAAATTAAAATGTGCATATATACCTATTAAAGCTGATATAAAGCACCACCAAGAACCCATTGCTCCATTTATAAAATACTTAATAAGTAATATAATAGCCCAGAAAAAAACAATAATATTCCAATTCGGGTATAATATTAGAATTGCAAACAAAAATAATTCCCATAATTTTAATTCATTATCTCCCCATACAGGTGATGAAAAATAATTATTACATAAAGGTTTTGAATATCCATTAAATCTATAAAATAAATAAAATGAATAAAGAGAAAGTAACCCTAAATGATGTAGTTTTTGGAAATTACATCTAAAATATATATTATATATTACTTGTGCTGATAGAAATATAGGAATAATAACAGACGTTACAACATAATTTAATAAATCTTTTTTCATTCCAGAAAACCATAATATGGCATCTACAAATTGCATAGATGAAAATATTAAAAAAGCGATAACGACTTGTATTTCTGTTTCGGTTAAATTACGTTGAAATAAAACATATCCTAAGGTATAGGCAGCAATTCCTGATGATAATGATACTTCAAAACTATAACACATATATATAATATAGACAATTTTTTATACATAATGTAAAAAATTGATACAAATAGGTAGTATTATTTATATTAACAAGTTGATACACCAACAAATTTACGATACACAATGTCACTTTCTATTTATATCCCACGAATGTTAGGTTCTGTAAACAAAAAGACAGTACATGAAGCATTCAAATCCATGGGTATTGGTTCTGTGACAGAATTAGATATGATTTATAAATTAAATGAGAACAGAAACCCCTATTATTTTGCATTTTTAAAAATAAATCCCTACAATACTCCTCAATCTAACGCTCTCCAATACGAATTGAATAAAAATAAAGAAAGCCATTTGGTATATGACGAGGAAGCTGGTCAATATTGGGAAATCAAGAAATATATCCCACGAGAACAACGTAATCAAGAAAATGTATCCAATAAACATCCTATAAAAATGAGTGAGTCAATCACGTTCACCCAGGAATCCAGTATTTTTGAAATAGCACTTTCAATATGGACACCGATTACTCCAGTAATTGAGTCATTTGCAAAAAGAATAACTGGAGAATCATCTATCTTTACTGAAGAAGATAAACTGGATTTAGTCAAAGACTATGAACAATTAGAAAGAGAAATTTACAATCGAACAATGGCTTTTATTTAGTGTGTACGAAAAGGGGTAATTAATTATAAAAACGGTAAGAAATTATAAAAATGTATTAATGTATTTTTTTAATCGTAAATTTTATATCTGTATTTTATATCAACGGTCATGTCTAATGCATATATATTTCAAAATGAAAAATTAAAAAACAGTTTTAAAAATATTATATCCATTAAGAAAGAAATTGGACATACTAAAAATAATGTTAATAATAAATTGAATCAGTTAAAACAACTGCATAGTGAACTAATAAAAGCTAATAATAAACATATTTTTCTATTTTGTCTTGATTCGTTTTATTATCAATATAAGATATTTGCAATGGAATTTGAACATATTAAAAAACTACGGGCCATATTAAATAATCGTATGTATTGTGATTATTATAAGTTAAATAACATAATTATAAAGTTTTGTAAAGAACATATACCAGAAGAAACAATAAATATTCAAACATTCCCTGTATATAAAGATTTGGAACCATTTCAAGAGTATCGTATTGAGGATATTGTACTTTTACACGACAGTATCTTAGAGCTCATTAATACATTATATACAGAAACACAAACTAAAGGTGATACTATCCTACACTATAATGATAATCATAAGGTTGGGTTCTCCATATCTAATTTTTTAAACACACTGACACATGAAAATCGTTTATTACAAGAACAGATTACTCTATTTATTAATTACATTTCATTTTTTCATATTTCACAACAAAAACAGTTGAAGAAATTACATGTCCGTATTGGGGAATTTTATAATGAGGTTGATGAAAATATCAATATGAATTGTACATATTCTATAGATGATATTAGCAATGATGATTCTTTTGATTTAATAAACAATGATGACCCGATAGAGAATGATGACACAACAAATAATGTTATAACAGCAACGAAAAATCCAGTGGTATTAGTTACACAGAACGATGGTGATGGTAATAAAGCAGATATTACAAACGCGGTTGTTCCTTTACCTACATTTAAATCATTAAGCATTACACCCACATAATAGGATTTTAACATTGTATTTGATAACTACCATACAAGGGTAGTGATGTAATAATTAAATGTGTATATGCAGTATAAAATATATCTATCATTTAGAAATATATATTTTCAAATTTTTTATAATTATAATGTATAATTAGAATGTCAAATGATACATATGATAATATACCTTCACCTACAAATATTGAAGATACCGATACATTAAACAGTGATATAAATAATACAAGGGATAATAATAAAATGAACAACCCAAAAGGGAAAAAAATAGAATGGTCACCCGAAAACGAATTAATAATGGTGGAATGGTGTGATGTGGCACAATGTTATAAATGGTTGAATACTCGTTCTCATGCAAAATATGCTTATTTACACGCATGGTTTACAATTCCAGCTATTATATTTTCAACTATTAGTGGTACTGCATCTTTTGCACAAGAAAGTTTTCCAGATTCAATTAAAGCATACGCTCCCTCTGTTATTGGTAGTATTAACATTACGATTGGTATATTAACAACAATACAACAATATCTAAAAATATCTGAATTAAATGAGGCACATCGGGTTTCTTCTATCGCATGGGATAAATTTGCACGTAATATCCGTATTGAATTATCCAAAAAACCATGTGAACGTAGTGAGGCTGGAGGATTTATTAAACATTGTCGCATGGAATTTGATAGACTGATGGAAACAAGTCCAGATATTATTGATAAAGTTGTTAAGGAATTTAAGAAGAAATTTTCTGGTCACGATGGCACTGAAAAACGTAAACGATATGACCAATTAAAGAAGCCAGATATTTGTGATACATTAATAAGTGCAAATGAAACCAGACATAAATGGTATTTAGATATAGATAATGATGTCATTGAAATGAATGATGATTTAACTGATGGAGTTATGCAGCAAAAAAACAAATTAATACAAGACCAGCAGAAATTACTGGAAGAAAAAGAAAAAGAAATAACCACAAAAACCGATATTGAGAAACAAAGTGTTCGTTTACAAATAGAAACTATGAAAACCAATCAAGATAAACAAGATGAAAATGATAAATATATAAATGAACAAGTGAATCATATAGAAATATATGTTAAAAATTTCGTAGAGGTTTATCAAAGAAAACCATTACGTGAAGAAATTATCGATAATTTATCGTCACAAATACCCAATAATATATTTGACATCTTTTTTGCCAGTTATAGTACAACTGATAATGTATAAGCCAAAATATCACATAATAAATACAATAAATATTATGTGATTTATATTTCAATAAATGTTTCAATTGAATATGTACCATATAAGGGTTGATCATTTTCATTCTTAAATGTGAATACAACGTTCTCATCTAATATTACGTCCATGTTATCATTTTCTTCATCGCTTGAATCATCCATGTTACTTTCATCGCTTGAATCATCCATGTCACTTTCATCGCTTGAATCATCCATGTTCTCGGTTTCCTCAGGTTCTTCCTCACTTTCATCGCTTGAATCATCCATGTTCTCGGTTTCCTCAGGTTCTTCCTCACTTTCATCGCTTGATTCATCCATGTTCTCGGTTTCCTCAGGTTCTTCCTCACTTTCATCGCTTGATTCATCCATGTTCTCGGTTTCCTCAGGTTCTTCCTCATTTTCATCACTTGATTCATCCATGTTCTCGGTTTCCTCAGGTTCTTCCTCATTTTCATCAATTGATTCATCCATGTCACCATTATTTTTGTCATTTTCATTACTTGATTCATCCATGTCATCATTATTTTTGTCATTTTCATTACTTGATACATCCATGTCACCACTATTGTCAACGTTTTCACCACTATTGTCAACGTTTTCACCACTATTGTCAACGTTTTCAACACTTGCTATATCCATGTTCTCCGTTTCTTGAATAAAGTCTTCATAAAATAATGCAAACCGTTTAATGTTAGTATAGATACCACTCAATGCCTTCTCCGAAAATACATAGGTATCATGATAGTTTGGATGATTAATTTGGGGCGGAATCAATAATATATCGTCTGTTTCATTCTCATTAACAAAATTATATATATTTGTGTATTTTTCATCATCATTTTCACTACATATATACGAAATTATTGGTAATATAATAGGTTCTCCATTCCGTGTATTTAATTCGGTAATAAATGGATTTTTTTGAAATAGCGTAACAATATCAGTGTCTATATAAACATCGTTAATTTTTCTTTTGTTTATCTCATCTACAATCGCAAAAATATAGTCATTTGTTTTAAATTTATCATTATATACATCAATGTGCAACCCAGTACAATCAAAAAATACATATAAATTATTGGTATCATCTTGTTCCATGAATCCTCTATATCTGGTTTTAATATCATTATCAGCATCAATACTGGTTTCTTTTAAAATATTATCATGAAAATAGCTAATACATTGATCTAAAAACTCATTATTAACTGATTTGTTATCTTCTTGGTCTGTGTCACTATCATCATCATCATCATCATCATCATTTGAATACATAATTTTTGAAACACTGGAATCCTGTATACTTTTCATATGTAAATCAAATACTGGAAAAGTATATTGTGAGTTGTTTTTGCTAAACATAAATTGTAAAAAGGGCGTTTCTAATTTGGTATTTACCGAAAATGGACATATATGTATTTTATGTTCGTCTAATAAATTTCGTGGAAATAACACAATGTCATTTGACAACATCAAATCATCTAAATATTTGTATGAAGTGTTCGTATTTTCATGTTTTATGGTATTTGCATATAATGTAGGTGGTTGACTTGGTATAAATGGGTCAACATTAGTATCTACACTGTCTGGTATATGATTAATTATATCATTTTTTAAAAAATGTTTTTCAATAAAATTGCGTTGTTGTTGAATAGTAAATGACATTATATACAATTAGCTCTAAAAAAGTTGGCACGGATATTCGCAATCAATTAATTATACGAAATAACATAAAGAATTCTCTGTATATATTAATAACATAGTAAACCTACATTCGTTTATTAGCTCTTCACCTAACAAGTAACTAAATATGGACGAATATAACAATGATGAATATGACAATGATGAATATGACAATAATGACAATAACAATGATGAATATGATAACACACCGTATGTATACAGTGAGTCAATCGTTTCAGATGATTCAACAATATTTACCCAAGTAAAGGTAAAGAAAAATGGTAAATTCGTTAGTGCAGATCCTGGTCATAAACGTATTGGAACAAAGAAAAATAAATTAGAATATTTCGCAACAGGTATTATTCCTGGTAATACCATTCGCAATGCGGTTACTGGTATCCCAGAATACAATAAAGTAGGTAGTGCTATGGCAGAAGACCAATATTTTAAAGTTAAGTATGCAGGTAACGATAGCGGTAATTGTCCCGATACATTATATTACGATAGTCCGGAACAATTTGAACGACATATGAATTGTAGATTAACCACTGA
>Ga0209192_10002661_pt1 | contig 12602 bp, 12 predicted proteins | sample ArcticOcean_MG_C_11_FD_187433 | JGI IMG/M metagenome (GOLD analysis project Ga0209192, IMG submission 187433) | Marine microbial communities from western Arctic Ocean - ArcticOcean_MG_CB2_154 (SPAdes) (version 2) | ecosystem: Environmental > Aquatic > Marine > Oceanic | place: Arctic Ocean... | reverse complement strand
TTTTATTAATATTATTTTTTCTATTACTCTCTGTTATCCTGAAATAATTTACTGATTTATTATTATAATTCTTTTGTAAAAGGTTGTGAAATTCAGCTGAATTTGATGGTGTAAAAATATTAATATCAGAGTAATTAGATAAAATACTTACATCTTCAAAGCAATGATGAGTAGCTCCTAATTTGGCATAATCATTAGATGCACCAACTGACACAATGTTGCAACTCAATTTGTTATACACAAAATCTATTTTAATTTGATCTAAAGCTCTTAGGACAAGAAAAGGAGCAATTGTATGTATTACCGGTATGTATCCCGCTTTAGATAGTCCAGCACCAAATCCAATCATAGATTGCTCCATTGTACTCATATTCAAAATTCTATTTTTATATTTATTAAAGATATTTTTAAAAGAAAAAACACCAATATCTCCAAGCAAACAGAAAATTTTCTTATTTTTTTTCATAAGTTTTTCAATAGTTTTTGGAAATTGTTTTCTCATAAATTTAATTCTTTTTTAAAAATCTTTAATTCTTCAGCAGATGGTGATTTGTGGTGCCAAGCTGGATTATTTACAATAGACTTTACGCCACGTCCTTTAGTTGTATTAGCAATAATAATATTAAAAAAATTATTTGTAATACACTTTTTTATAGTTTCATTGATATTATTTAAATTATGACCATTTATAACATGCAATTTATCCGAAAAAACTGAAAGTTTTTTTTTAATTTTTAGAAACTTAATACTTCTAAAATCAGAATTGTTTCGGTCAATTATTAATATTAAATTTTTAATATTATAGTTTTCAATAATATGTAAACTTTCCCATGTAGTTCCTTCCATTAATTCTTGGTCTCCAATTAAACAAATTATTTTTTTTTTACTTTTTTTCTGTTTTAAGGCATAAGCTAGGCCAGTTGAGTTTGGAAGACCATGACCAAGTGAACCAGTTGAAAAATTAAATATTGGTAATTTTGTTGAATCTGGGTGACCGCCTAATTTAGAATTAAAATTACAAAATGATTCAAAAGTTTTTTTGTTCATTAAACCTAAACGATACATCACAGCATAGGCTCCAATTGAGGCATGACCTTTACTTAAAACAAAATAATTTTTTTTTAGGAATCTTTTAAAGATTACATATAATAACTCAATAATAGAAAATGCACTTCCAATATGACCTTCTTTAGTTTGATGGCAACTTTTTAGAATATCATACCTAATTACTTCTAATTCTTTTTTTGACATCTTAATAAATGCTAATCTTTTAAATCTGAATTAATCATTTCAGATATTAGCATATCAAAATCAATTTTGGGCTTCCATTTTAATATTTTTTTTGCTTTTGAATAATCACCAATAAGATCATGCACCTCATTAGGCCTAAAATATGTTCTATCTTGTTTAATAATTGTTTGAGATTTTTTAATTTCACCCTTTGTTTTTAAAGCCACAGCATATTCCAAGCCTTTTTTATCTTTCTTCCAAATAAATTGTATTTCTAGCTTCTTTAATACTAAATTTGCTAGATCTTTAACTGAATAATTTTTTCCAGTTGCAATAACAAAGTTGTCAGGTTTTTTTTGTTGTAATATTTTCCATTGAGCCTCAACGAATTCTTTGGCATGACCCCAGTCTCTTTTGGAATATAAGTTTCCTAAATATAGGCATTTTTGTTTTCCTTTTAAAACCTTAATTAAACCAATAATTATCTTTCTTGATATAAAATTTTCACCTCTTCTAGGTGACTCATGGTTAAATAGTATTCCATTAGCAGCATACATTGAGTATGCATCTCTATAGTTAATTGTTATCCAATATGAGTAAAGTTTTGCTGTTCCATATGGTGATACTGGAGCAAATCTACTTTTTTCATTATAGGGTTTATCTGGACTATTTCCAAAAATTTCTGAAGTGGAAGCTTGATAAAACTTCATTTTTCTTTTCGTATCAATTAATTTTATAGCTTCAAGAATTCTTAATGTTCCAAGAGAATCTGTTTGTGCGGTATATTCTGCTAGCTCAAAAGATACTCCGACATTACTCTGTGCTGCTAAATTATAGATTTCATCTGGTTGTGTTTTGTTTATTAAATTAAATACATTAGAAAAATCAGTCACATCGCCATAGTGTAATTTTAAGTCTGTTTTTAGATGTTTATCAACATAGATATGATCAATCCTTGTTGTGTGTATTAAGCTAGTTCTTCTCTTTACACCATGAACTTGGTAGTTTTTACTTAATAATAGTTCTGCAAGATAAGAACCATCTTGCCCAGTTACTCCAAATATTAATGCAATTTTTTTTTTCATTTTATATTTATATTAAAAAGCATTTATAATTTAATATTATGAATGAATATATTAATATATCCTATTTTACAGTTATTTGTCTCTATTTGATAAAATTGGTTTCTTATTTGGCCATTTAAAATTAATTTTTGAATCATTCCATTTTAATGATATTTGATCCTCGACATCAGAATATTTTCCAGTAAATGAATATTTATAAGAATATATACAATCTTGTGACAAACATAACCAAGAGTTAAGAAACATTGGTGGAATAATTAAGGATTTTTTATTTTTATCACTCATTATAATTGAGGTGAATTTTAAGTAATTTTTAGATTTAGGCCTATAATCTACTATAACACTCAATATTTTCCCACGTATGCAGGTTACTAATTTCCATGATTTTGCGTCACCATGAAATCCTCTTAATACACCTTTTTTAGAGGTGGTAAACTTATCTAAATTAAATCTAAGTTTATTAGAGTAATTATTATCCCAGGTTGTCCAAATTTCACCTCTAGAATCTTTAAAAGAATCTGTTGTAAAATACTTTACCTCATTTAATTTTTTATCAGAATAAATCTTAAGCTTCATATCAAAATTTAATTTTATTCAAGACAGTACACAGCTTTAAGATCTTGTTTTTATCAAGATCTGGGTAGTTACCAATATATAAAGAATAAAAATGCATATGTTCTGTATTTTGTAGGTTTTTAAAGTTAAATTTATTTCTTAAATTCTTTAAATATGGCTGTCTTAATTGATTGCCACCTCCCGCACTACCAATTCTATATTCAATAGAATTTAAAGTTAAAGTATCGATAACCTTTTTAAACATTGTTTTGTTTTTTTCTTTCATTATTAGGTGTAGGCCATAATTGCTTGAACCTGATAAATTAAAATCAGATATAAAAATATCTTTTCTTAAGTTTTTTAAAAATAATTTATGATTAACATTTCTAATTTTAATATTTCTATTTAATCTTTTTATTTGTTCTAAACCTATTACAGCTGATAATTCATTACTTCTAAAGTTAAACCCTTCGGTTAAAAAAATAAAATCACTATTAAGATCTTTATACTTCGATTTAATCTTTTTAATTAATTTAGGATCTTGTGAGTCTCTTAATAACCCATGACCACGTTTCATCTTAGCAATTCTGTCAATTTCTTTAGAATTTGTTGAAATCATACCTCCTTCAATTGTTGTCATGTGGTGTCCATAATAAAATGAAAAATTGGACATTAATCCAAATGTTCCAATTTTTTTATTTGCCAGTCTAGCACCATGTGACTCACAAACATCTTCGATTAAATGTATTTTTTTATCCTTAATAAATCTTAAAAATTCATGAGAAATTCCAACAAATCCCATTGCATGCGTAACAAAAATTGCTAATGTATTTTTATTAATTTTTTTTTTAACTAATTTTTCATTTAAGGAAAGATTTTCCAAGTTTATATCTACAAATATTGGCTTAAATCCAGCATTTATTACAGCAACTACATCTGAACTCCATGTAAATGCAGGTAATATTATTTCTTTTTTTTTAACATTTAACTCCTTAAGGATGTGAATTGAAATTAAATTTGCCGATGCACCTGAATTAACAAACGTACTATATTTTACACCTAGCCATTTAGACCATTTTTTTTCAAATTCAATAACTTTTGGTCCATTTGTAAAACGATCAGATTTATTAATGAAGTTAATTAGTGTTTTTTTGTCACTTTGTAATATATTATTTGACATTAATGGCCACTTATAATTTTTCATAATTTGCACATTAAATTAATTATCAGTATAAATAAAGTAATTAATATTTATTAAAAAAAATTTATGAATTTATTGTCAATAGTTTTTTCTTTTAGAAATGAAGAGGGAAATATCAAACCTTTGGTAGAGCGAATTTCTTCAACAATGGAAAAAGTACAAAGTTGGAAATATGAAATTATTTTTGTTAATGATGATTCCACAGATGACTCAGAAAAAATTTTATTAGAACTTCAAAAAAATTATCCAATAAAAATAATCAATATGAGCAGAAAATTTGGTGTAGACCCATGTGTTTTAGCTGGATTTAGAAATTGCTCAGGAGATGCTGTGGTATATCTGCATACAGACCAACAAGATCCTCCAGAGATTATTCCTGATTTAATTAAAAAATATATGGAAGGTAATGAAATTGTTCATACAATTCGCACAAAGCGATTTGGTGAAGGTAAGTTTAGAATGTTTGTAACAAAAATTGCCTATAAAACAATTCATCTATTATCTGACATAAAACTTCCTATACAAGCAGGAGACTATAAATTAATTTCTAGGAAAGCACTTGATATAATATTGAAACAAAAAGAATTTAGACCTTATGTAAGAGGTTTGTCCGTATGGGTAGGTTTTAAACAAGATTATGTATATTATGAAAGAGAAGCTCGCGGTAAAGGGAAATCAAAAATGCCCCTTTTATCAGCACCAGTGATAAATGATTATATTCTTGGAATTACAAGTTACTCATTGAAGCCTCTTTATCTGGGAATAATTTTTGGTTTTTTAGCAATTTTAGTATCCTTTTTACTTATAATATATGCTCTTTATTTAAAATTTAGTAATTTAGCTATCCCAGGATCTACAAGCATAATAATAGCTATTTCTTTTTTTTCTGGAATACTATTATTTACCTTGGGAATTATTGGAATTTACTTAGCTAGAATTTTCGAACAAACAAAAGGGAGAGATCAGTATATTATTAGTGATATAAAAGATTATAAATAATTTCTTTTATGAGAAAATTCTATCCATATTTTTTTACTATTTTAGGAATTATACTGTCTACTTTTATTTGGGAATATATCGAGTTTCCATATGATGAAAATAATATTATTAAAGGAGAGTATTTTGAAAAAAAACAAAATCCTTTAAATGATACCATAAGAGGAATATTTTTTCTTTTATTTCCACTCTTTGTTTTTTTTATTTTTTTTCTAAAATACGAAGATTCCCTAGATTTACTAAAATATAAAGAAAACTATTTTCTAAAAAAAGATAGTCATAAAAATTTTAAGAACTCCAAATTAAATTTTATTTCAATTATATTTTTGATATTTGTGATTGTTGAATTTTCATTATTAAATGTTGATGCATTTTTAGGTGAAATTGACACCCATCATGAGGGAACATTTTTAGTAGCACCATTAAATACCTTGTATAAAAAACAGATTTGGCTAGGCACTTTTTTTGACTATGGTGCAATTGGAAATAACGTTGGAATAATATTTTCAAAAATATTTGGAACATACTCAATTGGTATTAATAGATTTGGGAATTTATTTTTTATCCTAATAAATAAAATTTTGTTAATATTGATTTGCAGAAAAATAGTCATAAATTTATCATTAAATAACAATAGCCAAATATTTTTTATAATATTTACCATTTTATCATTAAGTTTAGCGACATATCATTATGATAATGTAACACCATTTCATTCAAGGGTTTTGATATACTTGGTATTCTTTCTTTTATTATTAGAAGTTTTAACAGCCGATAAAACAAGGCCAATATTAGCTTTTATTTTGGGATTATTCTCATTATTTTCTTTGATGTGCTATGTTGATTTTGGTGCCTATACAAATATTGCTTTACTAATAACAATTACATTCTTAATTTATTATCAAAAGTATTTGAACGCAATAATTATAATTTTTAGTGTAATGCTATCTTGGATACTTTTTTTTATATTTGTACCTTTAGTGGAAATAAATGAGTTTTTTTTTCAGTTTAAATTTTTAACAAATATATCCGAATATTTGCTTGGATTAGAATATCCAAAACCATTTTCTGATAAAGCCACAAGACATACAAAGGCTCTATTATTTATAATCATTTCAGGTATTTTTTTAATAAATTTTTTACTAAATAAAAAATTATTAATAAACTCCAGAACCAAAATTACACTTTTGTTTATTTTTATATCTTCAGTTTTATTATTTAAATCTGGATTAATGCGTTCAGATGGTCCACATATTAAGTATTCTTCAGGATTTTATATGTTTCTAATATATTTTTCCATGACTTATTTTTTTCATTTAATCATTAGTAAAAATAATTTATTTAATAAGATCTTACTTAAAAAAAATTTTAATTATTTAATTTTAATTTTTCTATGCTTTATTACTATTTTAAATAACAATGCATTGAATATTAAGAATATTATAAGTGGTGAAAAAAATATATTTTATCTAATAGAAGTAAATGATGAAAAACTTCTTAATAATAATTATTCATCTTTTATAAAAAGATTTAAGCAAATATCAGATATGGATACCTGCGTTCAACAATTTACTGATGATAATGCATTACCGTATTTTATTAAAAAACCCACCTGCACTCAATTTTACACAAATGCCCACATAATTAGTGGTTGGACCGAAAATAAATTCATAGAACAGCTAAAAAAATCTAAACCCAACTTTATTGTCTACTCCTCTAATATAAATTGGTTTAAAGACAGAAAAAATGCACCTAATGCTGACAATTTTATAATCTCAAATTATTCATTATATGAAAAAATTAATAGTTGGGAAATATATAAAATAAACAATGACTCTTATTAAAAAAAGATTATCAATAAAAGATAATTTTCCTAATCTAAACCAAAAAATTATTAAGTGCAAAAAATGCCCTAGACTAATAAGATTTAGTAAAAAAATTTCAAATACAAAAAGGAAACAGAATATAACAGAGACTTATTGGGGAAAGCCTGTAATTGGCTTTGGTGATGTAAATGCAAAATTAATGATTCTTGGTCTTGCACCTGCAGCACATGGAGGAACAAGAACTGGTAGAGTATTTACGGGAGATAAGTCTGGTGATTTTCTATTTAGCTGTTTACATAAAGTGGGTATTTCCAATTTATCATCCTCTACAGATATAAAGGACGGTTTAAAACTTAATAGTGCCTATATTACCAATATATTAAAATGTGTTCCTCCTGGTGACAAACCATTAAATGAAGAACTGAATAACTGTTCAAATTATCTTAATAATGAAATTCAAAATTTAAAAAACTTAAAAGTTATAATAAGTTTAGGCAAAATTGCATTCGATAGTTGTGTTAAATTTTATAAAAAAAATTTTATAGTTGATAAAAAATTGATATTTAAACATGGTGCTAAATACAGGTTACCAGATGGAAAAACTTTAGTTCCTTGCTATCACCCTAGTCCACGAAATGTTAATACTAAGGTTATTGATAAAAAAAAAATGACAAGTCTACTTAAAATCGCTATGAAAATGCTCTAGATTTTAATGCTATCACAAAAGTAAGGTTTAAAATTTTCAAACAAGGTTCCTGGTATTTTAATGGGTTTACCTTCTTTATTTACAAAAACTAAATGCACTTTTGCTTCAACTATTAGATCTTCTCCTCTTGAGATAAATTGATTCATAAAAAAAGATGTTTTTGTAACTGATTTAACAAAAGACCTGACACTTAACTCATCTTCGAGATGAGCAGAAACTTTGTATTCAATATTGCATGATTTAACTATAATTAAAGCTCCAAAATCCTCTTTAATTTTACAATTATTAAAACCCAGCGTAACCAAAGCTTCAGTTCTGGCTCTCTCTAGAAATTTTAAATAATTGGCATAGTACACAATGCCACCAGCATCAGTATCTTCATAATAAACTTTAAGTTTGTGAAAGAAGTTTTCATGCATTTCTATATACTAACAAAAAAATAATTATTTAACACTAATCTAATATATAATATTTATTAATGAAAATTTATTCAATTTGGTTAATTGGTGTAATTGTTTGGAATTTTGGAGTACCAGATGCTTTGCCAATAGAAGATGTTACAATTGCCATCCTTTTATCATTTTTGAGTATAGGTCTTAAAAAAATTATTAAATAATTTCTATTTGGCTGAAAAATAAATATTTTGATAATAAGATATAGCTTTTAATTTTGAGTTATCTGTGTCTGTCATTATTGCCACTCCAGATATATCTGTAACCTCTATACCATGCAGCTTCCTAAAGTCTTCTTTAACATTAGCTTTAACTGTCACCCATGTATTGGAATTATTTCTTGTTGAAGATAAAACATAATCAATCGATTTTTTTGTATAAGGGCTGGGCCAATTTTTACCCACTTCATTATTGCTGGAAAATACATAATTTATTGCTCTATTTGATAAAGCTGTAGACCCAGTTTTTTTTATAACAAATACTCTAGCAGCGTAATCATGTCCCTTTTTACTATTTTCTACAATGCCAGATAGGCCTTTTTCCACTTTCCATGTAATATTAATAAAAGGAGTTTTTAATAAATCAATTAAAACCTCTTTGCCTAACCCTGAGCCTTTACCTTCGGCCTTAGCTTTAATAAAATTACCATTTTCATTAGACCCAAGAGACCATGTTGTTTCACCTTTATATTTTTTTCCAACTTTTAATGTTTTAAATTCCTTCTCAGAAAAATCAAAAACAGTAACTTTTTCAGCAATAGCTGAACCTGAAAGTAAAAATGATAAAAATAAAACATTAAAAAAAAAATTTTTCATAGAGGTGTATGTGTAGCTAAAGTTTATTAAAAAACAACATTAGAACATACTTTAAACAATTTACGATCAATATTTAGTATTAAAATAAAAGTTATGAAATCAATTTCTATATTTGTCCTGTTAATTTATTGGTCAATAATTTTACTAGCTCCTGTTATATCTAGAGAAAATACAACTGACTTTAAAAACTTTAAAATATCACTTAATAAGTAGATCTACCACCACTAATATCAAAAACAGCTGCTGTTGAAAATGAGTTTTCCTCAGAAGAAAGCCAACAAATTAATGAAGTAAACTCTTCAATTTCTAAAAATCTACCACGTGGCACCTTTGATAACATTCTAGCTACATGTTCTTTTGACATTTGATCAAGAATTCTTGTTTTTGCTCCAGCTGGAGTAACTGCGTTTACAGCTATGTTTTTATCAGCTAGTTCTTTACCTAAAGATTTAGTTAGACCAATTGCTCCTGCTTTTGCTGAACTATAGGCGCTAGCATTTGCATTTCCATCTTTGCCAGCTACAGACGCAACATTAATAATTCTACCATAATTATTTTTAATCATATTAGGAACAACACACTTGCAGCAATTAAAAGTACCCATTAAATTTATCTGTACTATTTTATTCCATTCATCCACATCATAGTCCCATAGAGAAGATGTCGAACCTGTAATACCTGCATTATTAATTAAAATATCAATATTCGTAGATTTTGTTATTTCATCAACAGTTTCTTTAACATTTTTATAATCAGAAACATCAACAACATTATAAGACAGATTTGGATTGTTTAATTCATCAATTGCTTTTTTAAGTTCATTTTCATCTATATCCCAAATAATAGTTTTTACTCCTGAGTTTAAAAATCTTTTTGCTATATCAAGGCCAAATCCTTGAGCTCCACCTGTGATAATTGCTGTTCTATTATTTAAATCAAACTGATGCATAATTTTATTTACTGGTTAAAAGATAATAAGTTAAAGATGAAACAAAGGCTCCAATAATCCAAGAATAAGAATGGAAGATCATTAAGCTTTCATTCCAAATGGTAGAAGCTGCAAAAACAAATCCTAAAGATAATGCGTAGATCCCTTTTATATGCCAGCCATTAGAATAAAAATACAAACTTTTCTCATCTAGAGAAAAAATATCATTATTATTTAAGTTTGTTTTTTTTAATAAATAATAATCAACAATCATAATACCAAACAATGGACCAAAAAAAGAACCTAGAGTATCCACAAAAGCTAATATTCCAATTTGACTTAATAATGGCAACCAAAGTGTGCCTACTACAAAAGCAATAATAGCAATAATAAAAGCAGATTTTTTTAAATTAAGTGTTTGAGGAAAAAAATTCAATAATGAGTTTTGAGCAGGGATATAATTTGCTATTAAATTTGTTGATGCAGATGCAAAAACTATAAAAAATAATGCAATTACAGTTAATTCAAAATTATCTATTTTACCAATAATATCTGTAGGGTTTGTTAAAATTCTTTCCATAATTTCTAAATTTTTATTAAGGAAAATATCTGATCCAATTACTATAAAAACTGCAAAGAAAGAAAAGATTATCAAATTTAATATTAAGCTTAAGTTTCCTTTTTTTAATTCACTCTCATTTTTTACATATCTACTAAAGTCACCATAGTTAACTATAACTATTGAAAAATAAGCAAATAAAGTTGCCGCCACAGTAATTAATGGTGCGATATTGCTATTATCTAAAACATTTTGTATTGAAAAAATATCAACAAATGCAGCAGATGTAACTTTAACATCGTAAAGGAAGACTGTTAAAAAAAATATAAGCATTCCTGAATAAACGGTAATCGCAGAAACTTTGATTATAATTCTGTTAAACTGATGACTTTTACTAAATAAAAAAACTTGTAATAAAATTGCAAAAATAAATGCTGCCCAGTCAATTAAATTTAAACCAAAAACAAATATTAAAAATATATCCTGATCTAAGAATGAATTTTCGATAGAAAATATTGTAATTCTAATTAAGTAACTAAAAAGTTTTGATAAAAAGTATGTTTGAATCCCAAACATGAAAACTCCAACTAGTCCTCTTAAAAGGACAAAATATTTAGCTCCTTTTACTCCAATTGAACTTCTTAGAATTACTGGAAAAGGAAGTCCATATTTTTGAGATGGTTTACCAATTAAATTTGCAAAGAAATAAACAAATATTGAGGCAATTAAACTTCCAGCCAAAACAACAAAAACATTTAATTCATAAACTAGATAAAGTGAGGCAATTAAAGAAAAAGCAATCAAACTTTGGATATTGTTAGCCCAAAAATAAAACAAATCTTTCCAATTCCAATTTTTATCATTTGGATTAACAGCAACTAGCTCCCAATTAATTAGAGTGTTTTTTGATTTGATTTGATTCACTAAAACTATAATAAACTAATAAGTTCTACTGTCCATATAGATAGGCTGGAAGCCACAAAGCAATCTGCGGAAATACTATTATTAAAATTAACCCAATAACTTGAATGACCATAAACTGCATCATTCCATGATAAATATCCTTAAGATCCCATTCTGGAACTACACCTTTTAAAAAATAAGCTGATAGAGCAACAGGTGGTGAGAGCCAAGCGGTCTGGAGGTTTACTGCAACAAGGATTGCAAACCAAGTTAAATTAAATCCAAGTGCTTCAACTAATGGCAATATAATTGGAACTATAATCATAACAATAGGCACCCACTCTAAAGGCCATCCTAAAAGAAAAATCATAACCATAATCATTCCAAGAATTAAATATCTATTCATCTCTAAGCCGAGCAAGAAATCAGTTAAAAGCATCGGTGTTCCTAGTCTTGAAAATACCGCACCAAAGAAATTTGATGCTGCAACTAAAACCATTATTAATGCAGAAATTTCTAAAGTTTTAACTAAAGCTTCTTGTAAACGTCCAAATGTTAATTTTCTATAAGCTATAGCTAGCAATAAAGAACCCATTGCACCACAACCAGCTGCCTCTGTTGGAGTAGCAAAACCAAATAAAATACTTCCAAGTGAAGCAAAAACTAAGGCTGCTGGTGGAACTAAACCAATAAAAAATTCTTTCCAAACAGCTAACATACTAGTGGCTCTTAACTCGACTGGCAGTACTGGTCCTAAACTTGGATCAATCCAACATCTAATAGTTGTATAGGCAGCATAAAGTGTTGCTAGTAATATTCCTGGAATAATCGCTGCAGCAAATAAATCTGTAACTGGTATTTCCATTATTGGTCCCATTACTACAAGCATAATACTAGGTGGAATTAAAATACCTAAGGTTCCACCTGCTGTAATTGTTCCTGCAGCTAATCGAACATTGTAGCCTGATTTGTTCATAGATTTTGCCGCCATAATTCCTAAAATTGTTACCGATGCCCCAACAATTCCTGTTGCTGCCGCAAAAATAACTGAAACAAATAATACAGCGTAATATAAAGAGCCTCTTACTTTAGCTAACATTAATTGAAATGCTGAAAATAATCTCTCCATTAAACCAGCTTGCTCCATCATAATCCCCATAAAGACGAAGAGAGGAACTGCTGCAAGAGTTTGTTCAGTCATGACCATTGAGAATTGTAAGGTCATTAAATAAAATACTAATTTGCCAAATCCTAGATATCCAAAAGAAAAACCTAAAAATATTAAAGTAAATGAAATTGGAAAACCTACAAATATAGAAAACAGCATTACACCAATAAGGATAAAT
>Ga0209192_10002649_pt1 | contig 12633 bp, 21 predicted proteins | sample ArcticOcean_MG_C_11_FD_187433 | JGI IMG/M metagenome (GOLD analysis project Ga0209192, IMG submission 187433) | Marine microbial communities from western Arctic Ocean - ArcticOcean_MG_CB2_154 (SPAdes) (version 2) | ecosystem: Environmental > Aquatic > Marine > Oceanic | place: Arctic Ocean... | reverse complement strand
TCCACATGCAAGACCACATGGTTTTTGGTTTGGTCTCCACGGTTGGTAACGATTGGTAAGAGGCCCCCATCCTGGCTCTAGGCCTACCGTGTGTGACCTTTACCAACCTCCGCCTCCGGCATGGGGGAATAGAACATAACACACTAGATGAATACGACTAATGTGTTATGTGGTGTTATAATGTTGTGATGTTATGCACAGTGATTGACTGTGGTTAGGACCCAACTACTACTGTGATTGAGCTTGTGCTTACGGCAGTAGGCTAGGGCTTGGGCGTGTGTACGGAACTTGACATGTGCTGGGCTGTGGTACTTGTTGTGGTGCACGGTGTATGACTGACGCACGACGCACGACTGTAGGTTTAGGTAGGCTTGTTTAGACATTATTGGCATTGTTCAACTCCTTTGTTATGCTCTCATTATAGCACGCCCCAGGGCACAGTCAATGTGGTTTGGAGTGTAATGATGTGGCCCACATTACACTTGACGGGGTTGGTATTGGTAATGGAAAGGAAAAGATCTGGCCACCGGTCGCAGTGTATTTTTTGAGCATGGTTGCTAGACTGGTAGGGCAACGGTAAAATACCCGGGGTATAGAAAAAACGCACAGCGGTATATTACCCACCCTATGCCGGCCTCCAGACCGTGTCGTGTGTGGCGGTAAGTACTAGTATGCGTACCACACTCACAATATGCGTAATAGTGTTGATTGCTTTCTACATGGGAGTGTACGTATGGTAGATCTAGCACTGATCCTCACCGCATTGTTTGTCACAGCCATAGCGATAGCACTGGTGCTTGGACATGTAAACGGAACGTTCATATGATCACTGCTGTTGTCATCATTGCTTACGTGTGCTTGTTCCTGTTCGGTGTGGGCACTGTGCTCGCTTTCTTCAGTTCATGGCGTGCGGGTTGCTTGGGCAGGGATCTAGCCGAAGTCAAAAGCGGCCTGGCCTGGGTGTATCTCAGGATCAAAAAATTTACGCACAGGAAAAAATGAGGACCCACATGCTCCTCCGTGTACTGCTCACACTCATGATACTCACCACAGCCACATATGCGTTCCATGACAACACCTATGCGGTGTTCGAACTGCGTGAACAACTGCTCAGACTCACACTGAACCTGTGGGAGTTGTTGGCACAGCTGGAGTACGCATCGGAGCCATTGAGACAACGTGTGTACCTGGACATCGGTCTGGTGCAGGCGGAGATCAACCACACCATAGCGGAACTGCTACGGCTGGAACGCTACAACACCCCCGATCAGAATAGGGGCTACGCTCTAAAAAAAACGCTAAAAAAACGCGGACGCAACGCCCACACGATCGCACACCAGACCTGCGTTTTCAGTAGACAGGTGATGCGCCACTCGTGTATAATTACATGTATCAGAGGATGTGACGGGAGACTAGAGCATCCTCTGGGTACCCAAATCAAACCAGGAACAACGAATGATATACACGGACCAAGAGAACGAATGGTTGAGCAAACCAGCAAAGAACAAGAGGGCCAGCAATCAGACAGCGGACGGACGACCACCCAGGGGCAAGGACTACCGCAAGCACGACTGGGCCATAACCACGACCATAGAAGTGGACGGTGTCTCATACGTGATGCCGGTACAGGTATAATGAAGTTCTATCGTTGGTACGAGATGTACCGTGTGTACAGCACCTACAGCCAATTCAGTTGCAACACCTACATCCGGTAGCATGGACGGATACTACTTCAGCATAAAGAGATTCCTGATCATCACTGCGTGTCTGCTGATCGCATACCACATGTTCTTCTAGCCCATTATAACAGCACATATCAAGGGTTGACACATGTCGCATTATATTGTATTATAATGATATATGCCACTTACACCAATAGTAATAGAACAGACATCCAAGGGCGAGAGAAGCTACGATATTTTCAGTAGGTTACTCAAGGATAGAATCATTATGTTGGAAGGACCGATAGAGGAACACACCGCATCAGTGCTGTGTGCCCAACTGTTATTCTTGGAATCACAAGATGCCACGAAGGATATAATACTTTATATCAATTCGCCGGGCGGACTGGTAACGGCAGGTATGGCTATCTATGATACCATGCAGTATGTGAGATCAGACATACAAACAATAGTGGTGGGCCAGGCTTGTTCTATGGGCTCACTCCTAGCAAGTGCGGGTGCCAAGGGCAAACGATACATGCTACCACACGCAAGGCACATGATACACCAACCACTGGGCGGGGCGAGCGGACAGGCGACAGACGTCGAGATCAGGGCAAACGAACTGTTGAGATGGAAGCGAGAGCTCACAGAGATCTACGAGAAGAACACAGGACAACCCCTACAGAAATTGAAGGACGACATGGAACGGGACAAGTTCATGAACGCGGAAGAAGCCGTAGCGTATGGACTAGTTGATAAAATAATCACGACCAGAGACGACGACAACAAGGAGTAATATGAAAATACTATGCGTATTATACGATGACCCAAAAGACGGAATGCCCGCGACTTATCCACTGACGGATCTACCAAAATTAGACAAATACCCAGACGGCATGACACTGCCATCACCAAAAGGCAGAGACTTCATACCAGGTGAACTGCTAGGTTGTGTATCAGGGGAACTAGGACTTAGAAAGTTTCTAGAGGACGCAGGACACGAACTTGTTGTAACTTCTAGCAAAGACGGTGACGACTGCGAAGCAGACAAAGAGCTAGTAGATGCAGACGTTGTTATCTCTCAACCGTTTTTCCCTTACTATCTGACAAGAGAAAAAATGGAGAAAGCAAAGAACCTCAAAATGGCAATCACGGCAGGTATAGGATCTGATCATGTTGACCTACAGGCGGCCATGGATCACAAGGTCGATGTTGTAGAAGTCACCTACTGCAATTCAAGATCTGTTGCAGAACACATAGTGATGATGATTGTTTCTATGGTTAGAGACTATCACACACAACACAGAATAGTCAACGAAGGTGGTTGGAACATTGCTGACGCAGTACAAAGATCATATGACGTTGAAGGTATGCACATAGGTACAGTCGCGGCTGGACGTATTGGCTTAGATGCACTGAGAAAAATGAAACCATTTGATGTACATCTACATTACTTTGACAGACACAGACTACCCGAAGCCGTGGAGCAAGAGTTAAATCTTACTTTCCATGAGTCCGTGGAGTCAATGGTCAAAGTATGTGACGTTGTGACAATCAACTGTCCACTACACCCAGAGACGGAAAACTTATTTGATGCTGAAATGATAAGCAAGATGAAAAAAGGTGCTTACATTGTCAACACTGCAAGAGGCAAGATCTGTAACAGAGAAGCCATCGCAGATGCATTGAAGAGTGGACAACTGTCTGGTTATGCAGGAGACGTTTGGTTCCCACAACCAGCACCAAATGATCACGTTTGGAGATCAATGCCAAATCATGGTATGACACCACACACATCAGGAACATCACTATCGGCACAGACAAGATATGCTGACGGTGTCAGAGAGATACTAGAGTGTTTCTTTGGAGGCACAGAAATAAGAAATCAATATCTTATTGTGCAGAATGGAGAACTTGCTGGCATGGGTGCCCACAGTTACAGTAAAGGAACTGCGACAGGTGGATCAGAAGAAGCGGCAAAATATAAAAAATAGGAGCAACATGACAGACGATAGATCAGAAGACGCCAGCTACGAGAACGAAGGTAAAAGAGACTACTCACCGATGGTGCAGATCTCCCTAAAGGAGTACGACAAGTTGAAGGAGAGATCCAAATACATCACCGACAGGGATCTGATCGGTTGCATAGACAAGATAGAAGAACTCGTGAGAGCACTGAGAAAACACATAGTAAGAAGCGACTTCAAATAATTTCCGCACGAAACACAAGCTATTAAATATACACGTGAAACAATTCAACGAAGAACTACTCACCAGTGACTGGCGAAAGAACCGCCCGCAGAAATATGGGTTCAAGATGACAGACCAAAAAACCCTACACAAGCACCAACGACTCCTTCCACCCGAACTGATAAAAGATAAAACAATACTGGACATAGGGTCATACATATCACAGACCGGGGACTGGTGTCTGAACCATGGTGCAACAAAGTACACAGGGGTAGAAATAATCAAGGACTTCGCGGACAAGGGCACGGAGTTGATGCAGAAATATCACGCAGGCGAGAACTGGAACATCATCAATTGTAGCCTAGAAGATTACTTCGCGAACCACAAGGAGAAATACGATATAATTTTCTGTTGGGGTGTGTCATTCAGCCAGATAGATCATGCATGGTTTATAAAAAATCTAAGTGAACGTTGCGACCACATGGCCCTCAATTGGAGACATCCCAAGGTGATGTGGAACGATAACCATGGAGATATATCAGACGAACTATGGAAAAAATTGGAATACGAGATACCCTATCAAGAATGGCAAGAAGATGAGATGACCCAGACAGCAGGTAAAAACGCAAGTGTCTTTTGTTCTTCAGTACACACCAGCATAAAAGCAGTTCAACTGCTTATGAAAATGAATGGATTTTCATCCACGACAGACAGTTATGAGTTTTTCAAAACAGTAATGCCGGAGGACATGGGTATGTTCAGGGACAAAGACAGACCCGGTTTTTTTACAGTCGAGGGCACCCGTGATGACACGGTATCCAAACCAAATGTTTTCAATGAGATGGTTAACAATCCGGAGGTGTGGAATGAAAAATGGATCAACTGGTCTTAAGGACTGGGAGTTTGATGACAGCATCGCTCCTGTGTTTGTTGAACACGCCAGGCAACACATACCAAACTACGAAGCAGTAACGGACAAGTGTACAAGATATTGTACATTAAATCTAGATAAACAATCTAAGATAATCGATGTAGGGTGTGCTACAGGACACACACTAAAAAAACTCCATTCTCAAGGTTTTAAAAACTTACACGGAGTGGATAACAGCAGGCACATGATCGACCTTGCACCAAAAGATATTGCAACCTACATAATAGATGATAAGTTCCCGAAGGGCATGTATGATATAATTTTATGCAACTGGACCTTGCACTTTGTCAAGGACAAGAAGGAACACCTGATCTCCATGAGTGAAAGTTTAGAAGAGGGAGGCACGTTGATCTTGAGTGAAAAGACAAGGACCGATGCCGAAATGACCCGACTGTATCACGACCAAAAGATGCAACTGGGCGTGTCTAAAGAGCAAATAGAACAAAAACAAAAACAACTCAAGAATGTGATGTACATAGAGTCTGTAGATTGGTATCAGGGTGTGCTAAAGGCACTAGGATTTTCGGTCACTATCATCGACGCCGACTGGTGCTTCACTACGTTCCTTTGCAAAAAGGAAAAACCCAAGGGAGGAAAATGGATACAAGGGACATACCTCACTGGGTGGTAGGCGACAAACACATCTACAATCAATTGGAAGCGTGGCAAGAGATAGGAGAATCCAAGCGAGAATTCAGATTCTATTTCCACGATCATGTTTATGATCGCTATGACTGGTCCAGAGAACCTACACAAACATGGGACAACCTAGTGCATCAACGTTGCCTGCAGTTGCGTCAAAAATACAGGAAACTATCTTTATGGTATAGCGGGGGCAGGGATTCACACCATGTCCTAAGATCATTTGCCAAGCACAAAATACCCATAGACGAACTATTATTGTTGCACTGGACGATGAATCCGATACGGTCAGCAGAATATTACGACTGGCAACTGCCACTGGCCAATCGCTACAAGGAGATAAACCCACAAGTAAAAATAACAACAGTGGAGGTCGGCTCTAAACAGTATGAAAGATATTACGGTTGGATGACCCCCGATAAGAAGTATTTCGTGGACGACGGACTATTCCAACCTAGTGATTTTGAATGGTTCACAGTGAACCTGTGTAACATTTCCGACAGTAGCACAGGAGTTATCGTTGCTCTAGAAAAACCATACCTTTATCTAAGTGCAGGTAAAATTTATCATAGATTTATTGACAAGGTAATTAGGGAGTATCGTGGATCTATTAGTGAGTTCGAGATGTTTTACTACGCACCAGAGATGCCGGAACTGTACATAAAACAGTGTCATATTTTAGCAAAGTACATGAAACAAAATTATCCAAACAAGGACCAAGGGTTTTTTGACGAGTTCATCGAAAACCCCCACGGGCACTATTACAGTGAATTCAATACAGCTTGTGGGCGTGGGCCAGCCATTAACGAGGATGTGCCAGCAAACAACGGAAAAAACAAATACACCGGAGCACACACACTTTTTGATGGCCTCATAGACCTAGCCAAAAAAGAAAACTTTCAATCATTAAAAGTATGGGAAGACTATTCTAGTCATTGGACAAATAAAACACCCCAGGCGTTTGAAAAGAATTACAGGACCGGTGCCACGGGTATACGTAGTAATCCAAAGTTCATTATGGATTATGCTCAGTAGCCCGGCATATCAACACCGGTCCAACTAAAATTTAATTAAATTGTTCTTCTTCTGTAGAACCTTCTAGAGCACTCAACGTAGTACTTCCTGTAACGACTTTTGCTATCTCGTCAAAGTATCCTGCACCTACTTCTCTTTGGTGTTTGACTGCCGTGAATCCATCGACCTGTGCCGCAAACTCTTTCTGTTGTAGTTCAACGAACGCAGTCATTCCTGTCTCTTTGTATTTCTTAGACAGATCGAACATGCTGTGGTTCAGCGAATGGAATCCTGCAAGTGTGATGAACTGAAACTTACAACCAATCTCGCCCAACTCGTCTTTAAAACTTCTTATCTGTGTGTCTGTTAGTTTGGCTTTCCAATTGAATGACGGAGAACAGTTGTAGGCAAACATCTTGTTTGGAAACTTCTTACGCACTTCTGTGCAGAACTCTTTGGCTTCTCCGATGTCTGGGTTACCTGTTTCCATCCATATTAGATCACAGTACGGTGCATACGCAAGTCCACGTGCAATGGCCTGTTCCATGCCAGCATTGGTCCTATAGAAGCCCTCTGCTGTACGTTCGCCTGTTATGAATTTTTTATCTGTATCGTCGTGGTCGCTAGTAATCAAGTTACCTGCAAGTGAATCCGTCCTCGCAATGATAACAGTCGATACGCCCATTGTGTCTGCGGCCAGTCTTGCCGCTATCAGTTTCTGGACCATCTCGGAAGTTGGTACTAAAACCTTACCGCCCATGTGTCCGCATTTCTTTGCAGACGACAGTTGATCCTCGAGGTGTATACCGGCCGCACCTTCCCTGATCATGTGTTTGAATAGTTCGTGTGTGTTCAGCACCCCACCAAACCCTGATTCGGCATCTGCGACTATCGGTAAGAAATAATCTGTGTCTCCTGTGCCTTCCATTGTTTGTATCTGGTCTGCACGTATGAATGTGTTGTTGATCTTCTTGATAACGTTTGGTACACTTTCGGTGTTGTACAACGACTGATCAGGATACATCTCATCTGACGAGTTTGCATCTGCCGCCACTTGCCATCCAGAAAGATATACTGCGTCTAGTCCGGCCTTGGCCTGTTGTAATGCTTGGTTACCTGTGAGGGCACCCAAGGCACTCACGTAGGGCAAGTTGTTTAACTTATTCCAGAGTTTATTAGAGCCGTCCTCGGCCAATGTGTATTTGATGTTCGCGGTACCGCTCAACCTCTTTACGTCCTCTTGCGAGTAAGGTCTAACAACGCCGTCCCATCTACTGGAGTTCCAATCTATTGACATGTACGTATATATTAACTTGCCTGTTGTACAGTATCTGATGTGGTCTCCATCATGGGAGTACTATTTACAGTCACGACTTCTAGCATCTCAGGTGTTTCATCCCAACAGCAGTCGTCACGAGAAACACATTTACTTTCAACGTAAACCTTTTTACTTTTATTTTTGTCTTCGTACATTGTTTTGTTCCTTTTGTAAATTAATGTTTGTAAATTTACTTATAGTAAATAATACACTAAAACTGTAGAAAATCAAGTCATACGCTGTAAACGATGTAAATGTTTTGTAAATTTAAATTTACAAAATTTACAAACTGTACGTACGGTATATTAGTTTAGGATTATCTTTAGGATGGACTTCTCGCCCAGGTAGATCTCTGTCTCTGCTTTTGTTTTGATGCATTGGTATTTGACGTTTGCATTGTATTGCCTTTCAGCAGTACGCTTACCTCTCAGGCACTTGGCCATGGAGTCTTGTATTCTGTGTTCCTTGATCTCGCCGCCAACAAACATCAACAGTGCGAATACTGTTTCAATCATTATTATTTCCCATTCCCATTTTCATATTTGATATCCCTGTCAGCATCTTTCAATTTCTCGATGTTATCCACTGCTTTGTCCATCTGCTCGTTCAGGAACTCTATGTTTATCTTGTTGTTGGACATCGCATCCAAGTGTTTCTGCATTCTCTCAAAACTTTTGTACAGGTCTTCTATTAACATGAACTGTTCTATGTCCTGTGAACTCTGACCCAACTCACCCCTAGGATACTTGATCCTGAATTCGTTGTTCTTTTCAATGTCTGCTGTAAGTTGCTCTTCGGCATGTTCTAGATCTTTTGTCAGCGATGCGTTACGCATTTCGATAAGTGTTAGTCTTTCGATAACTCCAAAGTAAGCCCACACACCAACAGCAACAGCGGCCATTATAGAAATTAAATTCTTCATGGGCATTGATATTGATGTGTTGTCGCTAATTTTCATACTCTACCCAATCGGTTGACCGTTCTCTCCCTTTCGCTGTTTCACTTTCTTTGCCACAGCTTTTGTTTCTTTTTTAGACGCAGGTGCCTCGCCACCTACCCATGCCTCGTTGACATCCGCGGTAGACTTGTCGTCTGCTTTGTATCTGCCATTCTCTCTTGCACGTTTAGGTTCTGCTTTTGGTCCTACTAAATGTTTTAACCAGCCCCACATAATTTATTCTCCCTCACCTTGTTTGATGTATTTCACTCGTCCAACAGAACGTTTGCTTATCCTTTTAGTCCTGATGTATTTCTTGTTACCGATCTTATAAACTATCGGTTTCTTGGGTTTCTCAATAACAAACATCTTGTCATATGCATCAATAAGGTTTTTGAACCAGTTGTACATAAGGCTACCTCCATATCTATTACTTCTTAAAAGGGTTTAATCCTTTAAATCCCTTCACAGCACCTTTGGTTTTGCTACTAACTTCCTTGCCGATAGCTTTGCCAAGTTTCTTGGCATTGCCAATAATGTCAGGCATCTTTGGTAGTTTGAATTTCATACTACTTCTCCCTTTTGTATAGAGTCCAAGCACCATACCCAATTGCTCCCCACGCCGCTAACTTGGCTATAGGTCCTGCAATCAATACAACAACGCCTACTGCTATAAGCACAGCGCCATCCCATGATGTTCTTTCTTCTACTCTATCTTTTACCCATTTAATCGGATTCATATATGATCCTCCTATATTGTATTGTGAATGTATTTATCGGGATTGAGACTCGTTCTTACACTGTTTGCACTGGCAATCGGGGCAGTCTTGGCACTGGCCACATGATCTCTTGCAGTGCTGTTCACAGCCACATATCTCACATATGAATTCTATCATCATTTGTCCTCCTCGGTCTTTCCCAGGTCTTTCTTGTCCTGGCAGGCGGAAGGAGCAAACATACAACCTAATACGGTGCTGATGGCATCGAGTTTACCAATCGTGTCCATCTCGGTTGGTACGGTGTTGACTTTTGGTTTGGCACAACTGGTCGCACCAATACCAATCAAAATTAATGTCAGTAATATAATAATTTTTCGTTCCATGTCTTTGCTCACAATAGTATTTACTGCAGGTTGTAATTGGTAATATAATGGTATTATGTTATTAGCTTTTCTGGAAGTCTTTGGCAATCTTGCCAGTGTTTGGCCCTTGCTTGATCACATACTCCTGTGTGCCATTCGCACCGACCTCAACTTCCTTACGTAAAGTCTTGAACAGGAGTTTCTCTTTGGATGCTCTCTGTTGCTTGGCTATTGCTTCTGTTATTGCTTTTGAATCTCTCATAACTTTATTGTATAGCATATTTATGTGTTGTCAACAGGGCTGATATGCGTATAGAACATACGTGCATTTAAACACCTTTAAGTGCGTATATTATAGCAAATGTATAACTGCTCCAAGCTATGCTTTACCATGCGTGTACACTGCTCTGTGTAGCACTAACAGGTACGTACGACATTGTTTAAAAGGTAGACACATAGATGTTTGTAGTATATTATTATGTTGTGTTAACGGAGGCCCCTTTAGCTCATCTGGTAGAGCAACTGATTTGTAATCAGTAGGTGGTCTGTTCGACTCGGACAAGGGGCACCACTAACACAACTCTCAAAACAAACGCTATGCTGACTTTTTTGGTAATAGTGGTTGTTTTGGTAAGTTTGGTATGTTTGGGGGATTAGCTCATCTGGGAGAGCGCCTGATTTGCATTCAGGAGGTAGCAGGTTCGATCCCTGTATCCTCCACCAAATGGGGGTGTAGCTCAGTTGGTTAGAGCGATCGCCTGTCACGCGATAGGTCGAGGGTTCGAGTCCCTTCACTCCCGCCACTAAAGGTCCCTTCGTCTATCGGTTAGGACAGCTGGTTTTCATCCTGCAAAGGGGAGTTCGATTCTCCCAGGGACCGCCACTAAAGGACAGTAAGTATTTGATATGGAAAAATTTGATTGTATAGTAGCAGTTGGTTGTAGTCACATGTTTGGTTATGAACATGAGTCTACACTAGGTGGCACTATCCCTAGCACCGACACATATGTAGATCATCTCGGTAAGCATTTGAATCTGCCCGTTTATAATTTCAGTCAGCCGGGTGGTTCCAACCAATCTATTCTTAGACGACTACTGGTGGCACTTGAATTTATAGCCACAAAAAATTTTAAGGCTTTGTTTATTGTTCAATGGACCTCTCTAGAGAGATACGAAACACTTGTTTCAGAAACTGTTAATCGTGCAGAGGACTGGCCATGGTTAAGGACCGGTTCAGAACTTAAGAAAAATAGTGATTCGGACAAACTTCAAAAATGGGCTAAAGATTTCTACAGGCTGTACGATAGCAAAAGTCTTCTGTTTGAGAGTTTGAAAAGCATCAAACACGGAAACCTTGAAGTACAAAGTTCAGGACATCAAGTGATCAATTGTTTAGCACATGGTGGAGAATTTAACCTCGACGGATACGACTCAGTAAATGATCCAAGCTATGTATCGTCTGATAGCATAGGACCAACATCTGTTTACAGTGAGACATTACGTAAATGGTATACAGATAACGGCTATGTACTCGACAAAACACTAAACAAAGATCACAATATAGAGGCCTATAGAAACACAGATGCACACCCCAGCAACGATAATATAATTTTATCCCTGCTATGGAAACACATAGGGAACTACAAATGGTGGTTTTACAATCAGGGTTGGAAGCACGGCCTAGAAAAATATTGCATAGAAAATAATTACGCTCTCGGCCCAAGAGGCCATCCAATGGAGAGTGCTCATAGATCGGTATTCGAATACATGATGAAAGACAATAAGTTTTTAAATCTTATAAATGATTAACATCTGTGCCGGTAGTTCAGTTGGATAGAATGTTGGTTTCCTAAACCGAAGGTCAGAGGTTCGAATCCTCTCCGGCACACCAGAAACACAAATAATTACTTGTATGAAACACGGACACTACACAGACAGGGGACTACCAGAATCAGAACACGGGTACAGATGTCAGTCCTGGGATCCAATGCCCGATGGCAAGAAGAACGTTGTGGTGTTAGGTTGCAGTCACACATTTGGACAAGGTAACGCAGACAACGAACACTGGGTACATCATGTATCACAACACAACACAACAAGATTGAGATACTGGAATCTTGGACAGCCTGGTGCAAGTGCTGACAAGATTGTGCGTATACTTTATGGTTGTGAACAACTGATTGACCCCAGGATAGTGATTGTGTGTTGGCCTGCATGGAGCCGTAGGGAGAGACTAGGGGGCCATGCAAGTAATCTCATGGGAATTGATGAGGAGCTGAAGTTTGAGAATGAAGAGACAGATAAAAATAATTTCCTCAAGAATGTTTTCTTTGTTGAGAAGTACGCTAAAAGGAACAACTGCAAGGTGTTCCATTGTTTTGCACAGGATTCATATCATGAACACATACCAGGACTTAATGTACTTCAAGAATACACAATCAAAAATTGCTGGCCGTACTGGGACAAGTTCACAGCAAGGGATCTACATTCCAGACCCAGTCTCGCAAATGACGGAGAACACTACGGTGTGGAACACCATGAACGTTTTGCTCAGTTGTTCTTGGAAAAATTTGGTGTCAAGTTAAAATAATCATCAACGGAAATATTACGTAAAGCATCTTGCCTCTTGATAAAAAGTTCAAGCTGTTCGTTGTTGTCTTCTTCAACAGCTATCTCTTTTGGCGACATGTGTTTGGCAAGTGTTGTGAATCTATTCTTGTATCTGATATTCAACACGCTGGGCTTGTTTAGGAATGCCCAGTCGTGTGGTATGTTCTTGTTCTTTGCAAAATTGATTATCTCAGGTAAGTTTTTTATGTTTAAACAACTCACAGTGGTCCAGAAGTCTAGTTAGCA
>Ga0209192_10002640_pt1 | contig 12663 bp, 21 predicted proteins | sample ArcticOcean_MG_C_11_FD_187433 | JGI IMG/M metagenome (GOLD analysis project Ga0209192, IMG submission 187433) | Marine microbial communities from western Arctic Ocean - ArcticOcean_MG_CB2_154 (SPAdes) (version 2) | ecosystem: Environmental > Aquatic > Marine > Oceanic | place: Arctic Ocean... | reverse complement strand
TGTGTAAAACGAAACAATACCGCCCGCTTCATAATTGACTAAATAGGCATCATCACTGACGAGTTGAAGTTGAAAACCATCTCCTGCGGATGTACCAGTAGTGCTGTTGTGCAAAGAAAAAATGGAGTTGTTCGCATCGTAAACAGCTAAATTTCTGTCCGATGGAGGCACCATACCAATACCCAAGTTGCCTGTAGCACCATCAACAAACAAAGCGTGTGTGTTTGCGTCAGACTCAACACGGAAGTCTACGTCAGCAGAAGCCTCATTAAAGACTGCACCACCGTTAGCTGCCAATGCGCCAGTAACCGTCAAGGCTGCTGGAGTAGTCAAAGCACCAGACAACTTAGCACTTGTTATAGTCCCATCTACGGGGACGTTGATTTCAGTTTGGGTCATGGTGACGCACTCGACAGCCGACCCAGCCGGTGGAGCAGTAGAGAACGTCAGGGTAGTTCCAGATATTGAATAGTTGGCTTTTGCCTGATAGACACCGTCTATAAAGACCTGTGTGTTTTCTTTAATCGTGTTTATTGTCAGAGTTAGAGTTACATCACTACCGTCACCCGTCATCGAGTCTACGTTGAGGTTCGTCCCTGATATACCTGCCGCAACCGAATACACAACAATCTTTCGTCCATTAGCTGGAGCAGCACTAAAGGTGAGCGTAGTAGTACCAGATGCTGTTGCGATGCTGTAGGCATCTTGCGTTTGAAAAACCCCGTCAATGAAACATAATAAGTTGTTTGCACTAGCGACGGTTTGGCTCAAATTAAAAGCGACTAAAGACCCGTTAGCTGTGAACGTATCTGTCGTAAACGTATTTGTTCCGCCACCTCCGATTGCTCCCCATGCATCTGTGTAGCCTTCAAACTGACTAAGAGAACTGTTGTAGCGGAATCTTCCTGCTCCAGCAGCGGGGCGTTGCGCGGTAGTACCAACTGGTAGCGCGATTGCATCCGTTCCGCTTATGTCTAAAGTGACACTTGGAGTCGTGTCATTTACGCCGACTCGGTTATTTGTCGAGTCTACGGCAAGTACGCTACTGTCGTGCGTTGCAGCATCTACGATGTCAGTCAGCAGCGCAGCAGTAACTCTTAGTTCCACCACATCGCTAACAGACCAGCTTCCAGCAGAAGTCCCGTCTTGCGCTCGCACAATGGTAAAGGTATTAGAAGACAGCGCTGTCGCTTTGACAACTTCAACATTCGTCCCCGCAGCTTGCTGGATGGTCAGGTAGCAGTAATCCCCTGATCCACTCAGAGCAGGAAAGCCAGCAGCCGACGCAACGACCAAGGACGTAGCAGTCGTATTGATGCCTGTCGCTACAGTAGTGCTAGCGTTGTTCGTGAACTTTACTGTCATCTTATTTCCTAGTCTTTCGCCTTGCCGATCACGAGCGCAAAATACTCAAGGTACTTATATGCTTTACCTACTAGCTCATCGTCGCGTGGAGTTGGCGTAACCGCAGTAATTGCAGACGCTAGAGCGACTGCCGCTGTTGCTATGTTGAATATGTCAAACAACATACTCATGAGGCGGTTACAGCCCACGAGATACTCATGGAGTCATTCGCAGATTTATTTACCGTTAGGAATACTGTGCGACACAACATCGTGCCACTAGAGCTTGCATTAAGTACCGCAGCTTCTGTTAACGCGGCAGTACCAGTACCAGCGGGGAATGTGGCAACGTAAGTCACAACCGCTCCACTCACTGTCGTAGAGGCAAGAGCGACTCTTGCAGCCTCACCGCCCAGTGTTGTGTCGCCTGCGGCGGCAGCAGTGCTACCAGTACCGACAGCCATATGACTCATAGCCGTAGCTGTCGCATCTTTCATTCGAGAAGCCACATAGCCTTTACCTGTTGTGACTACTAGATTGTCGATATCTCTAACAACCTCATTGTTTATTGAAATGATCAAGCGACCTTTCATTTCCATTTGCGAATTAAAATCCATTGGTTTGATTCCTGTTTAGTTCAGCGTCGAAAAGTTAAGTGGCGCTGCGTTGACCACAGCGCGTGGGAGAATAAGTACGTTAAAGTCTTCAGAAATTGTTACTGCGTCAGCGAGAACTTTAGTTACACCAAACGTCTGAGATTCAGCAAACGAAATGATATTGGTTTTTGCTAACTGGTCTTCGCGGCTAAACGCATCAATAGTTGCTGCGTCATCCATAGAGAACGCATCCGCGAAACTACGGCTGTAAGTTACAGTCCGAGAAAACAGATCAGTAATCGGCTGAGTGTCAGACGTTGGTTTTGTGAACGTGATCGCTTCTTGATCCGTGACAACGAATGAGTCTGCGCTCCCTTTCGTGAAGGAAAAGACAGTTGCTTCATTCATTGTCGTTGAGTCAGTAAGCGCACGGCTATACTGAACTGTGCGTGAAAAGGCATCTGCAAACGCAAACGTGTCTAAAGGGTTCTTGCCGAAGCTGGTTGTTGCAGAATCAGCAAAAGCAAAGATGTCGGAAGTTATCTTATTGAAAGTAACAGAGGCGCTTTCAGTTACTTGGAATGCGTCAAAGAAATATCTAGTCAAAGAATCTGGGTCGAGTACAAATTCCGCCGACAATAAAGTGCTCGCTGAGACAGATCTCAAGTCGACAGTAGTTGCCCCCGCTTGGAGGTCTACACTTTTTATGACTAGTTTAGTTGCCATTAGTCAAAATCTTCACGGACTTTAAACTTCACAAGGTCGTGAACTGTTTGCTTCGCTCCAGACCCTGTGTAAGTGATTTCAACTTCCCCTTCGTAAGTTCCAGATGTAGCGAAGGTAGTTGTAGCGAAATTAGTTTCACATTTACCGTCAGTGGGACTGGTGACCAACATCGTCCTAGTGTCTGCGAGGGCAGTCTCACCCACCTTTCGCAAACGTAGAAGAACTGTAGTACCCGTTAAATCTATCGCGTCCCAAGTATCACTGTTGTCAGGATCTAAGACAGCGCCAGAGGCAGCAGTGTTTTTATCTTTCAGCGTCAAAGTCAGGGCTGGAAGCGTATCGCCCGTCACAAAATTTAAAGTTGTTGAATATGCCATTATATAAAAGCCCTGCTCCTGACCGTTAATGAGCCGCCAGAGAAGCCGTATTTCACTTGGCGAATTGTTCTACCAACTTGTCGCTCATATAGCGTTTTGTTATTACTAGCAGATCCCATATCTGTGAAAGCTTGACCAGGCATCATTTGGAGTCGATAGATCGCACCTTGCGCTATAGCCTCTCTGTTTTCTTTTCCGACAGTGTCTGGAATGCTGGTAGCTGTTGAGCTTGGCTTTAATGAATACAGCACTCTTAGCTTTTTGGTGGCGTCGGGAATTGGTGCGACAAAGAATTGTGCGTTATCTCGCTGTGCATAATAGGCTGGAGAACCCCTATTAGATCCATCACCTACTCTTTCTAATAGCGTGTTGTAACTCACAGGTTTTAACTTGAAGGAGTCGGCAAAAATATCAGTGATGTAATTTAACTCGGTCCCACTGGGAACACTAAGGTCGTACTCATTTACTCCGGCGACCGCAAGAATCTCCTCGGGCTCGGGAATATAAACTCCAGTGCGTTTGCAAAACTCTATAGCCGAATCTCTTACCGCTCTTTCTATTATGAAATCGGGAGCGCCATGGCATTCTGGTCGAACGATTTGAGCGAAATCTAAAAACTTCATTAGCCGCGACCTTGATTTGCATCGGGGGTGGATGGTCTTGGAGTTAAAGCCCCATCGATCTGTGTCTTAGAGCCAAGCGCGGAACTGAATCCCTGGTAGTGCATAGCTGCTCGCTGGGAGTTACCGGCAAACTCAGAGTCTTTTTGGTATGAGCGATACAATATGTAATCTAGTAGGCAATTCGCATATATATCGTCTAGTGATATAACTGTTGTATCAGAAGAAAAATTAGAAATAGCTATCGCCGTTGGGGCTGCGCTATATAAAACTTCCAACACAAACGAATTTGTAGCGGCTGGATAGACGTAGAAATGCTTCGGATCAGATGGATCAAAGATAAAGTGTTCTATTTTTCTTGTGCCATCCGCAACCGACTGATGCCAGTCAGGTAGCGTTTCATCTAATATCTTTCGATCAACTTGTGTTATGGCTCTTCCACCATTGTTTCTTATTACATTCACAAGTCGCAACCCTGTTGCAGGGATCGTCTGCTTACTACCCGCGACACAAGTCATTGTCGCGTTTTGCATATTGGCATCAGGACGCAGCAGTACAACTTCCTTTTGAGCATCGTTAAAAAACTTTAGTAGCTCTGCCTCTGGGAAGCGAACGTGAGTGCTGTCCTGTAATATGATCGATGCCCGATCAATTATCTCTACAACCTTAGTCGTCGCCATCATCCGTCTCCCATTCTATAACCTGTAAATCGGGGTTTCCCGCAAATAATTCGTTGTACTCAAATACGTTGCCCGTCATCACATTTTTGACAAGCTTAGGGACAGGAGCTTTTAACTCCTTCTTAGGGTTGTTCTTTGATGACTGAAGCCTGTTGATCTGATCTTGGAGTTGGTCAAGCGATAATCGACGGTCTAACTTAACGTCGTGCTGATCTAGCGCCTCTTGGTACAGGTCATCTTTTTTTGTTGCAGTCATCTTTAATCCACCATGTAAGTCGCTGCGAAAGCTGCAAAAGCAGAGAAAACAATCCACCCCGCTCTTTCATACAACTTTGTTGATGCGTTTCCTTGCTGAACAACTGCTTCAAGTTCACGCTTTTGTTCTTCTAACCAGTCCAGCCTTTTTTCATGCCGATCTAGTCGCTTATGAATAGACACAACTCTTTCGTCAACACGGGCAATCTGCCCAACTAACTCGCTTAATTGGTCTAATTTATTTTCTATACGCTGCAAGCGTCCTTCACTTTCCATAAGTAGTGAGGAGAGAGCCGAAGCTCTCTCCTCGACCTATTTCTAAGTCCACTTACCTACTACGAGAGCATCAGGTACTACTACCTTGCTGCCGTATACTTTCAGACCACGAATCTGATCACCGAATGTAGATTCCATTCGTTGGGTTTCAGTGTTGGTGAACTGAGAAGCAAAGCTAATTGCTTTGGGGTGACCGGCAAGAACGTGGGTGTAACCACTATCGCCGCCAGACGCTGCGGTGAACAACATGTTGCTTTGGTAAACCGTGAAACGGTCAACAATACCAACCTTGCCGTTACGCAGTGGAGACTCAGAGTCACCAGTTAAGTACGCTTGACGAAGCTCAGACTGTTTTAACAAAGAGATGAACTCAGGAGAAAGAACGATAAATCGACCCTCTTCTGGAATGTTCAAGTTATCCAACGCTGTAGACATGCTAAGAATGCTAGTTAAAACATTATTGGCAGTAATCGTAGCTTGAGACTGAATGGTAGTTGCGCCTGTTACAACGCTAGCTAGTACATCGGTCTCTACCGCTACACGCATACCTTCAGCAGCTTCGTCAGATGCTTTAGAAACGTAATCTATGTCAGATTGCGCTCCCAAGATGTCGTCGCCTAAAAAGCTGAAGTACTTAGCTTTGTCGATCAGTAAATCAATCTTTGACGTTGTCAGTTCCTGTGTGGTAACAGATCCTGTGTAGTTGTTGATCGTTACAGCGGGGACCGCTCTTATAACAACCTTGTCGCCCATTCCGGAAATTTCGCCTTCGTAATCCGAGTTACTAATTGCAGGCAATACTGAAGTTTTATAAAATTTAGCTTGTAATAATTTACTGAAAACTTCTGGTATGAAGTTTACTTCCGAAGTAGTTCCGGTACTGAATTGTGAAAAAGACATAACTTATTCCTGTAGCAAGAGTAAAAATTAAGTCCGGATTTGATTCTGCGCGTAGGCTTCCATAATCTCAGCTTGATGCTTCTCGAATTCACGATTGGGCATGGCTTTAATCTCTTCGACCGTCCACGTTTTCTTTCCGGCTTTGGTGTTGGTCTTGCGAGCCGATGGCATTTTTGGTTCAGCCACTTTTCTCGCTTTTTCTAAGACCTTCTCTTGCGGCGTTGGTTCGCCAATACCCATATCCACCTTAAACTTCTGCAACACAGAAACAGCGTCGTTAGAGCTACCTTCGTTGACCCATCTTTGGACGGTAGAGGACTGATCTTCTAGCCAGTCATTCCACTCAGTAGTGACGAGCAAGTCGTCAACGTCTGGGTGATAATCTCTTATGCGAGACCAGTGTTCCTCAATTTCAACATTTTGTTCTCTTTCGTAAGCTACTCTTTGTTGTTGAGCTAAAGCTTCGCGGGTTTGTTGAACTTCAGTTTTCTGCTTTTCTAAAGCGTCGAGCAATGGACCTGCAATGTCAGGGTAGTTCTCCCTTACCTCATCAAGTCTGTCGTCCTTCTCTTCTTTGGCAGCTAACTGTTGACTTAACTCATCATTAACTCTCTGGAGATTCTCCATATGCTTACGGAGAGCAGAGGTTTCCTGCAAAGCTTTCGTCATTTTCGCCTGAGCATTTTTTACGCGCTGTTCCGCCTTAGTGACGGCATCGTCCAGTTGAGGTTCGCCGCGATCCTCATCTGACTCTTGAGCCTCTGCATCGAGTTCTTCCGCCGTATCCACAGACTCCGTGGGGGCATCTTGGTGCTGCTCTTCCTGTCGTTCAGGGGTGTCCGTCTCAAGACCGTCATCTTGATTGGTTCCTGAAGCGGCATTCCTTGCTTGCTCCATAATCTCTCGTGCTTCGCGTTCTAACTGCTCTGGGTCATTTCTCATCGTTCAATCCTTGGGTCTACTTCTCGTAGAGAGTCCTTTTACATTTCGTAACCAGGTGTACTCGAAGGTGTCTGGCTACGGTTTAAGATGGCTTTCGCCATCTCCTCCAAACTCAGCATGTATCTGATCTCACTGACCTTTCCTTGCTTCGCTCGAAAATACTTTTCATCCACCGTCTCTAAATCACGATGGGCTTCCGATAATCTTTCTTCACATAACTCCATTAGGAGGAGCCATTCCGGCATTGCCGTCAGGCGATTGATTGCCCTGGCTTGCTGCAAGGAGCATTTGCTGTTGCTGGGCTTGCTGTTGTTGGATTTCGGCATTGATCTCTTCCTCTGACTTCATGAATGCTTCTGGATCAATATCCATAGACTCTGCAATCTGCTTCAGTAACTGAGGTCGATTCACAAGCATTTGGTCTTCAGGGCTACCCAACAAAGACATGAACTGAAGCAGTCGTTGTGACTGGACTTCTTTCTGGATAAGCGCAGTGGAGCCTCTAGCAATTACCTTTAGGTCGCCTTTTGATTTCTCGTTAGTTCCGTATTGCATATTGAAATGGAACAAAGACTCGACCATAGGTCGGACCAAAAAGTCGTCTAGGTTTTTAATCGTAGACTTGAGCGCGACGTTAGCTGCACCCATTAGCATGCTGATGCCCGTTGCTGTCTTGTTTAAAGACTTGGTCTGTTCGCCGTGTGTGTAGGATGGTAACGACGTAGTCTCATCCGCAAACCTACGGAAGATATCTATGATCGAAGTCAAACCATTAGCGTTTGCGATAGGCTGAAAGAATCGAACAGCAGGCATGGTGCCATCACCACCCTCTCTCAAAAATACTCGCCATGGATGGATATCTGTCGGATCTTCTCCAGCAGCCAACAGGTCTGAATTGACCTCAAGCATCGGTCCACTAGAAAGAGCCATATTGTCTAGATAGATGCGTGTAGCGGCATTCATAGTGCTTTGGCTATCACGCATCATTTTTGGTACGCCAGTTCCCCAAAATTGGTGAGGGGATCTTTCGTAAGGGAATATTTGGTATGGAATCTTGTAACCCATTACTGGATTTAACTGGATCTTAATAACCTTTCCGGAGAGCAACCAAACATTAGAGTCAAATTGCTGGGTTAAATCTGTGTCTTCATCTAGATCTACGCCGTAATCTTGCAAGTCTTGACCGTCAATACAGCCCCAGTACTCTAATACTTCGTATCTGCGCGATTCACCTTGGTCGTTAACGCCAGATATCTCTCTGCGAGTGCGTTCGTGCGTCTCTTCGGTGTGATCTCCTTTGCGCTGAGTCCGAATAACTTCCTCGATCTCTTCGCTATCGAATCCTGGTAGGTCTTTTAGTTCGCGTAATTGGCGTTTGGTAAGGATGTGCCTACGGAATAAGCCGTCGCAGTCTCGTAAATTTGTACAATAAGGGTCGGGATATAAGTCAAATATGGAAACTGACTCGATATCGGGGACCACTTTCTCAATCATTGATAGAGCAAAGCCGCTTTCGCCCATCTCGTTAACGACTTTGCTATACGACTGGCTTCGATCTATAGATACCGTGCCGCTCTTAATAGCACCGCTACCGAATATGCAGGCTTCCATGATTGCAGATTTAATCTTTTGGTCCGCATTTGCCTCAGTCAACTGATCTAAAATATCAATTGTCATTTCTTTTGAGGCTTCTTCAGCTATTTGCTTCTCTGCATCGAGGAACATTGGCTCCAGCTCTTCCATACGAGCAGTCACAAGATCGTTCATGCCGTCCGCAGTGGGCATACCTGACGCCGCAGCTACTTCTTGCATCGCTTGCTGACGCATTTGCATAGCTTTCATTGGATCAATAGTTGGGCGGGGAGTTGGTCTAATTCCGAAATAGGTATCGGATGCCTGAAACATTAGATCGACGATTCGGCTGTACGCCGCCATGACTTTTGTACGGGTTAAACCTACAAATACTTTCGATCTGGCGCCTTGGGAGTCTAGCCGAGCAATGACATCTGGCTCGTACTGCCCATTATATTGGCGCAAGTCCATTAGCCATTCGGCTTCGATATCTCGCCGAGCGTCTTTGTATTCCCTATAGAGGGCTTTTAGCCGAGCGCCAAGGTTCGCAAGCTCAATGTCTTGAGCCTCATTCTCGATATCGTCTTCAACGAATTCGTCCACTTAGTACCCTACAATTGGATCAAAAGCCGAAAACCTATGCGCGACCTTTCTTTCTCTAGGTCGGGGCAGGCTCGTTAATCCGTGTAAGGCAATGGCAAAAGCCATCAGGCGGTCGTCGTAACATCCGCTTTGGGCGTTAGTAGCACCCTTCTCATCGATAACATACGTTCGGCATTCAGCCACTAACTCAGTGTCTGCGATGCCAGAATCGCTCTGACGCAGCAATGCAGCCAGATTATCAATGATCAACGGCTTGGTTTTACTCGTTGTGAGAAAACCGCCCCGCTTCGTTAATCTATCACCGTAAGCATTGTCTACGCTCGATTCGATGTACAGATTAACATATTGTAACTCTTGTAGACGCCGAAGTGTAGTAAGACCGTGATTATTTCTCTCAATGATCACATACGCACTATTCCAGCGATTTGCCAACGATAACAGCAAATCAGCGTACTGGTAAGGGTCTATATGCCCATGCCAACATGCAACCTGTCGCCCGAGATGGTCAATTACTTGAGCGCAGGAGTAGTCCCCATGACTCAAACCTTCCGCGACATCCACGCCAATAACGTAAGATCCTTCACGGGGAGAGTCCCATTCTTTGTAACGACCATGCGGTCTGGAAATTATTTCGCTATTAACAAGCTCCCCTGAAAAGTCAGGGGTGTAGCAGCTATGTTCGGCTTTAACGAGGCATGGGTCTTCAACAAAACAGCGACCCGATGTGAGGAATGCCTCCAGCGGAGTAGACGGATATTCTTGGCAGAACAAGTCTGTGGAACCCAACTCATCCAGCTTACTCCGCCGAAAGCACAATTGAGCATCGTCTAATTCGTAGCGCCGAGCAAGCTCTTCCTCTTCTTCGGTTCGCTCGAAGTACGGACTTACAGTGCGGCGATACTCGGGCATCCAATACCATGGGACAAAGCAGACGATCCAGTCGCTTTCCCCGCGCAAAGACTTCATACACTGGTCATAAAACCATCCGCCTGCACCATTGGCAGTGCTTTCTAATATCACCTCACTGTCTTTATTACCTACAGTTTGGAGCAGTCCTGCAACGATATCGGACCCTGCTGGGTAGAACGCTACCTCGGAACCGTGGATAAAGCGGTTTGTTTGTCCTCGTCCGGTCTGAGTACTTCGTGCTGTACCGACGCGGTAACGTGAGTTGAGACCATCAAACGAGAGCGTCTGTGCGCTCTGCGAAGCAAGAGGCGGTTTGAAGGCAGGATGAGGTACGTTTTCATAGAAGTGACGCACCATGTTAAAGATCGAATTAGTTGATTCCGCCAAGTGCGAAAGTACGAAGGCATTTGCATTTTTAGTTTGAGTTATTTTCCAGAAGAATCGCCCCTCCACATAGGTAGATATGCCCACCTGTCGGGCTTTTAGTACAAGGGCTCTTATTCGCCCCGTCTCTTTTAACTGGGCTTCCAACTGCTTGTGGATCGCAAGTTGACCAGGATTCAAATCGAAGGGCATTATCTGCCCCTCTTTAGTTACTACTTTTAGAATATTTTTCGCATATTTCGGGAAATCACCTTTCAGTACCCGTGCGATATTTTCGATGTCGTTCATATTGCAACGCCAAGTGGTTTAATCCATACTTTGTAGCGTTACTTCCTGCTAGATGTAACAGACCCTAGCCCAGTTCAATCTCCTCCCCCGTACTGACGCTAGGGTCAACTTTTAGGATTCTTTACTGACGGATCGACCCCGTCCAAAATCAACTCGCACCAAAACCTCAAATCCCCATAAGACATCCTGTGGCGCATCCTGTTTACAGACCAGCAAACCATAATAATGTTCTTTCTCGTGTAGCCGACATCTACGTCGCAACGGTCAAGCGAAGCATTTGTCCAGCGCGGGTGGAAGTGCGTAGAGGCTTCAGTAGTCAGCGGTAGTCGGGTAACGGCACACTTACCTTTCTGCTGCTCAAAAACGTCTCTTATATCGTCTATCGTCAAATCATTTAAAACACTTTTTTGCTTGGCGTTATCTTTGCTGGACTTTAAGACTCGACGGAACCAACCCTCACTACCAGTATCGCGATCCCTTAGCTGCTGTAACTCACAAGGGCGGCACACCCGCCGTTTCTTCCTGAAAGCACTTAACTCAAGTTCAATGCCGCATCTTTTACAAAGCTTACGTTGAGCGTCCATTCTCCCCCCGTCGTTATCCCCTCTAACTCAGCCATAGCTTTTCGACTCTCAGACACACCAATCGTATCCCCGAGCAAAGATCTACCGACAGCAACACAACCAACTACATCCCTAGCTGTATTGCCTGCATGAATGAGAATATGGGTTCTATTCGGTACGTCATTTACATGCCAGCACATACCAAACTTAGGGCTGCGTTCCCAAGCCATAGGGTACTCTCCCTCGGGTATACAAGACTTGTAGGGCGTATTGTCCTCCCAAGGCTTTTCGACCGTGTAGAAGTATCCTACGGACGCTAAAAGGACGCCTAACGTACCCTCCGGATGGTAGGCAAACCGTTGCAATATCAAGCTAGGCATCCTTACGCTCCTCTAACGGCTTCTTAGCAAAGATCCGGTCCCAGTTACTCTCAAACGTCTTAGTGTCTGTAGGGCGACGCAGATCACCCTTACTGCCCAGTTTTTCCCTATGATCACACCTGGATTTCTTTATCATTTGCTCTTCTTCTTTTTCTTCTTCTTAGCCTCGGCTCTCGCCCTCTCCGCAGCCGCCATACCAGCCTTGGTGTATGGGTACTTCTTTCCAGATACATTTGGCATATCAAACTCCTACTTTTTGGATTTAGCGCCAGAGCATTTCCAACGCTTTCTACTTAAATTGTTTGGGGTGTTCGGATCGTTCTGCTTGCTCTTCGGCAAACGCTTCTTTATGCCCAGCGATCGGGCGCAATAACTATTGCCCTTGCTGGTTCCTGGCTTAACCCTTCGCCCACCATCAGCAGCCTTCCCAGCCTGACCGTAGGACACACGCTTGCCCGACGCAGTAACCTTGACCTTCGCCTTACCTTTGTTCGGGGCAACCATTACTTCGGCTTCTTTTTCTTAGCCGTCTTAGCAGCATTCTTAAAATCTTGATCACTAGGCGCTCCCGCAGCACCCTTACGTCGCATCGTCTTGCCAGAAGCCCTTCGTTTTGCAATATTTCTGTAAAGTGACATTTCATATTTTCCTGTTTTCAGTTCTCAAAAAGACCGCCCCCCTCTTACCCCTAGCCATGCGTTAGATTAAAAGTCGCCCTGCTATCCGATAACCTCTGTACCTTCCGGTAGCATGAGGGGCAGTAGTGCAACTCATCCTCCTTCACCCAAGCAGTCTTTCTGCAATTGGCACACTCGACTGGCGATTTCTGATCTTTGTCATTTTTTTTCATAGGTACTCTCACAAACACCGCCCCCTCTCAATTAGCCCCCCTACCCCCTTCAAGGTGTAGTAAGCCGCGAGAATTATTAGTAATACTGCAAAATCACGTTTTCTCATTTTTGTGTTCCAGATCGGGAGATACCCTCCATGGAGCCGTGTCATGTCGCGACGCCTACAACAGCTCTGCTATGCCCCCCCCAACGACATTACAAAGGAATCGCGGGATGGCGGCACCTTTTATATGCGTGATCGAGGGCTAGTCGGCACCCTTTATAGCGCGACGCAACACGGCAAACCTCGCTGTATCGACGCACTTAATATGTGAGATGTTAAATGCTCCCGTCGTAACTTATTGATTCGCTTGGGGTTTCTACTAATAGGTCCGCTTCGATAACGTCCGTCAGGTCCA
>Ga0209192_10002638_pt1 | contig 12671 bp, 5 predicted proteins | sample ArcticOcean_MG_C_11_FD_187433 | JGI IMG/M metagenome (GOLD analysis project Ga0209192, IMG submission 187433) | Marine microbial communities from western Arctic Ocean - ArcticOcean_MG_CB2_154 (SPAdes) (version 2) | ecosystem: Environmental > Aquatic > Marine > Oceanic | place: Arctic Ocean... | reverse complement strand
GAAGACGTCACCGAAGCCGCTGCTAACGAAGACGATTACGACGGCTCCCCTCCTGAAAAAGACGCGCTTTGGGAAGCCCTCAAAAAGGTCTTCGACCCCGAAATTCCCGTCAACATTGTCGATCTAGGACTCGTTTATTCGCTCAACACCAAAGAGCGACTCGAAGGCGGCCACAAGCTAGACATGGACATGACCCTCACCGCTCCCGGTTGCGGCATGGGCCCCGCCATCGCCGAAGACGCCAAAGGACAGCTCGAACGCGTCCCCGGCGTGAGCGAAGCCGAAGTTAACATCGTCTGGGATCCACCCTGGAACCAAGACATGATCAGCGAAGAAGGCAAAATGGTGCTCGGCCTAGTTTAAAGTAAGCAAGACCTCCAGCTTCTGTCCCCGCACGAGCGAAAGACCGGCTCACGGCATGAGCCAATGCAATAGTTAGGGATGCCGAGCCTGTACACTAAGCACGCCCAGTAATTGTAGCTGCGGTGTGATTTTACCGTCGCACGATTTCTTTTTCGGGACAAACTGCGGTTGCTGACTAATGAGTAGTGTTGGCAAAAATCTACTATCGCGGACGAACATGCACGCCCTCAAAAGCACTGACTATAAACGCCAATCAGGCTTCGCTCTGGTTGTGGCGTTGTCATTAATGGCTTTCGTGCTCATGGTGATTCTCTCAATGTCCCTGCTGGTTCAGGTCGAAACTACCAATGCCAGTCGCAGCTTAGATCAGCTCCGCGCAAAAGAAGCCGCCCGGCTTGCGCTGATGATGGCAATCGGCGAGCTACAAAAACACGCGGGCGCGGATTTAATTGTTACGGCGACTGCCGATGCGCTCGGTGAACCCATCGTGGACTACAATCTCAATGCGAAGCACTGGGCTGGATTATGGACCTCTGATGAGGACGGTGGAGTTCAAGCTAACCCTATCTGGCTAGTTTCGGGAGAAAACCCCAAGCCACTTGCAGGAGCGGGCACCAGCTCAGTAGCAATTTTTCCAGCGACCAATGAGGACGCGGAGGTCAGGGTCCCCCTAGTGCCGATTATTGGGCAAAATGGTGCAAGCAGTAGCTATGCCTACTGGCTTTCCGATGAATCAGTTAAAGCACGTGTCAACCTAGATGAAAATAGCAGTTCGATGACTTACTTGACGACAGATTCAGAGCGACAAGATATAAGGGAGGCTTATCAATCTTTTCCAGCGCAAGATAAAATCTTTGATGTCCTAGATCCGATTCAAGATACAGATACTGCAACTTTTTCCCGAATTTTTAATCGACCACAGGTAAGGCTCGTTGACCCAAGTATCGATGTCCAAGATAGCTACCATAATTTCACCTTGGTTTCTCAGAGCGTATTATCGGATATGGCCAATGGCGGGCTCAAACAAAATCTAACGGGTCGCACCCGGGTAGAGATGAATAATCTGCTAAGTAAACCCGACTATCTAAACGATGACTATCTTGGAGGTGATTACCTCAGTCATTACAATATCGACCCATTGACTGGGAACGCGCTAGGAAACAATGGTAGTGCGGACAATCCATTAAATCCGCAACCGCGCTTCAATAGCGACCATGAATTGATACGCTCAACCGTAGCCGACTTCTACGACTACCGGACAAACCAAATAGACTCTTCGGATGACATTGCTGAACCAGTCAGAAACATCATGCCTGTCATATCAGAAGTCTCTTTTCGTCTAGGTGCTTTCCATAATCATTACAAGAGTCAACTAAAGCATCTAATCCGCTTCCACGCTGATGTTGAATTCTGGAATCCTTACCCTTTTCCTATCCGCATGCCTATCGACCCCGATAAAGATAAGGACAGATGTTTCATCATCATGCTAGTACCATCAGTTATAGATGAAACTGGTACCAACACAGAACAAATGATTTTGAGCATCCGCAATGTGGATTTAGCTGAAGAACTCCATACCAACCTCTTCGACTTCGACGAGGATTTGGGCAGCGGGCCATCTGGTGGCGGTTCTAACAGTAACACCTTAAATGAGACTGTCCTTCAAAGTTGGATGGAGATTGAAGATGTTGTCCTCCAACCCGGCGAAGTTTATCACGCGACTACAGGGCAGACTCAGGGACTCGCTCGTGATCTTGGTGGCTATGTTTTGAAAAAAGGTCGTGCAAACAAAGAGAAAGCTGAAAGCTACATTCCAGATATTGAACATGATTACCACAAATGGTCTTGGCACACCACGAAGGATCCGAAATACCCCGTGCTGGAACCAGATCACACGATTCAAATTGATTTACGCATGCCAGAAAACGGCGTCACGCTGCGTATTATTAACTACAGCTCATCCCTGACTAACAGCACCTCACCTATTTATGAAGACGATCCTGATAATGAATGGGCAAAACCTGTCTGGGAATTAAGAAATATTTATAAGATATCCAACCCTGATCCATTAATACTCCAGGGCGATGAGTATTCACGTAGTACCAGTGGTACTTACACCATGAACAATTTCAATATCGGGTTCCACTTCCGTTTGGATGACGAACAAATATTCGATCTTGTTGAGACACCTGATGCATCTGACTTCGCTTTACGCTTCGATCTGCGCCAGCCAGTTTGGGACTACGAAAATCCTGCCGTCCAAGAAATCGTCCTAATCTCTCCTGATGAAGATGAAGATGAAGATGTGAATGAAAATCCTTTCCAAGTAAGTAATGTAGCCAATCTATTCGATGGAACAGACCTGATCGCTGATGCTAGCGCCGATACACACGCTGGCGACTATGAGCGCGCATTTCTGTATAACGCTCCGATGCACGAGCCGCTCTCAGTCGGCGCACTGCATCGACTGCCACTCTCTTTTGAAACAGTGGAGTATGATGTCGACGGCGACGGCACAGACGAGCTCGTGCAAGAAAGAATCGGCACACCGTGGGGGGGCGACTTGAACCAAGCTTTCGATAAGTACTTTTACACGGGTGCGCCCGCTTTTGATTGGACCGACGACCTACCTTTAGGCGTCGCACACTTACAACCCATTAGTAAATTAACTAATTTCGAGGTAAGGCAACAAGACGCTGCCGAGCATCTACTCATGGCTGGAGGCTTTAACATAAATTCAACCTCGATCAGCGCTTGGGAGGCGATGCTCAGTCGCACTATCTATGGCTGGGAATATGGCCCCACCCCAATCGATCTCAAAAATGCCTTTTTAAACTTAGCCGAAGGCACAGATGGAGCGAGCGAGGCAGTCGGCGCAATAGCTGATGAGGCTGATTTCAATACAGGCAATCCTGTAGCTGATGGCCGTCTTGCTATGAAGCAAGCTATCCGCAGACTCTCCGATACTCAAATCAACAGCCTGGCCGAGTCGGTAGTCGATGCCCTCGATATTCATTTTGCGAATAATTCGCTCTTTTCTGATCTCGCCACTTTTGTCAGCGCTGGCATTTTAGATAAAGCCATCATAGACTCAGGCATAAATGGAAGAATCGCTCGATACTCTCCAGCATACATCTCTCAAAATCTCATCCTTGAAATGCTAGCTCCCTATCTAGCTGTCCGCGCAGACACGTTCACGATCAAGTCTTACGGTACTACCAAAAATCCTCTCACGGGTGAACCGATCGCCGAGGTCATCTGCGAGGCTACGGTCCAGAGACTGCCGCAACGATTCGATGGTAGCACTCCTCGCATCCAAGAAGAGGCCACCACTAATGGAAACACATTTGGCCGCCGTTTCGAAATCGTAGACATCGCATGGAGCAGTGTAAACTAAGTGACTGAGGCATGTTAAGGATCCTCAAAATATTAGGTGCGGCGCTAGCGCTTTCATGCACCCTCATAGCGCAAGAGTCGGAGACCATTCGCATTGATTTCAGAGTTATGCCTGTTCTTTCAGCCGAATGGACCGGCATTTTTTATCAGCCTAGCGCTAATAGAGAGATGAAGGAGTTACATTTTCAATCACTCTCACGTTCATTCGAAACATACCGATACACTGGTGAAAACCCAATCGTATTTTACCGAAAAGACGGCGTCGATGAAGACGGCAAAACAATATTTGCGCCAGTCGGTAGAGTCTTAGCTAAATCAAAAGAGTTACTACTTTTCTTCATGGAAAATAAGGCGATCGGACGTAGTGATGCGATAGAAGAATTTAGCCTGATCGGCCTCGACGACAGTCCTCAGGGCCTACCGATGGATTACATTAGCTTTCTTAATTTAACAGGTGCCGAGTTGGGTTGTAGATTCGAAAATGAAAACATCTTGCTAAGCCCCGGCTTGAATGCGCCTTACAGCTTAAGGGACTCGTTAGAAACAGACATTTTCGTCGGGATGGTCGTTCAGCATGAAAATTCGAAAAGAGTAGTCATGAAGAATACCTGGCACTTCAAACCAGGAAATCGTCACATCATTTTACTCTTATCCCCGAAGAAAGCCGGCTCCTCTCGTATGAGAGCCTACCGAATCTCAGAATACGTAGGAGAGAACTCTAAGTTTAATTCTTCTTCGATACCTGCAGGAACGAAGCCCTGAATACGCTTTGATGCTGCACCCTATAGACGCACTCAGGCACTCTATCTCTTCAATAATTTGGAATTTGGTATTAGTATTCTAAAATATTGAACATGTGAGTAAAACAAGCGCTTCAAGGCAACTGGACACGACCGGGGGTCATAAGCTAGTTCGATGTTACAAAATTGTACGCATTAAGCGGTCTAATGTTTATAAGTTTTTGCAGACATTAACGAATAATTTACATATATCTAAAATAACCTCAATTATTACCCAAAATAACCAAAAATGAAAACACTAGTAGCAATACAAAAGTGCTTCGCGCTACCCTTGGCTCTCTGCCTCGGACTAACCGCTCAGGCACAACTCCTAAACGAAACCTTCGACAGCTCAGCAGGTTTTTTGATCACAGACGACAGCGGCCCATCAAATTTTGTTAGCGATGGAAGTAATGATTATTTTGGCATTTACGACGGCGAGGGCGATGGCGGAGCAGATTTTGGAGCAGTCACTACCAATCCTTCCGGCAAACCCACCTACACATCAGAAAGCGATAATTACCTCGTATGCGAAGATTTTGATGCCGAGGGAGTTGCCCTTCCCGCAACACTCACCTGGACTAGCATCAACTTAAGCGGAGAAACGCTACTACAAATCAGCGCCGAATTCGCTAGCACACGTGCTGATCCTAATGATTATATTGTTGTATCTTACCGTTTAGATGCAGGCGTATGGGTAGAAATCCTCGGCGTTGCAGGCGTATCAACTAATGGACCAGTTTACGAAATAACTGACTTTGCAGCTCAGACTGGAGATGCTTCTGCGACAGCAATTACATCAACGTTTACAAACATAAGCAGCAACCTCTCACTCGCAGGAACCGAAACTACCCTCGAGATCAAAGCTGAAATTTCGAATAATAATGGTGATGACAACTTCGGCATGGATGATCTTCTCGTCGAAGAACTAACCAGTTCGGAAGAAGCGATCACACTGAGCGCTTCACCGACTACGGTCGACGAAGGTTCAACACTGGTAGTTACTTTGTCTGTCCCCACGAATGTTAGCACAGATGCCATTTTTAATTTAACTGGTAGCGGCGGCGGTGGCGGTGACGGCAGCGGCGGTGGCGGCGGTAACGGCAGTGGCGGCGGTAACGGCGGTGGTGGTGGCTCTGAGTTGAGTATACCTGCCACTGTGACCATTCTAAGTGGAACAAACAGTATCGACTTCAATGTTTCCGGATTAAGTGACGGTGAATTTGATGGTGATCAAGACGTCACGATCACTGCAGCACTCGCAGGCTACATCTCTGACTCCATAGACATTACCGTGGTCGACGTAGAATCCGCGACCCCCTCTGGCGACCTAATCATCTCTCAATATTATGAAGGTACTAGCTACAATAAGTATATCGAAGTCACTAATATTGGTGACAATCCGATCGATCTAACCGGCTACACTATCGTGCGCTGGAGCGATGCACTGGCAGAAGAATACAAGACCGCGGAATCCTTACCCGCTGAAAATGCCGATAGCCTAGATCTCTCATCCTTGGGGACCATTCAGCCAGACCAAACCATGGTCTTCGCCCACTCCAGCGCAGCCTCACCTCTCGATGGCAGCAGCGCAGACTTGAGCGGAGATTACACGAGCCCATTCGGCTTCAACGGTAACGACTCTATTGTCATCTATAACAGCGCCACCCCGAACCCTGCCAATATTGTTGATGCAATTGGCTTCACCAACTCAGGGCTAGAGGGCAAAGATACTAGCTTCGTACGGGCAGGCGCATTCCAAGGCTACGATCTATCTGCAGGCTCCAGTGCGAGCTCATCGCAGTTCGCTACCATATGGACTGAAATCACCAATGCCTCAGCTGATGCTGCGAGCTATAGTGATGATGGGTTTATCGGCACCACTACACTGGCTACTGCTCCGACCGCGATCAATTTCACTGATCTAGCGGTTATGTTTACTGAAGACGGTGTTTCTGCCGATCTCACAGTCGAGATCTTGAATCCCGATGGCGCAAACAGCGTATCCGTGGATGTCGTCTTCAACTTGGAGTCGAGCACTGCAGACACTGCTGACATCTCGGACTACACGACTCAAACCCTTACCTTCCCTTCGACCGCCATCTCAGGTGAGCAACAAACCGTCACCGTGACGATCACTGATGATAGTGATTTTGAAGGTAACGAAGAGGTCATCTTTGATCTATCCAACCTCGTCACTAGCAATATCAATGCACAGATTGGCCGTGCCGACACCGCGACACTGACGATCCTGGATAATGACGCGGTCATTCCTGATCTCATCATATCCGAAGTGGCGGATCCAAACGGTACCGCAGGCACCAACGCACGCTTCGTTGAGTTGTATAATCCGACTGACAGCACAATCGACTTAGCCGCAGGCAATTGGTCCTTGGTTCGCTACTTGGCCACTGCCTCTGCCACGAAACAATCAGTAAGTCTTACAGGGTCTATCCTGGCAGGCGGAACTTATGTCGTCGCCCGCAGTGAATCGGTTTTCACAAGCACCTACGGTAAGAGTCCAGATCAGTCAAATGGCAACATCTCTGGCGATGGAGACGACTCCTATGCTCTTTTCTTCGGTGGAAATAACATAACCGGGACACTCGTGGACCTTTACGGCGATATTGGAGATGATGGCAGTGGAGGCGTTGATGGAAGCTCCACCGACTGGGAATACGAAGACGGACGCGCCGTGCGTAATTCAGATATCACCAGCCCAAATGCGACCTTCAGCGCTGCTGAATGGACAATATATAATGATTCTGCTAGCGTGAACGGCACCGCCGAAGTGGCTGACATGACACCTGGCGTGCACCCCGACCCATTGGTGACTGCCCCAACTGGAGTGAGTGCAAGCACTGTGAACGACTCTGACATATCAGTTGGATTCACTGCGGTTGATAGCAATGATGTGATCGTCGTCTTCGACACTGATGGCACGTTTACTGCACCAACTGGTGCGGCTCCAAGCCTTAATGACTCCTTCGCTGGAGGCACTGTAATCTACGTAGGTCAAGCATCGCCACTTGCCCATACGGGACTGTCCGCCGATACGCAGTATTACTACTCCGTCTTCAGCGTGAATGGAACTGACTACTCTTCCGTAGTTGAGGTCGACGCGACGACTCAAGTCGCCGGGCTCATCTACTCGGAAGACTTCGATGACGCATCAGGCGACGCTGACGATTGGTTCAATGCCACCGTAACCGGTCCAGACCCATGGGATCTAAGTGGATCGACCGCTTCAGTCGATGGCTACAAAGATGCTGTCGAAAACGGAGCAGAGAATCACTACTTGGTTTCGCCAGCGCTCGACCTAAGTGCAGAAACTGCCATTACTATAAGCTTCGACTACGAAGGTGCATACGATGATGGCGATTCTGACAGCTTCGAACTCGTCTACTCACTGGACTACAGTGGTAGCGAGAACCCGGAAGGGGCTGCTATCTGGACGGAAATTCCATTCGACTTCAGTCAGAATCTTCAAACAGCAGACCCAGTCGCACTGGTTAACTCAGGGCTAATTTCTCTTCCTGCAGCGCTCGAAGGTGAGAGCGTAGTTTACCTCGCCTTCCGCTATATCGCAGGTGGCGGTGAACTTGATTCTGAACTATGGGAACTCGACAACATCCTTGTCCAATCGACAACTGTAGCAGCAAATCCAGTCTCCGGCTACCTGACTGTGCGCGGTCTAACGTCGGATGATCTCGGAACGGACACCAATGGTAACGGATTTACCGTGCTCGAGGAATACCTCGCCGGATTTGGCGATAGTTCAGGTTCGGATGTAATTAGCTATGGTATTGATAACGGTGCCACGCTTGCCCTCACACTGACTAGCGACTTGGAACTCGAACCGGACGGCATCGGGGTCGTCCTAGAAGCCACCAGTGATCTAGGTGTCGCCTTCGAACCTGTTGCGTTCAGCATCTCGGTGGTCGACAACAATGGCACCTTCACACGCAGCTACACGGAGACGACTCCACCTGCAAGTGAACAGCGCTTCCTAAGGCTGAGCATCACAGAAGAATAATTCAAAGCGGCACTGCTGAGAGGAAAATCCTTTATTCTTGGATTCTTCCCCCAGCAGTGCACTTTTGTGTACCGACATCGACATTCGTATGCCAAGGCATTTTCACACTGAAACTAGCTCAACCAACGCCTCAAAAATTGTGCGTGCTTTGCGCGTGCTTCTGATTGCGTCGTCTCTGGCATTTGTCCCATTGCAATCAAGTGGACAGGAGAACATCAAGACTCTTAGAGAAGTGTTGGTTCAAGGGCAGGCTGCACTTGCGGCGGGTGACTATGCGACTGCATTTAAAGCCTTCGAAGAAATTCAGAGCACTTTCAGCCAAGAACCGGAGGTTAAGGAAAAGATCTTCCGGCTCACGATTGACCCATTGCACGCCTATGCGGCGCTACAAAGTGGTGAAACGGAGACTGCGATTCGATTGTTTGAAACCTTTGTTAAAGATTTCCCCGACGACCGTAGCCGACTCAGCTTTGTGCTCTTTAATTTAGCGCGAGCCTACAGCGAAGTGGATCAAAAAAATGAGGCAATTGAGACCTACAGACGTTTCGTCGCAATAGATCCAAACAAAAGTGAGGCGGCCCTAGCCACACTGGAAGCAGTCCGCCTAATGTTTGAAAGCGAACGGGATGACGAAGCCTTTCAAGCGCTCGATACTCTCTATGCAAATCAGGAAGATGGTCTGCTTCGCACGAAGGCGCGGTTGATGGCCTTACAAAAAGCACTGGAACTGAAACGCATCGAACAAGCGCGTCAGTATATGTTGGAAACCGATTGGTCTATCGACGAGATGCCTGAGCTTACAGTATTGACCTTTGCGGCGCTGCAAATGGGGCACGAACTTTTAGCTACGAAGAAATACGCGGATGCGATTCGATGCTACCGATTGGTACTCCCCTATGATCAATTAATCATCGCCCAAGCAAGCCGGCTAAAAGAGACACGCGCTCGATTTGAAGCACGTCGCCAGAGTGTGGGGCTCTATCAAGGCGGGCAATTTTGGACTCAATTCTATACCCGGCTCATCGCGCGAATGGAGGCGCAATTGAAGGGTCTGAAGGAGGCGGACGACTATTCTGCGGGGCTCTACCTCTCCTACGGGCAGGCCTATCTGCTATCTGGCAGGCCCCGGGAAGCCTGGATACTTTTCGAACATTTAGCTAGAGATCCTGCGCTAAGCTCGCAACAGCAATCGGAAGCCCACTACCGGTGGATTCTAGCCGCAATTCAAGTCGGAGTATGGGAAGACGCTTATAAAATCGCCAAGGGCTTCGGACGCCGTTTTCCAGATTCACCCTTGGTGCCGGATGCCCTCTATTTGCTCGGCTCAGCCCATCAAGAAGCTCGGGAGTATCGCGATGCGATTAAGGTCTATACCGAATTCCTTAATCGCCAAGTCGATCATACGCTGGCACCACGCACGCGCTTTCTTCGTGGCTTCAATTACAATTTAATGAATCAACCAATCGAAGCGCGCGCTGACTTTGAGGCTTTCATTGAAAGCTATCCTAGCCACATACTCTATCCCGAGGCGCGGCTTTGGAGGGCACTCAGCTTCTTTTCTGAACGCGATTACACCCAGACACTTGAGGCGCTGGATAGTTTAGCATCGGAGGTCAAGGGGCAGCGTCTCGAACCGGAGGTCGCTTACCGCCAAGCGGCTACCCTCTACGCCATGCGCGACTACGAAGGCGCGCTGGTATCGATCAATCAATATCTGGAAAAATATACGCGCCACAGTCGGGCCGATGAGGCGCGTGTGCTATTGGGAGACATCCAAATGGGGCGTGGCGAGCTCAGCAAGGCGCGTGCTATTTTCATGGCGATCGATCCTGGTGCTGGACACCTCTACACCTACTCAGTCTTTCAAGCTGGCAAAATTTTGCGGGCGGTCGCTGGCGATACTGAAGATCCAAAGCAGCGCGAGCGTTTCTTGGATGCACACCTTGAGCACTTCCAAAGTTATCTACTTCGTGACGATGTGCGGACTAAAGAACGTTTGAGTGAATCCCTCTATTGGGTAGGATGGACTCATCTTGAACGTGGCAAGGAAGACTCGGCGAGAGAAGTGTTCGCCCAAGCGCTTGAACTCTACGGGGACGATATAGATTCTGAAGAGGTACCCGAAATTATCGATGCCTACGCCCGCATTGAGAAACGGTTACTCGAGGTCGGCCGTAGTGAACGGGAGGCACGCCTAAAAGCATGGATCGAACTTGAAAAGTTTAAGGCAATCGAGGCTGACAGGCTAAGCTATTATGCCCGTTTAAATCTATACTTACAGGCCATGGTGCCAGCAGATGATCCGACCAATCTTATTTTTGAAATTGTCGAGAATGTCCCCGTCGAACGTATCGATGCTGAGGGTCTGGGCCAAATCGCAGCAAGCCTGGTAGATAAATATCCTCGAGTTGCGGAAGATTACCTCATCGCATTAGAGGATGAATACCCTGACAGTCGGCACTATAGCTATGCCCTCTACACCCGCGCGCAACTGCTGATGCAGGAGGGAGATTTTGAAGAAGCCCGTTGGCATCTCGCACAATTTAGAGCCGAGAGTCCCATGCATCCCCTGACGATCGAAGCTACCCTCGATTACGCTGAGACGCTGACAAAAACCGGCGACTACGACCAAGCACGAACCGTGTTGGAAGATTTGCTACGACTCCGCCAAGCCAAAGGGCGTCCCCATGCAAAGGCGCTACTCGCTTTGAGTCAGAACGAAGCCGCTGCGGGTAATTTAAAACGAGCGGTCCCCTACGCGCAGCGCGTTTACAATGTCTACCGAGCCTACCACGATCTCGCGGCCGAAGGCTACTTAATGAGCGCATTACAATTAGAGGCACTCAATGAAACTGTCATGGCCTATAAGACGCTCGATGAGATGCTCGCGAATCCACTGATGGCAAAGCTAGCGCTTGCCAATGAAGCGAAAGAAAAACACCTAGCACTGTTAGAATCACTGCCCGAGGGCGCACTCGATGAAACAGCGGCAGAAGTCGCTAAACTTACAGAGGGGGTTAGCGAATGAAGGCCGGATATTTCATTATTCAGAAAGCAGGGAAATTGGTTGGATTAGTCAGCCTCCTCTGCCTCTTGATTCTGTCAAATACCACGGACCTCCAGGCTGAAGACACTTTCGAGCTCGGTATGATACTGCCCGTATTGGAAGAGCCAATTACCTTGGTCTTAAATGGTGGCAATCAACAAACTGGTCGCGTGACCAAGTGGGACGGAGAAAGCATTCGAATCGAGGTCTCTCTGGGAGGCGGCGGCGCCGAGCTTTCCTTTTCTAAAGACGACATTAAGCAGATCATTTTCCCGGGGAACGAATTCCTGAAAACACTCGATGAATGGCAGCAAGATCTGGCACAAACTGAGAATGCGATGGCGCTCTACAGAGCCTACTACCAACAACGTGGCCCTTATTTCACTCTAATGAGCGAAAGTGAACTCTCTCTCTTCGTGCGCTATGCTGAATACGCCTTAGAGAAAAAAAAGCCACTCAGAGCGGTTGCTATGATTGATGCGATCAGCCCTCACATTAAAGAGGCGGCAGTGCTTGATCGGCTAAAAGAGGGTATGCTGCTAGGCTTCTTTCAAGGAGGCATGCGCAATGAAGCTGAGGCCAAAGCAATTGACTGGATCAAAGAAGCAGACCCGTCCGGACCTTCAGCACTGGGTTGGCGGCTACTGGCACAATCCAAATACGAAAATGGAGAATATGAAAAAGCCTTCTGGACCGCGCTTATCCCAGTGACTTTTTCAAACCAAATGCCAAAGGCTCACCTCGATGTCTGTTACGCCTTGGCGATACTTTCTGCCGAAGAGCTACATTTGAAAGAAGAACCCGATCGACTGGCCAAGGAAATGCACGACCGTGGCTTTACATGGCCCGATTACATCGAAATTCTTAAAGGCAAAGCACCCGAGGCATTTACCATTGAAGTAGCACCTAAGCTTCCGGGTGAGACCGAAGCCGAACTTAGTTTAGAAGAAGCACCTATCCAAAACCCCTCCCCCGTCGATCCCATTGAGGAATTACCAACACGTATTAATTTTTAAAAACTAAAATGCATAAAATGAATAATCTAAACTTA
>Ga0209192_10002636_pt1 | contig 12677 bp, 11 predicted proteins | sample ArcticOcean_MG_C_11_FD_187433 | JGI IMG/M metagenome (GOLD analysis project Ga0209192, IMG submission 187433) | Marine microbial communities from western Arctic Ocean - ArcticOcean_MG_CB2_154 (SPAdes) (version 2) | ecosystem: Environmental > Aquatic > Marine > Oceanic | place: Arctic Ocean... | reverse complement strand
ATATTAATTTCTAACTTATCAATATTATTAAAAAGCCTGGCAGCCTGAGGGGTAAGATTAAAAACTACATGAAAGAGGTTACTAAAGCGTGGCTGTAGCTCGTAGTTGTTATCAATAAACAACCGTGATGCATGAGCAAAGTCTTTGATCTGGTCGCCCTTTGAAAGAGCATTAAGAATAGTATTAACGCTAGCCACAGATATCTCCTTATTACAACTATTTATGCTGTCAGATTATGTGTATACTTTACAAAAAAACCCCCTGAAAGATTCAGAGGGTCTTTAAAAATGTAAAGTAAAAGTTATTAACCAGTAACTGTTTGGCCAAGAGCTCTTGCTACTGTAGCACCTACACCATCGCCAATTGGGCTTTGGATAGCATTATCAAATCTAATGCTTGCTGTAATAGTTACAGGGGTTGCTTCTGCGTAGTTTAGATCATTGTAGTTAACGTTAGTTAAGAAACAACCATATAATTCCCAAGTTTCAAGAACGTTTGCTACACTAGCGCCGTTGCCGCCGTCTAATATTTCAAAACGTGTAATAAACTTGTAGTCAATACCAGAACTTGCACTAGCTTGTTCCATAATATCGAACTGCTTCTGTACTTGCTCTCCAAGTAGTCTGCTAACGCTACCGTTGACATCGTCACGGAAGTTAACTGTAATTGGATCCCATGAATGTTTACCAGCAAGGTATGCACGGCTGTTATAAACTGGAATTTCTATCTCTTCAAATGTTAAGTTTGGACGAGTAATGTCCATAACTTGTTTAGTTAATTCTGTACGGGGAGTAGACACGCCAAGATTTTCAAATAACGCACGAAAGCGATACTTTAGCTTGGGCATTAATAAGCCCTGTGCAGTTGCAGATTGATCACTATCTAATGGTACAGTGAATTTTGTTAATGATGAAACGGACATGTGTCGTGTCTCCTATAATATGTGTTAATATTATTTATCTAATCTGGTCCACAAAAAATGGGGAGTAATTTACATACCCCCCATTAATTTCGTTGTTTATAGTACTTTAAACAGCACTTGCTGAAGCTACGTTACCTGCTCCAATTTCACCTGTATTCTTAAGGCGAATTGGGATAAAGATAAACTCAGCAGCTTTAACTGGCTCAATAGCAACGTCTACGTAAAGTTCATTTCTGTCAATACGTGTAGGAGTGTTATTGGTGTCATCACAAACTACCAAGTAGTCATAAACTCCACGCTTTGCAACCAAGTCATTCATAATCTGTTCAACTTGTTCTTTAAGTTCATCGCGGGTAATCTTGTCATTTGGTTCAAATACAAATCCAAGTGCAGTTGCCTGTAATTGGCTACGTAAATAGTTTGCCAAACGTGCTACGTTAATTCTATCTAGTGAACTAGTAGTAGCTGCACGAGTCTTCTGACCGTAGTTCATTAACCCAACACCATTAAAGAACGTAATTGGATTAACTCTATTACTGTAAAGTGTATCACGTAGTGATTCTCTAACGTTGTCTACTTGAAATTCACCAGTTGCACTGTTAATAAAGCCAATTGCATTAGCATTATCAACTAGTCCACGTCTTGTTCCTGCTGGAGCAAACCATGGGAAGCTCTGGTCGTCACTTCTAGCAATAGTTCTAAGTATCATATGACTTGCTGGAACAACAATAGTGTTACCGCTGAGGTCATTTGTCTGTCCTGGTGGATAAAATATTCCCAAGTATTCATCAGTAGTTACAAGAGCGTCTTCACTGTTTCCAGTGTCTGCTGCAGAATTACTTGCCCAGTTTTGGATTGCAGTGCTAGTAGCAGCAAGTCTCATGCTTGTGTCACCTATAACAAATGCTGTGTTGCGTCTATCATTATTAAGTGATACCATGTTATCAATTAACTCTGGATATCCCGGTGCTGCAATAATGTTAAAGTTACGTGCATCTTCTCTGAGTGCTTCACTGTTGTCAATAGCTGCTTGCAATCCTGCAACAACAATTTTACGAACAGCCTTGCGTCCCATAAAAGGACTACCGTTATTTTTGTTGCCACTTATTGATACCCAGGCATCTTTTTCTGTTGGAAGGGTTGGGTAAAGTGTAGTGTCACTAAAGTTTGTTCTGCTGAAGTAATTGCTACGGAACTCTTTAACGTTGTATGAACTACGTCGTGTGTTGAACAATAACATACCTCTTGGAAACAAACTAGGATTTGGTCTATCAATATCAACAACATCGCTAGTAAGCAATGATGCTGTTGTTGCAATAGTTCCTGTAACTACGTCTGTAGTTGTGTCACCTATAAAGCGAGCGTCAGCAAACAAAATTCCATCTTCTGTTGTTTGATCTGTTTTGTCAATTAGGACAAAACGGTTTTCACTGTCAACAACCTGGTAACGATAAAGCATTGGATAGTTTTCTAAATCGCCAGTATCAATCCACAGGTCACCAACTACAAGTGCAGTTAAATCAACCTGTGTAAGAGGTTCTGTTGCAGAGAAAATAACACCAGTTGCATCAGTGTTAGATAAATTAAATCCACGAGTATCACTTGTTACATTCTGATAACCTTTCCAATTTGTGCCGTCACTAATTAAAATGTCAGCCTGTGTGCCGCCATGATACCATCTGCGTGTATTAGCTGGATTTGAGCTTGGTGCAGTAGTACTTGCTGTGTATGTTGGGGCAACCCAGTTACTTAGGATTAAGTTAGTGTCGTTACCTGCTCTAACTTGCCCACTTGTAATAGTTGTTGCAATCCCTGCATCTGCTATTGGCGTGCCGCTTGTATCTTTAAGTACAATAGTACCACCTTGTGCATGTTGAATCTGCAAGAAGCCCGAAGTAGTTACACTTGCACTTACATTTGCTACATTAGCGGCTGTAATATCAGCGGCTATGTTTGCAATTCCAGTTCCACTAACTACTACAGATACTGCGGTTGAAAGTGCAGTGCTATTTGCAACACTAGCTTGTATAGTAAATGTTTCACTGGCAGTAAGTGGCGTTGCTGAATTTACTGTACCAGTAACATCCATTGCACCAGTTGCAAATCTACGGAATAATTTGTAAGTCACTGTGTCGTTTTCAGTAACATCAAACTGCATATAATAAGTTCCAGCTAAAATTGCCTTACCGCCTGTTGCATCTAGATTTTTGCTCGCAGTACGATCGTTTTCATAAAGTGGAACACTAACTGCCTCAAATTGAGCAGTTGTTGAGTTATAAACGCTAACATCAATAAGTGCGCCTAGGTTACTTGAAGTTGTTTTGATCCAAGTACTTCCTGCTGGACGCGGCACTGTATCTGTTGATTTAAATTCAGGAACAGTAAAGTGTGCGCTCTGTTGAATTAACGGACATGCATATGTTCCTGCTACTAATCCAGTAAGTGTGAGGATAGTACCTGATCCGTTAGCAAGAACCAACTTGCCGTCTGCAACACTATCTACACCCACTGCTAAACTAGTAGCATAAATTTCAATTTTGTTATTGACTGCCGCGGCTGTAATACCTGTAATACTTGCATTATTAATACTTGTAGCAAGTTGTGCCGTTGTGCTGCCGGCCATTGTTACCGTTGTTCCGTTAATTACGATGGTGTTGCCATTTGCTAATCCTGGACTTGCTATTGTGCCAGAAGTAGTTGGCCAGCTTACTTGCCAAGCTGAACTACCAACTAGTACCCATGCGTTGCTACGATTTTTGTAGTATAAAGGATTAGTTGTATTTGTTGCTACAATAGCATAAGCTCCGATTGCACCAATTGATGCTTTTGGAACTCCGCTATCTAAGTCAGTAGTAGATGTAATAACTGTTGGAACCTTATTTGTAAATGTGCCAGCTGTCTGGTTCCATTCAAATATTCCCCAACGAGTATCAGCACTAGTGTCTAACCAAACAACACCATTAGCTGGTGAACCAAGTGGTCTGCTAGTACTTGATACTAGCTCAGCTAGGTCAACATCAGCGCGAGTAACATATACCCTGTTGCTGGAACCTAATAGGCTGTAAGCAGCCATTAATCCAAATTCGTTAATTTCGTGACCGTTAATTGCACTGCCGCCAGCAGTTTGATAGAAATTTGGGTTACCAAATGTTGATACCAATTCTCTTTGACTACCAATTAAGTAAGTGCTTCCTGCATTTGCAGCAGTTGTTCCAGCGGCGGTACCTGTACCGGTTCCACTAGTTTTGTCTTGTGCGGTTGCTACGATAATTGATGCTACTGTTCCAGCAGCATTTGCAACATAGTTGCTTTCGTCAATTACTGTAACTTCTACGCCGGGTGATACTAAAGCCATATTTTTGCTCATCCTTCATACAGAGTTGTGTTATGCAATATTTATCGAATGCTTAGGAAAACGCTTTATTTGCATGGTACCTTTAAAGGACCATTGCTTTTACGTTAATAAGTAATAGTATGAGGAAAGTATGTTTGCAATGTCAGATACATCCGGCCGCAGTAAATTATCATCTTAATGACAAAATTTACTATCGAAAGTTATGCAATCAATGTCTTAAATCTAATAACAATAGTAAAGTTTCAGAACACCCCAGATGGAAACTAGCAGGATATCAAAAAAATTCAACTTGTGAACATTGCGGATTTAAACCAGTGTTGAATGATCAACTAGTTGTATTTCACATTGATAGAAGTCAACAACATGTTAATATTGCAAATTTAAGGACAATTTGTCTTAACTGTAATTATGAATTATCTAGATCGGGTTGGACTCAAGGAGATCTTGAAGAAGATCTGTAACTACTATAGTTAAATCTTCCATAGTTCCGTCGTTAGTTATAAGATAGTTTGGAGTAACCCCAACCCAACTATATTCACTAGCATGTATATCTGGGTGTACTTGGAACATGTTCTCTGGTTGTGTAGCGGCAAAATTAAACCACGCTGGGTCATCGCCTCGTTTAACTCGCACAATTACACCGCCTAACCTACGTACCATGTCTATCTCATTTGGAAACCTAGCGTCGGTAAGAACTATGTTGTTGTTGGAATCTTTAATTTTTGATTCCAAACCCAGTATCCATATGTCTTGATGGAAATGGTTCCTAAATACATCAGTTCCAAGAAGTTGTAGTGCAAGCCTTGGTGTGAAATCAGGTATTCCTAGGCGGTCGCCCCACCATTCATCAACTCCTTCACGCCATACTCTGCTAGCAGGAGTAATGCCTTCTAGCAGTTCTCTATCCCAGTTAAAAACACCTGCTGCGGCGTCTTTTAAACTAGAAGCAAAACTTTCATGTGTAAAGTCCTGATCAACGAGCATGTCGCCAACAGTTCCTTTGCCAGAACCTATAAGTCCAACTAATCCTATTATCATAATAACCTCTTACGAATTGAACTATACGACAGGCCCTCTATTACTCCCTTGCTTATAATGTCTGACATAATTGCATCTGGATGGGAACTTCCTGGAAAAAATTTAGTGTTTGCTTCAATCCACTTGTCTCTTATCTCTGTGTTATACGTAAATCCTACATGACACTTAGCATTATATACCCAGTCGTCTAATTTAATTGTATTAGTAAATTTCTTACTGGTTTTATTAAAAGAAAGTTGAGCCTGAGTAATTAAATACAACATATATCTGTCAAGTTCTTTTTTATCTCCTGCTTGTGTAAGAAGTTCTACTACCCTGCTGTCTGTACCCCAATCTTTATATTTGCCTGTAACATATGTATAAGTTTTTCTTAAACTGGAAAGTGACGTAAATGGTAATAAACTGTTCGTGCTTACTAGATCAATTACATCGCATGTATTAAAGAAAGTATCATAAGAATGGGTCTTTAATAAATGCCTAGCATCGTTTAATTTCAATGCCTCGATAGTATTAGTTACCTCATCATTAATTTTTGGGTTATTTCTTGCAAGGCATACTAACGGGTGAGATAAATTGCTCGCTGCTAAGTTCATAGCATGAGTGTCAAACATAGTAGACAGTACTATATTAGATTTAATATCTGGATTTTGACTTAGTATACTGGAAAGAATAGTATCTCCGCCATACCCACTTTGCCATCTTAAAAATGTAATCATAGTATTATTATAACATTATTTTGTGTAATTAGCCAATAATAAAAGAGAGTGGGTCTGAACCATCAATATAGTTCTTAAGATCTTCCTCGAGTTGCATCATCTCTGCTTGGGCTTCTGCTTTAAGTGTGTCGCCGTTTAGTGATGTGCCGCCTTGCGGTCCAGCAATAGTACTAAACTTACTACGTGCTTCGCCTAGTGTAAACTTTGCAAGTGCTAAACTATAATCTTGAATCCACGGTTGAATTTGTTTGTCTTGTAATAATCCTGATTCAGGACGAGTATTATACACCCATAGTACAACCTTTTCACCGCTATCACTAAATTTACGGAGTAATGTAACTGTCTTAGTAACTGGGTTAAACTCAAAATTAACAAACCCGCCGAACATTCTAGCACTCATCTCTTGATACTGGTAATACATTTCATAGGTTGCTTGGCCACCAACACGCCCAGCTTGAAGCAGATAGGTGTTTACAAAAGCCGCTTCAAATGGTTCAAAATTTGTACCGGTGCCTGAACTACCAACACTTCGACGGAATACCTGTCTAACTTCTTGCACTTCATCTGGCAAGACATATTCTTGTTGTTCTTCAACAATAGACAGAAACAGATAGCTACTTTCAACACTGCTGCCTGCTCGCTGTCGATACTTACGCACTGATTGATCAATGCACATAGTATAATGAGAAGGGTCAAGCTCAACGTCAACCATATCGCCGCCTAAACGGAAATAAATGTAATCAGTAATATCTTTTCGTAATGTGGTTAGATCAGCCATCGATAAAAGTTCCTATTGTAGCAGGGGAAGGATAGTTCCCCTGCTTTGTATAGTATTTATTTAGAAACCTTTAGTAACACAGTGTGTTCGTTTAGGCGGCCGTTCATTTTTGTCTCAGTTGCCTTAATATCGCTCATATATGTACGCAATGCTATCTTGCCAGCTTTACCAAACTCCTTGAGTTGTGCTTCTGGCTTCCGCAATGTTTTTTGAGTACTTAATTTCTCATTAAAAAACAGTAAAGTTGTTCCTTTAACTGTAAATTGCGTATGTTCCTCTGCTACATACTTGCCTAGTTTGCGGTTTTTAGTGTTAAACACCCAAAGTTCAGTAGCACCTACTATTGTAGTAGGGTCAATACTGACAATCTTATAACGATTATCGTCTGTTTTAAACTTTAACTTAGACACAATCTTATCAGCACTTTTAGGCTTAGGTTTTCGAACTGCACGGCTTGCTTTCTTAAGGTTAGCGTATGCATCAAGATCGCTAAACATGGTGTCAAAGAATTTTACAAACATAGTTACATCTTTTTTACTTAAATTGCTGTATCCTTCTTTAATTTGCTCCCAGTTATCTTGTTCTGCTTCGCTCATTTTTTTAAGTTGAGTAGCAGTAGGCATGGATTGCAATAACGCAAACTCAGCAGCAATTGGCTCGTAATAACTACGGATCTTACTAATATGTGCTTGAGCCACTGTATTAGTTTTTAGGTATTCAAACATTTTAGGAATGTCTGAACTAGGTTGCATGTCCACTAATACTTCAAGATCGCCAATAATTTCACTAAGTTGCTCGTTCATCCTGTCTTGTATAGTAGGCTTATAAACATCAACTTTCTGCTTAACTTCGACTTCTTTAACTAAAGGTCTGCCAGACTCTGCTAGGTCAGCAAAGCGTTTTGCCATCCACACATGACTATCTTCAGGGATTGCTTCAACATCAGATAGTCCATCGTAGTAACAATAAGCAGCAATGTGATTGTATGAAAAATTATAATCAGGGTTAGCAAGGATAGCTCGGGCTGTTTCTTTATCAAATTTCTTTTTAATATATGATTTGATAATTGGAGTACAAGTCTTTGTATCAACCTCAGTATGAAAGGCCCTAGTAAAATAGCGCAGGCCACGTGATGCATCAAGTGCCAATACGCCTGATTTCTTTGTCTTAACTGCGACTTTTTTCTTCTTCTTAGACGTTAGAAGTGAGTTTTTTGCCATTGTATTCCTCCATGCCCTGAATAAGGCTTATGATGTCTGCAATATCAAGATTGTCTACAGACTCGTTTGCTACAGTCTCTACCCACTCCCGTTGAAGTGTAGAAATAGTTACTTCTTGTCGTGTATTAAAATCAATAATCTGTGCCATATATACCTCTTTTGTTTTAACTTACACATATAGTAACACATATACAATAAATGTCAACCATTACTATTTGAGACGTTTGGATAAGATACATATTATTTCATTATTTGTAGATTTTCCTATGTCCCAAAATCCACATAAATACTGTAACTAGTTAAGGATTCTAAATATGCCTAGAATATCCATGTGGAAAGAGGGAGCTCATTCCAATGATTTTAAGTTCTTTGATCGTAATATTAAAGAGCAATTTACTGTGGGTGGCACAGGAATACATGTTCACAAATACCTAGGAATTTTAAATCAAGGGACTAGCACAGACCTTAGCCAACCTCAAGCAGCAGAAGATGATCCCCTTGCTATACAGGATTTTTTATTCTTAGAAAATAGAGACCGCAAATACGATCAAGACGTATACAACATACGTGGGCTATACAATGTTGCTGATACCGACTTCGATTTAAGCCAATTTGGTTTATTTTTGCAAAATGATACACTGTTTATTACGTTCCATCTTGCTGATATGGCTAGCATACTAGGACGGAGTCTAATGAGCGGTGATGTATTAGAATTACCGCACTTAAAAGATTACAACAGTTTAGATACAAGTCTTGAAGTTGCTCTTAAACGCTATTACGTTGTTCAAGAAGGAACAAGGCCTACAGAAGGGTATAGCCCTACTTGGTGGCCTCATCTATGGCGGGTTAAATGCACCCCATTAGTAGACAGTCAAGAATATCAAGATATACTCAATAAGATACAGATTGACGAGAACACCGGAGAAAGCACAGGTAGTACGCTTAGAGATCTTCTCAGCACGTATTCCAAAGAGCTTGAGATTACTAAGAAAGTAGTAGAGCAGGCAGAAGTTGAGGTTCCCAAGAGCGGTTACGATACTAGCAAGTTTTATGTGGTTCCAGCAGATTCAACTGGTAAACCCATGGATCCACTGGGGTACACTGCTGATGATTCCAATCAGACATCTGACAGTACTCTAATAACTGCTGATAGTACTCGCATAAGCCCAGAGAATTCTAACGCATACAGCGGATACTTAGTTGGCGACGGGCTTGCTCCTAACGGTGAAGCAGTATCAATGGGCACTAGTTTCCCAACTGATGCAGTTGAAGGTGATTACGTTCTTAGAATGGACTTTTTACCAAATAGACTATTCCGTTTCAGTGGCACACGTTTTGTTAAGGTTGAAGACAATGTTAGAAGTAACCCAACACCAGGAAAGAGCACTAGCCTTAGCTCAGGATTTATTAATAACACTGCAACAACTACCCAAGATGACAACACTGTGATATCACAGCGTCAAGCATTAAGCAAGGCCTTAGAAATTCAGGAAGATGAATAATGCCTCAACAGTTTTTTTACGATAATCAAATACGCAGGTTCTTACTACAATTTATTCGTGCATTTTCAAACTTCCAAGTTGAATTTGGCAAAGATAGAGAAGGCAATACTACGTTGCAAACTGTGCCTGTTAAGTATGGCGATGCTACTAGACTAGTATCTAGTCTCCTAAGAGACAACAGTGAAAACAAAATTGTTCCAACTCCAATGATTAGTTGCTATATTAATGCTTTGGAGTATACAGCAGATAGACGACAAGATCCTACTTTTGTGGACAAACGTCATATCCGTATGAGAAAATTTGATCAAGATTCAGGTGAATATACTACGCAACAAGGTAATGCGTTTACAGTAGAACGGTTAATGCCTGTTCCGTACAACTTAACGTTGAATGTAGATATTTGGACCAGTAATACTACACAGAAATTGCAGTTACTAGAACAAATTTTAGTTTTATTTAATCCTTCACTTGAGATACAAAGCACAGACAACTACTTAGATTGGGGAAGTTTAAGTTATATTGAATTAACTGGAACAACTTGGAGTAGTCGAGCAGTGCCTGTTGGTGCTGATGAGCAGATTGATATTTCTACATTAATATTTAATGTTCCAATTTGGATTTCACCACCGTCTAAGGTTAAAAAACTTGGAGTTGTTAATAAAATTATTGCTAGCATTTTTGATGAAAGCGGTGATATTGCTGACGGCGTAATAGATCAAGACATACTAATGGGCACTAGAATGAAATTTGCACCCATGAACTATGGAATTTTACTCCTAGGCAATACATTAACTATCCTTGAAATTCAAGAATCAGTGACTAATAAAGTAGAGCCAACAAGCATTGAGAACGATCCGCCAGTTAAAATTGGGGTAGATGATATTACTTGGCGAGCAGTAATTAACCAATATGGTAAGTTACAAGCTGGCATAAGTCAAATTAGACTTGACTTTGGCGCAGGAGAGATTGTAGGAACAGTTGCACATCATCCTAGTGACGATACAAAACTCCTGTTTACTGTAGACGGAGATACTATACCTACAAATGACTTGCCTCCAGTATTAAAAGTTATAAATCCTCTAAAAGTAGGGCCAGACGCAGGGTTACCTACATCAGCTACTGGGCAAAGATATTTAATTCTTAAAGGAATTGGCGATAGCAGTAATACAGACGGGCCAGATGCTTGGAAAGATACAGCTGGCAATGACTTTACTGCCAGCCCTAACGACATCATACAATATGATGGCATTAGATGGAATGTAGCGTTTAATAGTAGTACAGACTCTGGAATACATTATGCAACCAACACCAATACTGGTATACAGTACAAATGGACTGGTGAAACCTGGGTTAAAAGTTATGAAGGCGAGTATAAGGCGGGGGATTGGCAATTAGTAATTTAAGACAGAGTGCTGGTGCTGTTTTCTTCGCTAAGTCCACACTAAGATTTTTATTTTTACTCAGAGACGACACTAGTTTTAAAAATACCTGGGCATTTGTTGGTGGAAAAATTGACAATGACGAAAAGATAGTAGATGGATTATACAGAGAAATTGGCGAAGAAATTAGCTATGTTCCTGATATAGAAAAATTAATACCCATTGACCAATTTACTAACACTAAAAAAAAGTTTGAATATCACACTTTTATTGCAGTTGTTGAAGAAGAGTTTATACCAACCTTAAACAATGAACACAAAGGGTATGCTTGGACTAATATAGACGGATGGCCAAAACCTCTCCACCCAGGTGTTTTCTCTACAGTAAAAACACAGGAAATTTCAGATAAAATTGCTACTGTAGTAGATCTATTCCGCGCCTAAGTTTATGCTACAGAGCCGTAATCTACTGCAAGGTTTTGAAACTCAGGATCCATTAAATCGTATATGTCTGGGGTACTGGCTGTTCTACGTCCGAAAGCATCAACGACTGTGTTTGCTGTTAGCCCACTCTCAGCACTGCCTGTTTGTTCTCGTTCTTTTGCTAGATCAAAGTTTCCGTCTCCACCAGGGGGATCTATAAATGAACTAGTATCAAACCCAGTATTATCTACAATACCTAAGTTTGAAGTAGTAATCTTTTTGAGTGTTCCGCCGTCATCTATTAGAATAAAATCTACATCAGAAGCATCTGTAGTAGTAGTTGCTGCATCTGAGTTAGCAGTTGTAATAACTGTTCCTGCTACTGCTGGTAATGTTACAGTAACATCTGCTGTATTTGCAGGACCAATTAAAGTTACCTTATTAGTGCCATTGTCGCTGTCTTCAAAAAACTCAATAAATCCTGCTGAAGTTGCCGCGTTCTTTACAGACAGTCCAGCGTTAAATATATCTTTTGCAGTTGATGTTGATATACCAACTTGTGCGGTTGTTCCAAAAGTTCCTGTGTTAATAACAGGTGCTGTTAATGTTTTATTAGTAAGAGTCTCTGAACCTGTTAAAGAAACAAAACTTTCACTCTGTAATGCTGAATTAAACTCTGCTAATGAACCAGTTATAGTATTGGTTGCTAGGTCAATTGATTTATTTGTAAACGTATCCGTAGTTGCTTTACCAACTAGTGTATCTGCTGCCGCTGGTAACGTAACAGTAACATCTGCTGTACTTGCAGGACCAATTAAAGTTACCTTATTAGTGCCATTATCGCTGTCTTCAAAAAACTCAATAAATCCTGCACTTGTGGCAGCGTTTTTAAGTTGTATACCTGCATTTGCGATAGGCGTTGTTAATACAGGAGTTGTAAGTGTTTTATTAGTAAGAGTCTCTGATCCTGTTAAAGAAACAAAACTTTCACTTTGTAGTGCAGCGTTAAACTCTGCTAATGAACCAGTTATGGTATTGGTTGCTAGGTCAATTGATTTATTTGTAAACGTATCTGTTGTTGCTTTGCCAACTAGTGTATCTGCTGCCGCTGGCAATATTACAGTAACGTCAGCAGTGCTTGCGGCCCCTTGTAATGTTACCCCGTTTGTACCGTTATTTGTACCTTCTAAAAACTTAATTTGTCCACCCACTGTGGACGAAGCTGCACCCATAACAAGCGAGTGTCCAGTTGCAGTTGTGGTTGTAGCGGCTACAGTTGTAATTCTATCTGTGCCGTCGACTTCAATTGTAACATTTCCTGTTCCACTGTCTACAACAGTAACAT
>Ga0209192_10002633_pt1 | contig 12691 bp, 6 predicted proteins | sample ArcticOcean_MG_C_11_FD_187433 | JGI IMG/M metagenome (GOLD analysis project Ga0209192, IMG submission 187433) | Marine microbial communities from western Arctic Ocean - ArcticOcean_MG_CB2_154 (SPAdes) (version 2) | ecosystem: Environmental > Aquatic > Marine > Oceanic | place: Arctic Ocean... | reverse complement strand
ATATAAAGATAGGTTTCTATCAATTACAGTACGCTGTTATGTAGAGGACGAAGATTCGGTCCGAGCCTTAGATGAGCTTATGGAAGACGTAGAAACTGTTTTAGAAGAAAACTCAAATTTAACGTACGTAGACCGCAAAAATATGGTCCAAAGTACACAACAAATCACAATTGTTAGTATTGATACTGACGAAGGTGTACTTGAGCCTTTAGGTGTCGGAGAGATGCTAATAGAGGTTCGATACTAGAAAATACTGGCAAGAGCAAAAGCTCACGTCCATGTCTTTTCAAGATAACATAGGAGAATAACTATGGCTGATCAATTATATTTTTCAAGAGACAGTAAAGTCTTCATTCAAAAAGGTGCTAATATTTGGGAGATGCCTGTTCTTGATGGATTTTCTTTTTCACAAGCAACAAACTCTTCGGAGATTACTCTGAACGAAATGTCTGACACCGCTGGAAACAGTCGTCGCGGACGACAAATGTTTAACGATTCTTATGCACCTGCAGAGTGGAGCTTTTCTACTTACGCACGTCCGTTTAAGTCAGCAGGTACTGGCGCTGGTGCTGCAGATACTGTAGCAACTAATCATCACGCAGTTGAAGAAGTACTATGGGCTTTGATGGTAGGAGATGCAGCATATGCTTCTAGCAGTTTTGAAGGACTTACCTCTGATACTACCGATCTTGACATCTCTTTTGCTAATTCAAACAAAGCTACTCTAGGTACTGCTGACATCTTTTTTGTAATGGGAGCTGCAACTTCAGGTACTAAAACTACTTACAAGATTGCAAACTGTTGTGTAAACGAAGCCTCTTTGGACTTTGATATTGATGGTATTGCAACTATTAACTGGTCTGGTATGGGTACTATTATTACTGAGGAAGGGACTGCTCCTACTGCTACAATTTATGAAGCTATTAATAGCACAAGTAATTTTATCCGTAACCGTCTTACTTCACTAGCAATTTCGTCTACTGTCCCTACTGTTGTAAATCCTTATAACTTAGTACTTACAGGAGGTAATGTTACTATTTCTAACAATATGACTTTCTTGACCCCAGAAACTCTGGGTGTTGTGAACCAGCCTTTGGGCCACGTAACAGGATCTCGATCTGTATCTGGCAGCTTTACTTGCTACTTAAACTCAGAAGTTGATTCTAGTGCTGACCTGTTCGAGAACCTTATTGAAGGAACGACTACAATCACTAATAGCTTTAGTCTATTGTTTAAAGTTGGTGGCAGTGATAATCCTCATCTTGAGCTCGAAATGGCAAATTGTCATTTGGAAGTACCTTCGCATTCAATTGATGATGTTATCTCTCTAGAAACTACCTTCCACGCTTTACCAAGCAACCTTGAGACTGCTGATGAACTTACGGTTAAGTATGTAGGTGCGTAAAAAAAGTTCTTGACATAGGAGGTCTTTTGGACTATACTATGGAATAGAAAAAAGCTAAAGGGCTCTTTTTGAGCCCTTTTTATTGCCCGGAGAATAATGGCTAATTTTAATTTTAACAAAGAAGCAGAAGTTTATCTCTGTTCTTCTATTTCCGATGTAGAAGAAGGTCTTCAGGTATCCCAAACTTTGGCACCTTTTGCAGAGACTGTTAATGATGGTGTCTGGGCCCATACACCAGTAATTTCAAGTTGGCCTAGAACTCATATTGTAACAGTTTATATAGCTCTTACTAGCGATACTACCTATCCGAGCAGCTCTCCGTATGGTGAGATTACTTATACTTTTTCAAACAAAAGTATCACAGGTGGTACGCTTAATGGTTGGACTACTGAAATACCTATACTAGAACCCGGAGAGTACTTGTGGATAAAACGAGCAATAGCTACAGAGGATATTGATTCTGGTACTGGGAATCCCAATGATACTACTACTTTAATTTTTTCTGCAGCTGGTACAAGCAGTGATGTTGTTTTCGCCTATAAGCGAGTGCCTTCAACATTACCACCAGCAGATCATTTAGAATGGTGGGACCGGCCCCCTTATGGAAGGACGTATAATTTTAGTTCAGGGCTTTGGACAGGAGGCAGTGAAGTCGATGCTTTATCTTTTATTGTTGGTGATAAATATATTATAAGCTCTGTAGGTGATGGTAGTACAGATTGGAATACTATTGCAGAAACAACAGGGGTTGTTTACGAACAAGGTAGCCCAATTACAGTCAAAGCAGCGGGGACAGGAAACGGTAAAGCTCACAGGGTGCTTATAAATTTTGATGGCAGCGCTGGAGTCTTTGCACAGGATGAGTGGAAGGCAACAATAGCAGATACAGCAGACGCAATTTCAGTAGGAGGCGAAGGAAAGCTTTATGTCTCTACTGCTATAGCGAGTGCTTGGCCACTCGGCCAATACCCTTACAAAGATTGGGTTACGGCCACTAAAACTAAGATTGGAACAGCCGATAACACCGTAACTCCGCCTATAGAACAACCTGTTCCAGGCCAGAGGTATAAAATCTTTGAGGTTGGTACTACTAACTGGGCACAGATAGGTGTCCCAGCGGGAGTAGCAATAGAGGTAGGTACTGAGTTTGTTGCAAATTCAGTAGCCGCTACATCTACTGAGTCAGCTACAGAGACAGCTGGTTCAGCTTTTAAAAACGACTCAAACTTTTGGAGCGAGCCTCAAGTATATTCAGCCTCAGATAAAAAAGTATTAATGGCTGGAGAAGTGGTTCTACCCTCTACCTTCACAAATACTGAAGAAACTCTATTTGAAATAGGTGGGTTGGGTGCAGGTACCTGGATAGGTATGACTAACATCACTGGTGTTGGCAGATGCTTTCAATTTCGTTCTGGCGGAGGCTCGGCAGCTAGCCAAATAACTGATGCTGTTACAATAGTTTTCTCCCAACTTATTTCAGATATAGAAGAGTTTGACGGTAAGATTCATACAGTTGCTTGGGAAATAGACCCACCCAATTTCACTGTAAAGCTATGGATAGATAATAAACTGCTATTTCGAGGTACTACAATTAACCCTGCGTTTTTTGTCTGGACGGGGTCAAGTTCAGGTAGTTGGGGTAAAGGATATGGTCAAGCTGCAGGTTCTAACACTCCAAGCACAAGATTGACACCTTGGTCAGGGGCTGTTGTTTCAGACTTGCGAATATACACCGACGTGCCGATGATTAATCAAAATCTACCAATACTACTAGACGTAGGCCCTGATTTAAGCTTTACGCAAACTTTTACAGATAAGACATATCAGCAGAAAACGCTGCACGAGCCGCATAAGATGCACGAAGCGTCCAATATTAAAAAAGCTAACCCTGCTAATTTTGATATGACAGTACATATGATCACACAAGATAGTTTAGATACTGTCTTAGATCTTGCAGTAAAATACAAAACAGGTACTTATACTTTAAATACTTTTGATTTATATATAAAATTACCTAACGATGTTTATAAACTTGAAAAGTGTGTTATAACTAATGGGACATTCATAATTGAGAAATTAGAGAATCTTAAGTTGACACTCTCAGGACAAGCGTCTAAATTAACAAGAGGTACGGAAAGGGTTTTGTTCCCTCTCCTTCCCCTTGCCCGAGGCACTAGAACATACCAGATGACAAAAAGTCTTGGTATTACTATCGATGGCGCGGCGCTTAGCTCTTGTCTTTATAAGTGTTCCATTGAGTTACAAAATGATATAAAATGGATACCTTATGAGACTGTCAATGCAGCATTAGATGTAACCAATGCTAGCAATTCTATGTACCCTTCTCAATTTACTCTAGAAAAACGAATTCTTTCGGGCTCTATAGGACAGTATGTTACAGATACTTCAAATACTGACGTACAGACTTGGAAGACAAATGTACCAATTGTAATAACGGCAGGAAATGGTTTGAGTTCTACTAATTTTAGAGGTTTTAAGTTTGATCTAGAAAATTGTAGCTTTACAAATAGAAACTCTGTAGGCGATGTATACACTCAGGCATATGACTGGAAAATGAACGATAACCCTACCGATCTCGGTAGTAAAATCACACTTAACTAAAATAAGGAATAATGATGGATTTAAAAACACTAATGGTTGATACCAAAGCAGTTTGGGTTGACTTTCCGGGGCTACCGGGATTTGAAGTCGAGATAGCAAACTTGTCTCGTAAAGAGCTAACAGGACTTCGTAAGAAGTGTACTACTACAAAGTTTGATCGCAAGACGCGTCAAGCAGTAGAGACACTAGACGAGGACAAATTTATAGTAGAATTTACTAAAGGAGTAGTTAAAAATTGGAAAGGTTTAACACTTGCCCATCTTGAGACTTTGATTCTCGTAGATATTGATGGACAAGACGCGTCAAAAGAATTAGAATATTCACTAGATAATGCCGAGGTTTTAGTAAGCTCTTCTTCTGAATTCGACGGTTGGCTCAATGAGGTAGTCTTTGATTTAGATAACTTTCGTAGCAAGCCAAAAGGAGGAGCTGTTGGAGCGCCTGGAAAGGTTCTTCAAAAATAGTGATTCTAAGATGACGCGAGAGCGTTATTTTAAGATGTGTGAACAGATGGAAAAGGAGCCGGTCGACGATGAAATACCGCCTGACATAGATGATTTTCCCACCTTAGCCATTTTAGCACTAAACACTTTTAGTGCACTAGGTGACAGAGTTTATCCTGATATAGGCTACATGGGAAAAGACTTTACAACGCTACCTTTTTATATAGAAATGCATGGAATAGAGGATACAGAACTATTTTTAGAGATTCTAATTTATTTAGAATCAAGAGCAATTACCAAATCTCAAGAACAATTGAAGAGAGACAGGGATAAGCTAAAGAGAAAGTAATAGTGGCAACAGATACAGTTACAGTTAAGTTTAAGGTTCTGGAAGATGGCAGTCTACAGGCTGTTGGTAAACATGCTGAAAAAGCTGCTGCTGGCTTAAATAAGGCTGGTAGCTCTGCTGATCGCTATAATAAAAAAGCAAAAGGTGTCGGACAGGCAAACTTGTCTGCTGGCAAAAGCATGTCTAAAATGGCACAAGGCAGCAATGGTTTAGTTGCTGCCTATGCTACTCTTGCTGCTAATATATTTGCTCTTACTGCACTTTTTGGCGCATTGAAAAGGGCTGCTCAATTTGAAATCTTGCAAGAAGGTTTTGAGCGTTTAGGAAATACTGCAGGCAGAACTTCTACTGTTATTGCGGGGCAACTAAGGTCTATAACAAACGACGCTATCTCTATGGAGCAGGCGTTGAGGACTTCTGCAAACGCGTTTTCTGCAGGATTCTCTGATGCCGAGTTAGTTGGGCTAACTAAGGTCGCGAAAGGGGCTTCTGCAGCTTTAGGTAGAGACCTTCCTGATGCTCTAGATAGACTAGTAAGAGGTACAGCTAAGTTAGAACCTGAAATTTTGGACGAACTTGGTATATTTGTTAAAATTGATGATGCCGTAAAGAATTACGCCAGTACTTTAGGTAAGTCCGTATCAGAGATAACCGCTGCTGAGAGACGACAGGCTTTTTTGAATGAAACACTTACTCAAGGTGCTTTAAAGTTTGGTGACGTAGCTGATAATATAGATACTAATCCTTATGACAAATTAGGTGCTTCTTTCAAAGATCTAACAACTAGTTTTCTTAATATATTAAGTTTTGTGACTCCGTTAGTAGAGCTTGTAGCAAAGAGTACTCTAGTCCTAATAGGTACTCTAGTTTTATTTGGTACTTCAGTAGCTAAATTTATGTTTCCTGCTTTGCAGCAGCTTGGAGAAAAATATACCACCTTATCAAAACAAGCACTAAAGTCTGCCGAAGTTCAGGTTGAAGCTCAGAAGAAAGTTGTAGAATCTGCAAAACAAGCCATACTCAAAAAAACAGGAATAGGTGAAAACACTAAGTTTGCAAAACTACAAAAAAAGCTAGCCAACGGTGAAGTTTTATCACTCAAAGAACTAGAAGTAATGAATACGTCTCTCCTGGATTCTATCAAGAAGCGAAAGCAATTCTCTGACAAAAGTTCGAAGAAAGAGGTAAAAAACCACCGAGACGCAACTGCAGAAATCTTGAGACAGAAAAGAGCTGTTGACGCTCTTAAACGTAGCGAAGAAGGTTTAGGAAAAAAAGAAGAGGCGATATCTAATATAAACCGTGCTGCCGATACTCAAGGAGGTGTTGGCAATAGTATTAACAAGATACAGCAAGGTGGTGCTTTTAAAGGGTTTAAAACAGCTAGTAAAAGTCTTAAAGAGTTTTCTGCGGAAGCTGCTAATACTGCAAAAGTTCAAGGTACTATGTCTACAGGTATAGCGTTCTTAGATAAAAAATTGCTTAAATTCGCTCCTACTTTAGTAAAAGGTTCTGCTGCGGTTCGATTGTTTGGAGCAGCTTTTATAAATGCAATCCCTTTTATTGGTCAAATTGTATTTGTTGTAGGTCTTTTAATAGCAGGAGCAACTAAATTATATAACGTTTTGAATCCGACTACCGAAGCAGCAAAAAGACTAGAAGAACAGAGTGAAGCATTAAAAGGTAAATTAGAACAGCTAAATAAAACTAATGAAGGTTTGTTATCAGGATACCAAGAAGTACTTATACAAGAAGAAATACGTAAGAACTCTATTGGGGGAATAACAGAGGCTACGTTACAACAAATAAACGCACAAGCTAGGCAGCTAGCTAGTACTAAAGCTCATGCAAACAATCTAAAAGTTTTATCAGGTGTTTTAAGTGAGTACTCCTCAGGTATAGAAGCGTTAAGACAAGAGCAGCAAAAACAAGCAAAAGAAGGTCCTGGATTCTTCGCTAGATTAGTTGCAGTTGCATATCCAATGCGTATTATGCGAGGCATAATACGTTGGTTAAGTGCTGGTTTTGCCGATCTAGCGAATAAAATTAAAAATATATCAGCTGTTTTGTCAGACCTTAAAGATACTATTATAGAAGCCCTCCCGTTCTTATCCCAGCTTTCTATTTGGTTTTCAGAGTTTGGAAAAGATGAAGCTATAAGAACCAGACAAACCAATGATAAAGATAACTTTGTAAGCGCTATTCTCGACCAATATACTGATATGGTTGATAGTCTTGAGGGACAACCGGCACTGCAAGATTTATTACTAAAGACTCTCAGCGAAAAGGAATTAAAGGATAGTATCAAAACAGCTTTTGAAGGTTTTGATGACGCAAGTAAGACTACAGAACAACGAGCAGAGCAACTCAAAAAGGCGATGATTTCTTTAACCTCGAAAATTTCGGCGGCTACTTATGAAGTTACAAAGGCCTCTCATGTGTATGAGCACTTTGGGGGTAATATTAAAGAAGCTCAAGCAAATCTTGTTAAGTTTTTTAGTACAGTTAGCAAAAAAAATCCTTACAGAAGCTTATCTAATGATGTAAGTACAGTACGAGCAGAAATACAAAAGTTAGAAGACGCTACTGGCGGTGCTGGCACTGAAAGTTTTGAAGCTGCTTTATTCTTACAGATAAAAACAGCAGGACTGGATTTAACGACTTATGGACTAACTCAAGAAGAGGTAGCTAATAGGGGTGCCGAAGCTTTTGACTTTTTGAAGGATAGTATTGATAGGACTGCTGATAGCTTTGACAATAATAAAACCAAGATCGAGGCAACAAAAAAAGCTATTGAAAATCTAAACGCAGTATTTGCAGATAATGCTGCCACAGATAAATTTAAAGCATCAATAGAAAATCTAGAAAAATCCGGAAAATTCGCTGTATCAATAGCTGATAAGTTTAGATTGAACAGAGAAAAAAGATCTGATATGCTGAGGACTACTCAATCAAAAACTAGTGCAGGTTTTTTGAATGACAAGGAGGTCGTCAACGTAGAGCCACTCGGAGTTATAGAACAAAGACTAACGCTTAAAAACAAACTAGCCAGGTTGGAAACTACACTCAAGATACAGAAGATAGAGCTGCTTAAGATAAATGCCAAAGGCGACGAAGAGACACTTCGAAATTTACAAAAACAAATTGTATCACTAGAGGGTTTGCGTGATGCTAGACTAGAAGCAAATAAGGCAGACCGTGACCGCGAGCGTATTGCTGCAGAAAATGAATACCAAGTCACTAATCAGACAACTAGGGCCGAGCTTCAAGCTTCTTTGAAAAAGGGAAATACTGTAGATAGAGTACGCGCATTAGGTGACGGAGGAGGTTTAGAGAATTTAGAATTTGAAAATAAGGACGGTACGACTAACAAGGCGTACGGCGCTAAATTAGAAGCACTCAAAAGCGTTACTAGTCCCATGATGGAGAGCTTAGCAGCATTGGGACCTGATGGAGAGTTTATGTCCTCGATAGCTCAAGGAGCTTTTACAATATCAGAAGCTTTTACATCAGCTTTTGAAGATATAGATATGTCAGCAGGTTTGACAGCAGCAAACATGTCAGAAGGTTTAGGCGCTGCTGCCGAAGTTATGGGCGCTGTAGGTAGTATATTGTCCGCACAAAGCGATGCCAGGGTAGCCAGTATAGATCAAGAAATTGCTGCAGAGAAAAAGCGTGATGGAAAGTCAGCAGGTAGTTTAGCCAAAATAAATGCTTTAGAGCAGAAGAAAGAGAAAACGAAGAAAAAGAGTTTTGAAACTCAGAAAAAATTAAATATGGCTTCTATTATAATGAGTACTGCGTCAGCTGCAATGGCCGCATATACTCCAGCTGAAGGAGGTAATCCCGCTACAGGAACAGCTTTAGCAGCTATGATTGTAGCATTAGGTGCTGCCCAGCTAGCTGTAGTGGCAGGCACTAGCTACCAAGGTGGAGGTAGCGCAGTAGCAGCAGCAGCATCACCTTCTGCGGTAGAAGTAGGCTCACGAAGTAATACTGTAGACTTAGCTAAAGGCAACAATGCTGGAGGAGAGCTGGCATACGCGCGAGGAGCTTCAGGAATTGGTACAGGTATGGACAACTTTAAACCCACCTCAGCATTCGCTGGCTACAAAGGTCGTGCTGCGGGAGGCTACCTAGTCGGAGAGCAAGGGCCAGAAGTATTTATGCCAGAAACTGCCGGAAATATTATACCTGCCGGAAAAGAGACAGGTGGAATGACTAACGTAAACTTCTCTATTAGTGCAGTAGATGCATCAGGTGTAGAGGACTTACTAATGAACCAGAGAGGTAATATAATCGCAATGTTACGAGAAGCCGCAAACGAACACGGAGAATTGTTCTTAGAAGGCGTACAGGATAAATCATACTAATGGCTACTTATTTAACATATCAAAATACTTTACCAGATCCCAATAATCAATTCTCAGAAGCCGGAGGAGGTACGTATAATGCCGTCGATGGGCCAGGCTATGCTTCTGTGAAGCTAGCTTCTGATCAAAAGATTATGAATACTCGTACTAATTCAGGAAGGTTGATAAGTAGAAGTATCGCAGGACATAAGTGGGATATAGATATTTCTTACAATCCTATGACTCGCGAGGAGTTTGAACCGGTATACTCATTTATATCTCAACAAAAAATTACTATGACTCCTTTCTACGTTTCTCTACCCCAATACAGATTACCTCGTGATCCTACTTTTGCTACTTTTGTTACGAACGACCCTACGAATCTCCAAGCTAAACCAGTAATAATATCGGGATCTATTACTATACCTACATTCGCAGGAACTACAAGTATTCTAGTAGTAGACGATGGCACTACATCATACCTTTGGTCTACCAATGGTTCTGCTAAGCCCGGGGATCTCTTTACTATAACTGACCCTGGAGACAGTAGCCATAGTAAGGTTTATCAGGTAACTCGTGTAGAAACCAATGACATATATTTGTCAGGCTCGACCCAACCGGCAGCCAACGAGCAAAGAATACATTTTACTCCACCCTTACAGAGATCAATCACGGTTGGAAGCGGTCGATATATAAACTTTCACGACCCTAAATTCAGAGTTATACTTACTAGTGACATAGTAGAGTATAGCTTAAATACAAATAATTTATACAGTTTTTCACTCAAGCTAGAAGAGGCTCTAATATAATGACAACTCGCGCACTACCAACCGCTCTTATAAACTCCTTGCTTAATTACGATCCTTTTATCGCAGTGCATTTGGTTAAATTTGAAAAACCTCAAAATGCTGCGCTATATGGTGGAACAATGCAAGAACTAGATACCGACTATACTTATCTTACAGATGCACAATACGATATTAGATATGATGATGGGTCTGTAGATATAAATGGAAATAATCACGGGGTTCAAACTTATAGAGCAAATAAACTTACTAGTTTAGGTACTATTAACGAGAATATATTAGCAAGAGCTTCTAACCTCACTATGACTATGGATTCTTCAAGTTTAGGGGCTGAGGCTAACGTTACAGCGACTTTTGATCAAGAGAATGGTCTAAGCGACATGATTACGGATATTAATTTACAAGAAAAAGGTTTTCAGGAAGGGGACAAAATCTATCTTCGTGCGATTGTTGCAGGATTCTTCCTTAATAATAGTTTTGTACCATCTTACCCTAATTCAGCGAAGTATGTACGCATTGAAGCTTTTAAAAATGACGGTAAAACTATATCCTACAGTCAGATAAGTACTACCGAAACCGACGCTGATTCGCTAACTTATAATATAACTCTAGCTGCAGAAGAGCTAAATGTACTTCTAGCAAATAAGGAAGGCGGTACTTATAGTAATTATATTAATCGTGAGGTCTTTATATACAAGGCACATATTGATCCTACTACTCAACTAGTTATTGGTGGAGATGCTACTGTTAGCGGGGCTGCAAACACAACAGGCCCATACCTCTACTTTAAAGGTATAACAAGTGGCTGCTCTATTATAGACAAATTGGATTCTTCACAAGTAAAATGGACACTTTCTAGTCACTGGGCAGATTTTTCACGTGTACAAGGAAGACTAACAGACGATGAATCACACAGAGCTCTTCAATCAGATGGTAGCCCTAATCTTGAGGCTGTTCTTAAGCCTTCTTATGCAACTGACTTAGGGTTTCTACACTCAAACACAGCGGTCAATGTTTTAGCTACTTATAACGTCGAAGAAGTAAGGCAAAAGATAGATAAAGGAGATAGTACCTACTTTAACGATAAGACAAAATACATAGACGAAATAGTTATAGTTCCTCGCGATGTAGACTTACGTTTTAATCCTGAAGCAAAAATGTTACCTGTAATATATGGAGTACGTAAAGTTCAGTCTTTCCCTATTTTTGTAGACACTGATAAAACTGACCCTAGCACTGTATATAGAGCAGATGCAATCTGTGAAGGCCCAATAGCGGGTATTCTTGATATGTACCTGGATGATGCCACTTCAATTTGTTTAAGTCTACAAGACTACGAAGCTCGCTCTGGTGCGCCCACTGCAGCCGTGCCGGGTCTGGGATATCGCCCAAATTCTAATACTATATTTACGAAACCCGAGACAGTAGAAGTACAGTGTTATGGTAGGCAAGACCGCGGAGACACTTTAAAAGGTTTTAGCGCTTTTACTGAAGCATTATCATCATTTGACTATAGCAATATTGGACTGGAAAGACTTAGGGTTTTCGACAACTATAATCCCTATAGTACAGCGTCTTTTTTACCGACTGGAGCATCGAATTCGGAAACCGAGCCCGCTACGGGGATATTGCATGGCCTTAGCCATAATATTGATAGCCCTATAACGCTATCTTTTAATTTTCACGCAGGAGTTGCCAACCAAAAGGCCGATAATACTTTAGTAAGTATTGCCAGTCAAAACAATTTTAAATTTCAATCTGACTATTACGTTGGTAATGAGTTATACTGGGGTCCTTCGCATCAAGTACTTGATACTGCCTATGTTGTAGGAAAGTATACTATTGCAGAGGGCGAAACATCTTTACCTGCTACAAGTTTTGTAGTACGAGGTAGAGACCCAGAGTGTTATAATTATGATGGTAGCTACAAGAATTGGGCTTCGCATGGAGCAAACGCTCCTCATGCGACATTTCAAGAAAATGACTATGTTTATATAAAAACACTGGGCAACAGCGATATAGAGAGTTTTGAAAAGACGTATCGCATTATGGATAAGTGGTCTACTTTTGATATTGACGGAAATCCTGATTATAGATTTAGATTTTCTCCTACCCCTGAAATAGGCAATCTTAAAGCTTTTTATATGGAAAAAGTTGGCACTAACTATAAATGGGTTATGCAAACCTGGGATAGTGCGGAGAACAGTCAAGCTTTAAACCTAGACAGTGCAGTTAAATTTACGTCAGACAGCATAGCTAGTTGGACTCCGGTGAACTCCCAAAATGTTAATGAGGGCACTAAAATTACGCTTACAAGCCCCTCCGCAGCGAAGCTATGGGCACTACAGCACAGCACAGCAGTCATAGGTATGTATAATGCTTCAAATCAAGTAACTTTAGCATCCTCTTATTCAGACTTTACCTACGCTAGCAATATTATTACGGTTCTTTCGTTACAATATTCAACTCTTCACGGTACCTCAGATCACCGACAAGGTGTTTTTGTTAAAAATGCTATTCAGTTAAATTCCTCTGCAAATAGTAGTTTTAACGGCTACTACAATGGTTGGAAAATAACTCTTACACATGTTATAGATAACGTGGTATATCGACAAGTAAGAACTATTACAGACTATGACAACACTACCAAAATGGCTATGGTTGATGAGCCTTGGTCTTATAACTATATGCCCGGTGATATTGCTCAAGGTAGT
>Ga0209192_10002627_pt1 | contig 12701 bp, 17 predicted proteins | sample ArcticOcean_MG_C_11_FD_187433 | JGI IMG/M metagenome (GOLD analysis project Ga0209192, IMG submission 187433) | Marine microbial communities from western Arctic Ocean - ArcticOcean_MG_CB2_154 (SPAdes) (version 2) | ecosystem: Environmental > Aquatic > Marine > Oceanic | place: Arctic Ocean... | reverse complement strand
CACCTATATTCTTTTTAAATGCTTCTCCGAGCATCGTCACAGTGTGACTGTTGACATAGACGGTGATACAGTCTTCCGGAAGGACATTCCTGCAGGGGAAGAGCTAACAGTTAAAAATGATGGCCACCACGATTTTGTAAATCCAGGTCTTAAGAAAATAGTAATCATGTGGAAAGGCGAAAAAGAATGTGAAAATAAATGGTTAAAGATGGGCAAGATTGTTATAAACAATCAGGAGATATTTCCGCATCATTGTAGATACCACCCATTTGACAATGAATATATACTTGACCAAAGGAACAGTTTGGTAGGAAGCAAAGAGATCACTAGGAAAATACTTTTCCCGGGAGAGACCTTTGGCTGGTTTGGACGTATAGCATACACACCATATGTAGGTCCTAGGCCATTTAGGTACAGCATTAGGACCAAAACAAAGGATGAAATTGCTATGGGATTGATTACTAAACCAAGTCGGCATATAGAGGTAGACCAGGACGAGGCACCATTGCTGGTAAGGAGAAAATTTTAACGATGAAGATCAACAGGTACGATAACTTCACCAAGTGTAGATCTTTGATACTGGGATCACTTAATTGGAGTCTGCTAGAACTTATAGAAGACGACGAAGACAGAAAGTATTTTACAGATGTTTTCCACAGCGTTGACGAAACTCTCTTGGAGATGAAAAGAGTATTTTTAGATTTTGGAATAAAGGTTGTCAGGCCGGAGCCACTCGTGGTCGACAAGGACCGGCCGTTGGTTACCCCTTTTTTAACAATGCCTGCAGTCAGCAATTCATTGACCCCGTACAACACATTTCTGTGTCTAAAGGATACCGTTGTCGAGTGTCCGTCTATCAACGATGTTGCGTTCTTTGATCATGTGCAGTACAAACACATATGGCAAGAGTGTTTTGACAACGGCTCTAAATGGATGGCAGGACCGATTCCCACCCATGGGCCTGATCAATTTGAATTGGATGAAGATAGAAAATACGGAGAAATACTGTTTGACGGACCGGCACTGGAACCAGTAGGTGACGTGTTGTTGTCTAGTGAGAAAGTAGTCATTAATGACAGAGGCAGGAAATGGATAGAACAGTGGTACCCGGAATTTAAACATCACGTGGTCAAAGGAACCAACGGACATCTAGATGGTTACTTCACTATACTCAAGCCGGGGGTGATAATGAGCATCATCCCAAAAGACAAGTTGCCGGATATATTTAAGTCCTGGACCGTAATTCGCCCTCCCGTAGGAAATTTTGCACAGCCAGAAATAACCAGTAGATTTATACAGGACGACGATTTCGAAAACACTACAATAGGTGTAAACAACTTTTCAATGGATGAAGGAAATATCATGGTGATGAAACACATAGTAGACCATCATCCGGATGTGATCCGAGAGATAGAAAAGCATGGAATAAACTGCATACCCGTCCAGTACGATGCCGTTCGTGTCCTCGGCATAGGTTTCAGTTGTATGACTGGTGCTATCTCACGTGATGGCGGATTTGAAAATTATTTCTAAAACAAAATCATAAACACACATTAGATACATACAACGACCGGTAGTAAATACTGCTGTGAGCAAAGACATGGAAAGAAAAATTATTATATTACTGACGTTAATCCTAATAGGGATTGGTGCATCTGGATGTGCTAAACCAAAACTGAACAACGATCCTGTGGACAAAGAAGTACCCACAGTTCAGAAACTAGAAGCTATTGCAAACGTGCTAGGCTGTATGTTTGCCCCGGCAGAGTGCCAATCCAAGAAAGCCCCAGCAAACACAGAGGACAAGTAAATGATACAGTACATCTGTGAGATATGTGGCTGTGAACAACACTGTCGTAGATCGTGTGGCGAGTGTCGGGACTGCCCCGACTGTGGATGCAAACAGTGTAAATCCAAGACAAAATCTAAATAAATACAGTCACAACAACACAGGAGGATCAAATGTTTTTAACAATAGGATTCGTGGTTGGTTTCATCGCAGGTTGGTGGATCAACGGAGAAAGTAGAGACCTTGGTGAGAAGATCAATCCAATCAAGTGGTTCAAGAAGTAACATCAATGACTGAGGGTTTAGCATGTTCAGACACATCAGAAGATGGTTCGAGACTTACAAGAAATCATTGTTTGATTCCTACGAATCGCCTAAGCCCACTGTCTACAAGATAGGCGACAAGCGTTACATCAAAGTAAAACGTATTAGCACAGGACCCAAGAAAGTACCTCACCTCAAATAACTGTTACGAAGAATATCTTTTTAAAAAACTATTGTACCTTTTGGTCGCGACTCCCGTTAGCCTAAGCATCACACGTGTGTGTTCACTTGCATTCGCAGTACCGTGGGACATCTTCCCCCAGTCGCATATTATATCCCCGGCACTCCAGTTGTGAAGTAGTGTTTCATCCCATTGTAAAAATTGACAAGGTCTGTAATCAGTAAGGAAAACCAAAACCCTGCGTATTTGGCTTTTATCTCTTGACCCATAACTTCCGTACTCGTCATTGTGCCACATGTTGAACATGCCTGGTTCTTGGCTCATTATCACACACTGACAGTCGGCCAGGCCAACACTATCAATTGCTTCGTCGAGTTCTGGATACTGCCCGTCCTCTGTAACAAACTTATGTCTCTTGCCTAGCGGCTTCGTGGGATTCAATCCGTTGCGTATGTATAGATTCATTGCCTCCCTCACATCGGGATCATCTAAATTTATACTGCTTGTCATGCCTTCGTGCATGTATTTTGCGTTTGATTGATACCGTTGTATCACCGATGAGAAATTTATTTCTGGAAGTGCACCTTTTATATGTTTCATACTTGTATCTCCGTCACTGTGTTGTTTTTTAATAAGTCGTTGAACTCGTTGGTAATCTCGCCCGTAGTGATTAGCAATGGTCTGTTTGTGTGGCCAAAATTAGCAGTGCCGTGTGGGATATCCTGCCAACGAAAATAAATGGCATCACCTTTTTTCCAATGGTGTACATGTTTGCCTCCAAACATCATAACCTGGCCCGGTGCCCAGTCGTCTAGCATGATCATGATCCTCGCAAGTTTTTTATTCTTTTCTTTTCCTAGGTAGTCCCAAAACCCATTGCCGTAGTTTGCGTCCATATGTAACATGTGCATCTGTCCGGGTTTCTGTATGTGTACCAGACTTCTACTTTTTGCGAATGGCAAGACATTTGTAATTTTTTTAAGTAGAGGACTACTATCCTCTAGGTGTCCTTCAACATATCTGTCCCCGAGGCCAAGGCCGTTGATTCCTTGTTGCTCTATTGTATCCGGGCCACTGGTCTTCTTTTCCTTGAAGACTTTTATCTTGGCAGGATCCCACTCGCCTATTAATCTAAACAAAGGGGTTCGAAGATAATACGGATCTATGTCGGCAGAAAAGGATTGGTTGTATGTCCCATTGTTCAACAGATCCTTAAAAACTGTTGGTTCATATTTGTACATTTCTATCTCCTGCGGTTACTGTTTTTTTTATCGCATCTACTACTGTCTCTATTTCTGCATCGGTGTGCCATGGACTACACGGAATGCTTATGGCATGCCGTACATAAAGATCGGTGTAAGGGAAACTGCCACCAACATGGTCAAAGATCGGTGCTTTTGCAAAGTTGTATGTGTAGTGCATCTGTGTCTCCACACCTTCGTCCTCCATCCTATCCCTGAAGCTGGCTTTATTGTCTACAAGAATAGTAAACTTATGATTGTTTGATTTGCTATATGCCGGACTGGGCCTAATTGAAATTTCCTGCTTCGCTAATTCTTCGTGATAATAATTTGCAATCTCCTCCCTGCGTTTTTGAAATTGTTCCGCATGTTGTAGACTACAATACAGTTGGGCACTTTTATCTGCATGTGGCTGTGCATTGAAACCAATATGGTTTATTGCATTGCCAACATCTCTGTTTAGATATCCATTACGTCTAATCACGTAGATGTCTTTTGCTAAACTGTCATCGTCAGTAAAAACGGCACCGTATGTACCAAACACCGGAATGTTTTTATTAGTGCTGAAACTTAAAATACTCATCCGGCCGAGTTTTGTATTTTCTTGTCCTTTGTACTTGTTGAACACACTCTGGGCACTGTCGTTCAATATTGGTATTCCTAAATCTTTTATTGAATCGTAATCAAATGTGTCTCCGTATAACCCTGTTGTTAGTATTGCACTAGTGCGATCTGTTATTTTGCTTTTTATATTAGATAGATCCATCTGTCCATATTGATTTATATCAACAAATATTGGAGTGGCACCGAGCACCTTGATAGGCATCGCGGTGGCAGGACAACTGTAATTGATACAGATAACCTCGTCACCTGGTCGCACTCCTTGTGCCAGTAGCATGGCGATGATCCCCGCTGTCCCGCTAGTAACAAGCAATGCATGTTTTCGTCCGGTGAGAACCTGGAGTGTCTGTTCTGCTTTCTTGCAGTAGGTCCCCTCAAATTGATTGTCTTCGTTGTAAACCTCATCCAAGCAGGAGTAGTATTGTTCTTTGATCTGTTTGAACATACGACTAATAGGTAGAAATTTAATCATGCTTGACTCCTGCTATGAAAAGAATACTTCTATCTGTTCTGCTACAGTTGGCCGTGTAGTGAGGCATGTACCAAGGAAACTCAATAACGTCACCGTGTGACCATTGCGTAATGGCACTCGCCCCTATACAAAACACCTGTCCTATCTCCCATGGTTCCAGGAACACTATGTACTTCCTCAACTGGGACACTATGGAATCCTTTGTTTCTTCTGGAAAGAAATTCAAAAACAAGTTCCTATTCAAATCAACGTGTACTCCTACCTGATTGCCGGGTAATTGATTGTTTAGAGTTACATCGCAGTAGTCGAGGCCTAGCAGTTCTTTTATTTCCTCTAACCCTCGTTCACCTTTTTTGAAGTGGTGTTCTCCCATCACGTTTGTATTCACGTGTGATTGCTCTGAATCAGGACGCACAACACCTTTCTTCTCTTTCGTAAAAAATTTCTTCTGTTCTGGTTTGAATGAAAGATAATACGTCCAATCAAACTTTGCTAATCTTTTGTGCACCGTGTAGTCAGATTGCCTATCATCCAAGTGTCTGTCATACTCCTGTTGTGCTAACAGGAAAAAATCCTTGTCCTTGATTAGATCTAACCATTTTCTATTTTCAATCATATACTTCCATCCCTCCCGATCTGTTGATGTCACAGGTCAAACAAGTGCTACCCTGACTAAACCAGTGTTGATGTTTAAACGGTATGAACACACATTCTACACCTTTTCTTTCCATGTCCTTAATAAATGTTGGAAACAGTTTTTTATAATGATCAAACACAAAAACTGTGTTCTCATCATAACTTAACATGCTAGTCTGGAAATATGTGTTGTCCCAGTCGTCATCTTGGAATCTATCATCAATTATCGCTAGGGCATCGCCGTATATCTTTGTAGGGATGATGTCCCACTTTTGCATGAAGTCGGGGTGTTTCTCCCTGGCGTACGGACTTATCACTAGGCCCGGACGTATGATTTTTATTTGTGCGTCTAGATGTCCGCTGAAACAACTGTCCATGGCAATTACTTCAAACTTGTCAAAGGTCCGGTTGATCCATTCTACACCTAGCTGATTGCCTGCACCCCTCGTGCTTACCAACAAGCGATTGCCAAATCTTGCCAGTTGTGCAGTGTCTAGAATAGGCTCTATGTTTGTGAGGTAAGACTCGTTGTCGTAACTTAGATCAGAAAGTGCCGGCGGGGGCATGCTGATCCATTTACCACCTTGCTGGAAAAGTTCAACAAACAGTTCCTTGTAATAAAGAGATTCGAAATGGCTCGACCTTTTGTGACTCGCTCCTTCTAGAAGCACATCACCTACCACAGCAAAACTATCACGAGGACTCAAGCAGTTCCTCACACCTTGCTCGGTCCAAGCAGGTGTGGTTATTGTTTTTGCAAACGCTTTGCTGATCTTGGGTCTGTGAACTTTCACGCCCTTACTTTCTAGTACCGTTTGTATCGCAACCAGATCATCTCTAGTCTGTAGGAAAATATCTTCGACCTGTTGTCTGTATTTTACATTTACAGTTTCTAGAAGATGCAGGTTGATGTCTCCGAGGATAACTTCGTTCAGTTTTGTAAAGTCATCATAAACATTAATCATCTATCTTAATCCTGTCTTTACGCAACATCGCAGTTCCAAAACTCCCAGTGTGTTTACTGAAGTTGGCATGCTTGTGCACCATATCAAACACAAACAGCAAACTTTTTCCTAGTTGCATTGCTTTTTTCCTGTCTAGTGTTTGATCAAAAACTTTTATTTGTTTGATGTTGGCCGGGTCACTGAATATCTCTAACGTGTGTTCTCCGATAGTCGGGGGAATCTCACACGGGGTCTGTAGGCTTTTGTTGTCATACATTATCCTAACGTTGTTGGTTACTACTAGACTAACTTCAAGCATTTGTGTTCTTAATCCTTATGTGTGTGATGTACGGGTGGTCGATGGCATAGTTCACTGCCTGTACTACATCATCTGGATTCATACTGTTACTACCGCTTACTCTTTCACTGCCTGCGTTGGACCCAAACTCTGTCTGTGTTTTCCCCGGCTCGATATCCACAATCCTAAATTTAGGATGGGTCTCATTTATTTCACTAGTGAAGTGTTTGAGTGCAACCTTGCTGGTCCTGTAGAATACTGTGCTGTTGGTCGTTGGCAGTAAATGATTCCCTGTGCTTGTAATGTTAATCACTGTGCCCGTCTGGTTCTGCCTTATGAATTTTTGTGTTAGGTACATAGGAACAGTGAGATTGATCTTCACTGTGTTACTCCAGTTTCTGTACTCGTGTTGACTAAAGTTTGTCCTGCTGTAGTCGGCACCAGCATTGTTAATCAGGATGTCGTATCCCTGCAGGTCTATCATGTCTAACGTATCGTCGTTGAGCAGATCAAATTCTGGCCTATTCAGCTGTGTCACGTCGTTGTTGTGCGATAAGGTGTCAACGAGTTTAAGTCCTATACCACTAGTGGTCCCGGTGATTGCTATCTTGATGCCTGGTTTAGATTTATTTAATTTCATACCCTTTCTCCAGCTCATGCACCAAAGTCAATTCTTGCTTCCATGTGCTTGACGGTCTAACTAGTTTTCTTGTTGTATGATACTCCGTGAATGGTGTGTTGGTTGATATATCAAACAGAATACTTCTCAATCTGTTGATGTCGATGTTCTTTCCAATCACAGTAGCTACCATCATTGGCAATACAGTCGATGGTCTGCATGATCCTTTCCCCGATGCTATGTACTTGAAGCTCTTGCCTTGATTGTTCACCATCATGTCCACGTCGCCGCCAAGCATGCCTTTAAGCATGGCCCCGCTGTTTTTGTATGGTACTAGTGTTATGTTGTTGCCTAGGATCGTTGTTAGTAATTCAGGATCAAACCCTTTGCCATGTGCAACTGTTAGGTTTGTAACCTTGCCCTTCGAAGCATTTGTTCTACAAACATACAACGGTTGTTGATATTCAGCTAGTATAAAATTATTCTCTGTGTGGAATAAATCCTGTTTGTACACTTGATTGTTTGCGTAAACCATAATTGTTGGCTCATCTGACGCTTTGAACATTTTAACTGCTTGTGATATCTTGCCAACGTTCTCATATCGTACGTCGTACCCTGCCGCTGTTAATCCTTCCTTGTACATCTGTGTTCTTGCATTAAACGACCCGCCGGCTTTACCGCTGTTTATAATCGTAATTCTTTCTGGTGTTTCTGCTTTCGATACAGCTACAAATAAAAGTGCCACTGTTACTACTATTCCAAAAGCTATTAGTATATTCTTCATTGTTTTTTTCCTATATTAACATTTGTCTAATAAAGACACCTTCCATATCATTGCCCAGTATGAATATGAATACCAAAGGTACCGTTTCGTATTTTTTAATTAAAAGTCCTATACAACTAAACACGATCAAACAGACTGTATACAACCAAACTCTATAATCTAATATTCCCAAGTAGGTGTTTAATAATAGCATACCTACACTCAAAATTACAATCATATATTTTTTACTATTTGCAAAAAGATTTAATATTTTTCTTGCCAACGGCCATGCAACAATTAATCCAACTATGTTGGCAAACACAAACCACGGCACAATCTGTTTGAAGATCATGTCTGCATTGTTTGTAACATTGTCAAATTGATATGGCGACCATCCAGCGTCTACAAGCATACTGTACAATACTATTTCTGAACCTGTGATAGGAATACCAATAAGCAGTAAAGGTAGCATACTTGCAAACTGTCCAGCGTTGTTGGCAGTTTCACTTGCCACTAACAACTTGCCTGGATTGTTTGGATGTAGTTTCTTCTCGAAAGAATAACTGGCGTTGGTTGATAATACTGTGCTGACCCCTGGAACAAAGCCACATATGTAACCTATTAGGCTACCTCGCAATGAACTTGCCACAAGTTTCTTTCGAAAGTATTTGATCACTTTGCAGAAGCCTATGTCAATGCTGGGTAAGAACACATTTGAATTGGATGAGCTGAACATCTTTGCTATTGTGGGGACAATAAGAAAGCCAATCAACACAGGGATAAGTGGTATGCCAAATTGTAAATCTTCTATGCCGAAAGTATAACGGAAGTCAGACGATATATCTGACTCTCCCGGAACACTCAACATAAACCCAACTGCACACAATGACAAATTAACAAGTATGTTCTTTTTGTTATAGACTAACAAGCAGAATGCAATTATAAAAAGATAAAGATAAAACTTGGTTGCGTTGCTAAAAAATACTGTCATGTGTTCTATCAACACAGACAACAATCCGTATGTTATCACAACTGCAACAAGGCTACCTAGCACACTTCCTACTGCACATATACCTATTGCTAGTTTGGCCATTTTGCGTTTATTGAACTTGGTGCCTTCTATGACGGCAGGCAAACTGTTGGTCTCTCCCGGTACACCCAAGTACACAGCTGGTATGGTACCTGTGAATTGCACCATGCTCGCCAGAGACATGTAGAACAACAACAGTTGAAGCACGTCAAACGACATGAGCAATGGAGAAGCCACAATCATGGCGACCATCACTCCTGCTCCCGGCACAATACCTGTTATGGTTCCTGCGAGTAATCCTGTAGAAACTGCTATCAGTTCATTCATATCATATTATAAACGTTTTTGTTGAGATTAGCAAGTTGGCCTTGCGTACGACCCGGCACAGGCATTCAAGCACTTGATGTCGGTTTTTGCGTCGACGTCATCTGGACGATGGCGTTACCAGTAATATTTATTTGTATTGGCTAGTGATCTAGTTGGAAAGTGGTCGCCTGTCTTTGGGCGAGGTCTTCTTGGCTGTCTTCATCCCATGCTTGTAGCCAAATAGGTATGCCAGTGCTATGAATCCTGATATCAGTAGTGTGTGCCAGATGTAGAACATGCTAGTTGTTGGTGTCGTCGTCGGCCCTGCTGGTGATTATCTTGTCCACCAATCCGTATGCGACGGCTTCTTCTGCGTTCATGAACTTGTCTCTTTCCATGTCGTCTTTCAATTTCTGTAGGGGTTGTCCTGTGTTCTTCTCGTAGATCTCTGTGAGCTCTCGCTTCCATCTCAACAGTTCGTTCGCTCTTATCTCAACGTCTGTCGCTTGTCCACTTGCTCCGCCCAGTGGTTGATGTATCATGTGCCTTGCATGAGGTAGCATTAATCGTTTGCCCTTCGCCCCGGCACTTGCTAGGAGTGAGCCCATAGAACAAGCCTGGCCCACCACTATTGTTTGTATGTCCGATCTAACATACTGCATGGTATCATAGATAGCCATACCTGCCGTTACCAGTCCGCCCGGCGAATTGATATACAAAACGATATCCTTCGTGGCATCTTGTGATTCCAAGAATAACAGTTGAGCACACAGCACTGAAGCGGTGTGTTCCTCTATCGGTCCTTCCAACATGATGATTCTATCCTTGAGTAACCTACTGAAAATATCGTAGCTTCTCTCGCCTTTGGATGTCTGTTCTATCACTATTGGTGTAAGTGGCATATAATGTAATTGTATACTGTAACACTGTCAGTGTCAACCGTTTATTTTTCGTTTCTCAGGAGATACCATTGTAACAGTCCGTAGGCCGCTGACCGGTTGGTAGTGCTGGTCGTTGGGGTTTCTTGCACTTTAGAACTCACCACAGTGAACCCCGTGTGGTCTATGAATTTTCTCATGTACTGCCGACTTTTCACAGATCGGAAGACATGACTGCTTTTTATGTCCAGTTTGCCATCAGGTCCTATGTGCTGATATCCTGTGTCTGGATCTGCCGTGTCGCGATGCATAGGGTTTACACCGGCCCTAGGGTTGCTGTTGTGTTCATCGTAGTGTAGGGTGAACCCCACGGGCATGCCGGCACCTACCTTGGCGTAATCAAAAATATCCTTGTTGAAGTCTATCCACGGATCCGGCAACGTGATCACTTGCATTATCAACCATTGCACGTCACTCTTGCGAATGTCGTACATCATGGACTCCCATCCGGTTATGTCGTCCACACTCATCAGCATCACAGTGTCTATGCTGTGTTCACGCACAAGACGTGCCATGTCTGTGTCATACCCCCTGTGGAACTCCATGGGGAGGTCGTTCTGATCCGCAAATGCGTTGAGGCCGTTGATGAACATGCCCCTGGGTTCAACACCCACCACGTGGCTAGCACCGTGCCTCATGGCCATGTAACTGTACAGTCCATGGTTGCAACCCATGTCTAACACTCGGTTACCACGAAGTGCCTGCTCACAGTTCACGACGTTGTTCTCGTACTGCATTAGTAGGGTGTCTGATGGCTCAAAGTCCGTCATCATCTCACGGGAATCCACACCCCATATGTTCAGGGCCATTTCACGCAGGTGTCCTTGGCCCACGTGCTGGTCCCATGTTGATCGTGTGTGTCCCTTACCCAAACCCGACACCTCCGTGATTTTCATGGGCCGGTGCACGGATGGTCATGCTCCAGCGGCCGGGCCAACCCATGTACAGGTGCGATCGGAGAGCCCCGTCTAGGTGGAATGGCCGGTACTCACACTGGTATATGTCCAAACCCATGGGACACCCGTTCAAGTAGAGGGACAATATCTCGATAGCACCTTGTGCCTCTGCCACGTCCATGAACTCCAGCACCACGTCGTGTTCGCCACGCTCCAGATCTGCAGTGACCGTGAACCTGTGCTCCTCACCGGATTGTGTGAATCTGTGTTCGTGTGACTGCTCCCCCAGGGTCATACGTGCGCCTGGCAGGCTCTTGTTGGACACGAAACCCTCGAATTGGTCCTGCATGTCCGTCCTGGCCGTAACTGTTATGGTTGTTGGAAAACTCATGACTTATAATACTACATTATGATTATGGGGTCAACCTACACATTCTCCATCGAATCGTGGTTCTTGTATCTGCTGATTTTTTTCAATTTTGACGGATCTAACTTCTCTATCAGCAGTCTGTTGATGTGTGCGTCACGTGCCTGTGACACCAGTTGCTCTCGACTGCTCTGTGTTATCAGCGACAGTATCCGCGAGTCCTTGAATGGTGTGAAGTGCAGTGTTTGTTCTATGTGCCAGTGCTGGTGATCATTGGCGTTGCGTTCCATCACTGCGTCTCTAACCATGTCTGTGTCGGGGTCTGTCGTGCCAACGTCTAGGCCCTTCTCCAGATATCCTTGACAGTGTTTGTAATGATAATCCCCCGGCTGTAGAACATCCGCTAGACCGGTGCCGTGTGCTTGTAGCATCATCTCCATGGTGTACGGACCACGCATAAAATTCTCGTCCCCCATGGCGCCACTGACCAACACGCAATCCTCTGACCATAGGTGCGTCTGCGTGTAGCCCCAGAACTGTTTCACTTTTTCAGCATTGCGTTTCCAGAAGGGAGTGAATTTAAAATAATCGTAGTCTACCATCTCGTAGTCATCGGTGAAGTGATCCAGATAGGCCCAAGCCATGGTGGTGTCAATGCCTCCCGTCGTGAACATCTTCAGTGGTAGCCTGTTGTGCGACAGGAACGAGTCAAACGTCTCCATCAGGATCTCATGCACGCCGTCCACGATCGCCGCATCAGACATGCTGGCCGATCTATACCAGGGCTTGTACCATTGCCGCGACACACGGAATTCGTTGTCCACTGTTAGTACACAGTCCGCCCATGCCTGTTCACCCATGGGTTCCAGATTGGTTATAGTGTCAATAGTGTCAGTGCCCGCCCACAGGGGGAAGGACCTGTTGGTGTCGTGCGTGATCGTCACGCGACCGTCCCGGATCACCATGGCACAGAAGTTGCCACGCAACCGTGGACCTGGGTCGGTGGCACAGTGCCGTGCCACCGCCGTGATCGTGCGATCGTTGGCGTAGCCCTTGATCATGACCCGCACTCCCTCGTCCAGTTCCACCATGTGCCAGCCATGGTCGTGTGACAGGCACAGCGTGGGTGTGAGCCACGTCTGCATGGGGAAATCCATTACCGGTTGTGTGGACAGTGCGAAAAACATTTATAATGTATTTTATAGCACTATAACCGTGACAGTGTCAATAGTGGATGTGTGCTGTTATAACGACCTGGTGCTGTGTGTTAGATCTTCTGTAGGTTGGTGGCGTTTGGCCCCTTGGGTCCGTCCTCCACGTCAAAGCCGATTGCATCA
>Ga0209192_10002624_pt1 | contig 12709 bp, 14 predicted proteins | sample ArcticOcean_MG_C_11_FD_187433 | JGI IMG/M metagenome (GOLD analysis project Ga0209192, IMG submission 187433) | Marine microbial communities from western Arctic Ocean - ArcticOcean_MG_CB2_154 (SPAdes) (version 2) | ecosystem: Environmental > Aquatic > Marine > Oceanic | place: Arctic Ocean... | reverse complement strand
ACTTGGTCAGTAACTAAGTCCTTTATGAGTATTTTAGTAGGTATTGCAATAGACAACGGATTCATACAATCATTAGAACAGAGGTCAGATGATTTCATAACCGAATGGTACGGTAGAAGTCAAGGTCAGATGGTTACTATTGAACACTTGCTAGACCATAGAAGTGGTCTATGGGTTATGTGTTCTAATAATTATTCTTCTTATGAATACTTTGAATGCCAAGAAAATTCCGATGGTGGGACAATAAACTACCTTCATGACCAAACGACCCCATGTATAAACCGAAGTTTATATTCATCTACAACCCCCCCACCATTTTGGAATTACGATAGAGATGGTTCATGGAGACAACAATCTCATATCTATAGTAATTGTGACAGCCAGATATTGGGTGAAATTCTTACTCGTGCAACAGGAATGGATGTATCTGAATTTGCAGATAGATATCTATTTTCTCAATTGGGAATACAGGATGTCTCTTGGTGGAAAGATATGGTTGGCAACACATTATCGTATTGTTGTGTAGAGATTTCCGCAAAAGACCAAGCAAAAATAGGTCAGATGATATTAGATAACGATGGAAGTATCGTGAGTAGGGAATTCATTGATGGTATAGATACTTCAACAAGATATTCAAGAAGTTTTAGAAGTTACAATGATTGGATAATGATGATTGGTTTTGATGGGAACTTCATTCTGATGCATAAAGAAAAGAATATGGTCATTGTGAGGAGTTCATTATATGAAAGTGTTACAGAATATGATGGAACTCGTACAATGAATTATCAACTTGGTACACCCGAATGGGATTCAAATTTCCCAGCATCACTACCACAAGGTTTAGCAATGGAAGGAGTTGGAGAGGACATAATTGGTGGATTAATATCAAAAATCGACTAGACAGAGTGACAATATAGTAGTATAATAGAACTTACAAACAGAGGATTAATTATGAGTTTTTTAAAAGACCTAGTAAAGGCAAGTGGTAATGAGTATGCAAGTATCGTCAATGATGGTGTTGCAGCTGGAGACGTTGATTCGTTTATAGATACTGGTTCACATATTTTCAATGCACTATTGAGTGGTTCATTATATGGAGGATTACCATCAAACAAGATTACCGCAATTGCAGGTGAGTCTGCAACAGGTAAGACCTTCTTTGCACTAGGAATGGTAAAACAGTTTCTAGATGACAACAAAGATGCAGCCGTAATCTACTTCGAATCTGAATCTGCAATATCAAGAGATATGATTGAATCTAGGGGAATTGACTCTAAGAGAGTTGTTATAGTTCCTGTAGTTACAGTGCAAGAGTTCAGAAATCAAGCAATTAGTATACTGGATAAGTATGCAGAAACCCCCCAAGCCAAACGTCCACCTATGATGTTCTGTTTAGATTCACTTGGTATGTTATCAACAACCAAAGAAATCGAAGACACTGCAGAAGGTAAAGAGACTAAAGATATGACTCGTGCTCAAATCACCAAAGGTGCATTCAGAGTATTGACATTGAAATTAGGTAGAGTCGGTGTTCCGATGATAGTCACGAACCACACATATGATGTGATTGGTTCCATGTTCCCTCAGAAAGAAATGGGTGGTGGTAGTGGACTCAAATACGCTGCATCATCAATCATATTCTTATCTAAGAAGAAAGAAAAGGAAGGAACAGAAGTAGTTGGTAATATCATTCATTGTAAGAATGCAAAGTCAAGATTGACTGTGGAAAACAGAATGGTTGATGTAAGGTTATCATATGAAAAAGGACTGGATAGGTACTATGGTCTATTAGACATGGCACTTGCATTTGGAGTATTTCAGAAATCAAGTACAAGAGTTCTATTACCAAACGGTAAATCTGAATTTGGTAAAACAATTAACAACAATCCTGAAAAATACTTCACACCCGATGTGATGGAAAAATTAGAGAAAGTTGCAAATGAATATTTCCGATATGGTAGTAATATTGATGAAGGAATTTCAGAAGTAGATGATACCGATAACGATAGTTGATAACTTTTTAGATGAACCCCATCAAATGGTGGAGTTCTCTAAACAATTAATTTTCACCCCCGAACCCGATGGTAGATGGGCTGGTATTAGGTCACCCGAACTGCGTGACGTGGACTCTGTCCTATATGACAACATAAACAAAAAGGTGATTGCACTATTCCATGACATGGAAAGTATCGACCACACAGATGTAGATGTATCAATGACATTTCAAAAGATACCATCAACCCTCCATCATGGATGGGTGCATAACGATAATTGTTTCATGACTGGTATTTTATATTTAAATGAAAACCCACTAGTAAATAGTGGAACTTCATTGTATACTAGTAAAGAAGGAACACTAATCAACCTAGACCATACAGAACAAAAGAGAGCGTCTAACCTTAGAGGTTCCATATCAGAAATTGAAATGGAAGTTCAAGAGGAATATAATAAACAGTTTGAGAAGACTGTTGATGTTAAAGGTAAATACAATAGGTTAACTCTATTTCACGGTAATGTCCACCATAGTGCAAACAACCTTGGACTGGACAATGGTGAAGATAGATTAACTTTGGTAATGTTTTTTCATAGGGTGATTGGTGGAGAAATGCCAATTGATAGAATGAGAACAGTGAGAAAATTATGACAGAACAGAGACGAATAGAGACAACCATATTAAAGAATTTAGTGCAGAGTGAAGAGTTTGCACGAAAGACTATTCCATTTGTAAAGGACGAATACTTTACTGAACCCGATGAAAGAATCATCTTTCAAGAAGTTAAAGCATACTTTGAAAAGTATACTAACATCCCAACTGCAGAAGCCTTACTGATTAATTTAGATAACAATTCGAAGATACCCGAAACGGTTCTGAAAAATGCAAAGACAGTTTGTTCAAACATTCAAAAAGACAAAGAAGAGACACCTCAGAAATGGTTGATAGACGAAACAGAACAATGGTGCAAAGATAGAGCAATCTATATTGCAGTCATGGAGAGTATCGAAGTTATTGATAAGACCTCAAAAAGGTCTACAGGGGAAATACCCGAATTACTTAAAGATGCACTTGCAATATCATTTGACACACACATTGGTCATGATGTATTAGAAGATGCAGATGCTCGATGGGAGTTCTATAATACTGAAGAAGAGAAGATTCCATTCGACTTGGAATATTTCAACAAAGTTACTAAGGGTGGTTTACCGAATAAAACCTTGAATATCTGCCTTGCAGGAACAGGTGTCGGTAAATCCCTTTTCATGTGTCACATGGCATCTAGTCACTTGATGATGAACAAGAATGTGTTATACATTACACTTGAAATGTCAGAAGAAAAGATTGCAGAGAGAATTGATGCAAATATTCTTAATGTTCCTATCCAAGATTTAGCAGGATTGAACAAGTCAATGTATGGTAAGAAGGTAGAGAAACTTAAAGGTAAGACTACTGGTAAACTTATCATCAAAGAATACCCAACTGCAGCTGCTCATGTTGGACACTTCAGACATCTATTACAAGAGTTGGAAATTAAGAAAGACTTTAAACCCGACATGATATTCATCGATTACCTTAACATATGTGCATCTCACAGGATTAAGCCTGGTGCTGGTGCAAACAGTTATACACTAGTTAAGAGTATTGCAGAGGAGTTGAGAGGACTTGCAGTGGAGTTTGATGTACCAATCATGAGTGCAACACAGACAACTCGTAGTGGTTTTGGTTCAACAGATGTAGAACTTACAGATACCTCAGAGTCATTCGGATTACCTGCAACTGCAGACTTTATGTTTGCACTGATTACATCTGAAGAGTTAGACGAGTTAGACCAGTTAGTGGTTAAACAGTTGAAGAACAGATACAATGACCCCACCGTATTCAAAAGGTTCGTCATAGGTGTCGATAGAAGTCGTATGAAGTTGTACGATTGTGAACAAGAAGCTCAAGAAGAGTTAATTGAAAATACTAATTCATACGATGACTCCATCCCTGTTGCAGACAGAGGAAGAAGTTCAAAGTTTGGTGATTTTAAAATATAGGAGAAGGAAATGACAAATAGAGAAATATTATTAGCAGATGGATGGACTCCATTAACCCAAAAAGGGTTTGGTGACCATGCAGAAATTGATTCAAGATTAGAGAAAGGTGTATCATGGGATGATGCAGGACAGAATGTAGGAAAACTAGACCAAGAGATGGAACCTGCATTCTATGTATGGACAAATCTAAATTGGCAGTTTCCCGATGATGTAGGATTTTCGGGTTGGAAAGTTATTGACAAACATCTTTCATGGGCGAATGAAATAAGTTGGTGGCATTCTACACAATTAAAAGCACCTTACACTCATTGTGGAGGCCCTTTCAGAGCTGCATGTGCAGATTATGCTATGGGTGGATGTGCATTATTTCAACAACAAAAATTCTGTCCCACAACAAAGTTAGAAATAACTTATGAGGGTGCAATTAAAGTTGGAGAAGTTCTTGAAACACTACAGACAAGTGTAAAGGTAATAGACGAAGGTCGTACATTGGTGCAAGAAGGTATCCAAAGAATCTATGGAACAGACACTATTATTGGACATTTTACAAGTACCCATTATATACCTAAACCTAAAAGTTAATAAGATACATGACCTAAATAGTATTAGGTTAAACATTATGAGTAAATTTTTGAATCAAACAGACGTTATTGACATTCTATCAAGGAAGATAGAAGTCAAAACTATGTTACGCGATGCAAAAAAAACTAAAGATGTATGCAAAATCACAAGTCTAACTACAGAATTGCATGATATCGAGTTAAAACTCAAGTCCACGCCCTTATCAAAAACATAAATAGTAGGTAACTTAACAGGAACCTACTTTAATGGCAGTCACAAACGTACATTTAGAACACCTAGAAGACGAAATCATCAACAATGGTATTGCAGGTGGTCGTGCATCTATCAACTTCCTGAGAGAACTTAGGGACATGTTAAAAGGACATGCAACAGGTAGAGTCAAGATGACTGTTAAATGGGATGGTGCTCCTGCTATATTCTGCGGGCCACATCCCGAGACTAAAGAATTCTTTGTTGCAAAGAAATCCCTATTCAATAAAGAACCATTATTCTACACATCCGAACAACAAATCAAAGATGCACCCGAACTTAAGGGTAGTTTAGAAGAGAAGTTTTTAACATCATTTAAATACCTATCCAAGATGGGAATGAAAGAAATCCTACAGGGTGATTTGATGTACACTAACGACAAGTCTAGTGAGACGATAGATGATAAGAAGTATCTCACATTTCACCCCAATACAATCTTATATGCAGTTCTTGAAGGTTCGAAACTTTATAATGAAATCAACTCAACGAAAATGGGTATCGTCTTCCACACAACTTATTCAGGGTCTACTATAGAATCACTAAGTGCATCGTTTGGTGCAAATGCACCCAAGTCTACATCAGATGTTTGGACTGATGATGCAACATACAAGGATGTGACTGGTTACGGAAACATGACTGCAAAGGAAACACTTCAGTTAACAAATGCACTTACTTCAACTGGTAAAAATTTCCATGGTATAACAAACAAAGAACTTAAGAAGTTCAATGATGTTCAAAATGTTCTCAACAGTAAAGGAGCTGCAGGTGCATCATACAAGACATACACTAACACACTTGTCCGTGCAGGTAAGTGGAACCCTAACGGAAAGGACTACCTCACCCATGTAGAGAAATACTGGAAAGATAAGATAGTTGCAAAAGTTAAGATGCAGAAGACTAAAGACATCAAGATACAGATTGGTAAAGATGTTATGAGAGACTTAAACTCCATCAAAGTGATGATTGATAACCTTGCAAAATTCCAAGGTGGGTTGATAGAGTCAAAATCCCTTATTGTTACAGCACTAAATAGAGTAAAGAGTATTGGAACCTTCGTGAAGGTAGATAACGGATTTAAAGTAGTTAATCCTGAAGGATATGTTGCAATCGACTCAGACGGAAGTGCAGTTAAATTAGTTGACAGGATGGAATTCTCTATGAATAACTTCAACGCTGCAAAAGCATGGGACAAGTAATGAAAAGTTTTAAATCCATATTCGAAGCAAAAGAAAAGAGTGCAGTGTTTACTTTTGGTAGATTCAATCCACCTACAGTTGGACATGCAAAATTAATAGAAAAGTTAAAAAACTCTACCAGTGGTGGTTTTGAACCTCTAGTGTTCATGTCACACTCACAAGACTCCAAGAAGAATCCATTAGATTATAAAACTAAATGGAACTTTATGAATAAATTCTTCGGTAAGAAGGTGGGTATTGTGAACACTAAAGCACGACAAGTGTTTGAAATTGCAACTGCACTACAAGACCAAGGTTACAGTAAGGTTAGAATGGTGGTTGGTTCAGACAGAATTAAAGAATTTGAGATGTTACTCAACAAATACAATGGTGTGAAAGGAAAACATGGTTACTATAAGTTTGATTCAATTAATATTATATCTGCAGGGGAAAGAGACCCCGACTCCGATGACGTAAGTGGAATGTCTGCATCTAAAATGAGACAAGCTGCATCAGATGGGGATTATGATTCCTTTGAATCGGGTGTCCCCGATAAAAAACATGCAAAGACACTTTGGAAGGCAGTAAAAAAGGGAATGAACATCTCAGAGAGTACACTACCATCTTACATGCAAGAGGACTTACTTAATGAAGGAGTCTATGACCAAGGTATATTTAAAGCAGTCTTTCTAATGGGAGGCCCAGGCAGTGGTAAATCAGAAGTGGTTGATGGTCTTTCCCTTAAATCATTGGGACTTAAATTAGTTAATACAGATAATGCATTTGAGAAAGGTCTTAAGAAAGCAGGATTATCATTAGACCTATCTAAGAACGACCCTAAAGACTATGACCCTATCCGTGCAAGAGCAAAGGCGACCACTAAAATAGGTATGGACTTGTATATCGGTAACAGACTGGGACTTATCTTTGACACTACTAGTGCAAACGACAGTAAGATTAAAGCATATAAGAAACATTTAGATGCACTTGGATATGAATCTAAGATGATTTATGTTCAAACATCACTAGCAAATGCACAAAAACGAAATCAAATGAGACCTCGTAAAGTTCCACCCGAAATTGTTACTGGAGATTGGAACAAATCAAATGCAAATGCAATCAAATTGCAAAAGTTGTTTGGTAGAGACTTCACTAAGATAGAGAATGATGATACACTTGCATCACTTAAACAGAAGACAAATGGTCTTTATGGTAAACTCATGTCATGGACTACCATATTCCCTTCAAACAAACCTGCTCTCTCTTGGAAACAACGAGAGTTACATCTCAAAAAGACTAAATAGTATTATGGATTTATTAAACGATATATTAAAAGTACAGAAACTTGCACGAGAGGATAAAATTCAGTCTTTTCAATCAATGTTTACGGAAGAACCCGTCGCAGTCAAAGTTGCTCATGCAAAAGCACAACAGGTTCAAGAGTTGGAAGACCTTAAAGTTAAACAAGAAAAGGAACTTGAATCGTTAAAAGATAGACATGAGAGAGAGAATTCTAAACTTGGATTAGAGAAAGAGAAAGAGACCGAGAATGTTGCAATTCAAAAGAAAAGAGATGCAACAAGAAAGGCAAACGAGTCAGTTGAACTTGATGAAGCCGTAAAGTGGAGTATGGGTGATGGTAAACCACGAGGTGGTTCAAACATAGAAAATGTTCGTTTTTGGGATTTACCAAAAGCATCATTGGAATACATCCAAAAAGATTCAAAGGATGCAATGAAAGCAAATCCTTCCAATAAGAAAAACACACAGGGTAAAGGAAACTACGCTGACCAAATCAATGATGCACAAACTGTTCTTATATGGAGAAAGAAAAACGGCATTAAAGAGTCAGTTGAATTAGAAGAATCAAAGGTGACTTGTCCCGAATGTGGTGGAAAAGGTTGTGACCATTGTGACGATACTGGTTATCACATAAAGGAAGGTAAGTTAGTAACTTCAGCTGTAGATATCATTAAATTGATTACTAAAAAGGTTGCAGACAGATTAGAAAAAGAGTATAGTAGAAATCCCGAGAAAGGTCTTGGTATGATTAACACTATCGGTTCAATGGTTGGACATAAAGTTACAGATAAAGAACAATCAAAGGGTAAGTTATTCCTTAAGTTCGGTGAAGAGTTAGAAGAAGGTAGGATGCAGGATGCAATCAAAAAAATGAAAGGTCTATCTAAGAAACAGATGGAATTTCTGATGACAATACCTCAACAACAACTTACAGTAATTGCACAACAATTAGCTGGTTTGACAATGGGTGAAGAAGAGGTTGAAGAGGGATACTATTCTGATAAAGACAAGAAACAGAAAGCAACTCTTAAGAAACATGATAAGAGAATGATGAAGTCTGCAAAAAAGTCTATCAAAGACTATGATGCAAAGAATAAGAACAAAAACGAGGAGTCTGAAGTAGAAGAAGACAGAGACTACAAAAAGGAATATGAGTCATATCATAAAGACCCCGAACAAATTAAAAGACGTGCAAAGAGAAACGAAGCACGAAGAAGTTTAAAAAATCAGAAGAAACTTACTGCTGATAAAGACGTACATCATAAGGATAACAATCCTATGAACAACGACAAATCTAATCTGAGTATCGTTACTCAAAATTATAACAGAAAAGAACCTCGTATGAGGGACAAACTAAAGGAAAAGGGGTGCTTACCAAATGCCAAACGGAAATAAAACAGATAACGGAGTTCTAGAAATAGGAACAGATGAGATAGTATCATCGTTCAAAGAGGACACGCCAGGTGAGAATGTGAAAGAATATCTTGCACAAGCTAGACTCGCCAATGAAGAGAAAAAGTCTGAAAGAAAGAAGAATTTTTCTCAAGTATTTGACAACCCTTTAAAAGGTTTTCCATACAACGAAGAGATTGAGGTTACCCCTATAAAAGAAGGTAATATGCAGGTCGAAGGAGACCCATATGTACCTCAAAAGAAGGGTGTGAACAAGAACATTGCAAACTACTGGAATAAAGAGATTAAAGGATTAACACCAAAAGAATTGGAAGCAATCCAATCCATGTATATGATAACAGACCATAGTGGTGTTGTTCAAATGTACAAGGCAGGTAAAAGAGACTTTATTAAATCTATAAAAGAAGAAGTAGTATTAGAAGATTACAAAAAAGTAATCAAAATGTATCCAAGAGATAACGACTGGAAAAAACTCATCACAAAACACAAACGTGCAATTGACGATTTCAGAAAAAACAACAAGGATTTACCTTCTAAAGTAGAAGATGAATTACTAGGTTGGGCATCACAAACTGGTGAAGTCGGTGGTAAAGACGATGCAGAAGACTTCATAATGTCAATCCTTGATGAAAGTACTATATCAGAAGCAATGAAGATAAAAGATATCTTCAAGAAACATAAAAGAGAACTTACAAAAGCATACAAAACTGGTGATTTATCATTCTCAGGGTCGGCAGGTAAGAAAGCAGAATATGACCTAACAACATGGGCGATGGACAACAATGAAATTAAGACTGATGACCCCGATGAGTTTTTTGATTGGTTATCTCGTGACCTTGAAGATATAGTCAAAGGTAAAATTAGAGAAGAAACTATTACAGAAGCAAAGAACTTAATGCCTGAAGTCCAAAAGATTGTTGACACTAAAGGTGCAGCTAAAGTTGGTGGTGTTATGTTAGATATGTTCACTGCAAGTGTTCTAACTCAAGCATATGCAAAGGTCAGTGATGCAAACAAGAAGAAAATGGAATCATCAAACATCCAAACACTTGTTAACCTTGCACAAAAAGTTATGGGTATGAAGGAAGAACTCCAATTAGAAGAAGCACACCCATGTAAAGGTCTATCAGAAGATGACCCTTGTTGGAAAGACTACAAACAAGTAGGAATGAAGAAGAAGAACGGAAAAGAAGTTCCGAATTGTGTTCCTAAAGAAGACGTTGAAGAAGGTGCTATGGATGGTCAGAAAATGACTGGACAAGAGATATCTACTTACTTCAGAAAGAATCCAATCAGAGATAAAGACCTTAAGAAAGCAGTAGAGATTGCACTTGACCATAGTGGTGCAATGAACTATGCAATCAAACAGATTGAAAAACTTAAGAAAGGTTTATCTAAGAAGACAGAAGTTAAGAAAGCACTTCAGTTTGCAAACGAAGAAGTTAAGTACAAACTAAATGTAGGTGTTGTATTCACTGAAGATAAAAAGGAATCTGTAACTGAATCTAAGGATGAACCATTAGCAAAGATGTTCAAAACCACAAACAAAACAGCATTAGCAGGTATCATGAAGATGTTGGACATGACAGATGTTAAAGTTATCCAAGCAATGCAGAAACAAAACCCTAAAGGATTCATGAAAACTGTTATGCAGTTGGGTGAAGATGTTATGGGTAAAGACCCATTGAAAGGATTTCCTTTTCAAAAGAAATTCTCAATAGAGAGTACTTTCAGAGAAATGTTTGAAACAGACTTGCAAGAAGAGACCATTGTTTATAAAGTTAAAGGTATACAGAAACCTGAAACAGATAAGTTTAACCAGTCTGCAAAGATGATGAAGTTAAAGATATCGTTTAAGAAGCAAGGTAGTGATACTCATGTAACTATGACTGGTAATAAGAAACAGTTAAGAGACTTTGACTCAGTTGCAAGGGGTAAATCATCATACGGTGACCCTTCAACAATAACACATTTTGACGAGAAATAACATGAAATCATTAGTGCAAATAATCAAAGAACATAATGCAGGTATGGTGTCTGAAGGTAAATACCAAAAATATTCAGACCTACTTATTAAGAAGTCTAAATTAGTTGCTCAAGGCCCAATTGCACAACCCGAAATCGATGCAGTGAACAAACAAATCGCTGCAGAGATGAAGAAACTTGGTGTTAAAGAGTAGTCTAGATTATGAAAACTTTGAAAGAAGTTGCTATAGACGAGACTCTACAGGAACTACAAGATTCCAATCAAAACTTTATTGACAATCCATTTAGATTGGGGTCAATGATGTATTTTGAATGTGTCAGAGAAGCACGAAGACTCGTATCAGAAGGTCGATACAGACTAACAGAAGTAGATAAACAAATCATTGAGACAGACATGGGAGAGTTTGAGGTGTACGAAGGTAACCTTGTACCACTAGATTGTCCTATGATGGAAGAGAAAGAACCCGAACTAAACAAACCTAAAGTCGGTGGTGACAAGAAGTATTATGTTTACGTCAAGGACGGAGACAAGATTAAAAAGATTTCATGGGGAGACACTACAGGTCTTAAAGTGAAACTCAACAACAAAGATGCACGAAAGAACTTCGCTGCAAGACATCAATGTTCAACTAAAAACGACAAAACCAAAGCAGGTTACTGGGCTTGTCGTCTTCCTCACTATGCAAAACAATTAGGTTTGAGTGGTGGTGGGGACTTTTTTTGGTAACCTAAATAAAAGACAACGGAGATTATTATGAATACAACAGATACATTACAACAAGAATTTGAGTCATTTTTACTTGAGAACACTAAGTTCGAAGGTGGAAACAAAGCTGCTGGTACAAGAGCAAGAAAACACTTGATGAACATCAAAAACCTTACTGGTGACAGAAGGAAAGAAATCCAAGAATCTAAAAACTCTTAAGATGGGAAAAGAGTTATATCACACTTTCAAGAAAGATGAAAGAATGGCAGAAGTCTACAAGACTTCAAAAGGTTTCGAAGTAGAGTTATATGAACAGAATAATTGGAGTGCAACTAGAAAAGTGCATCAACATTCGGAATCATATGCAGAGAATTGTGCAGAGAATTGGGTAGAAAAGGTATTTAACCTAGAACCTGAAGATAAGGGTTATTATGGATATAGAGAAAAATCTGATAACTTTCATCCTGAATTGGATTAAGTGTTTCATTAAATGAACATTGTACATTATAAGGAACAAAAAATGAACACTACACCTTATAAGGAACAAATTATAGAACAACACGGAACAGGAGTTAAGTTCATAATTAGAACTTTCAGTGATTCGGTTGAAGAAGACGAACTTGTATGGCATAGAGACCATGAGTCTAGGTTAGTACACGTTTTAGAAGGAAGGGGGTGGAAACTGCAGTTAGATGACAAGTTACCACAAGAGTTGAACATTGGACATAACTACCACATACCAAAGATGGGTTATCATAGACTTATTAAGGGTAACGAAAAGCTGGTGGTTAGGATTCAAATTACATAAATAAGTATATGAGTTTTAAATCAGAAAATTGGAAAGAAATACTACAACAGGTTCGTGAAGGAATTCAAGAACAGAATGCTGTAGTTAAAACCGAGGATGACATCGTCTCAGAAGAGATTGATGCGTTATTGGAAAACTTTGATGCACCTGTAGTAGAAGAGAATCTACAAGAGGTCACTGATAAAGAAGTTGATGCATTAAAGAAATTGTCTAAGGACATGCAGTCAGTTCTAAAAGGATATCAGTCTATCGTAAAGATGGGTGATAAAGAACTTAAGGACAGTAAGTATAATAAAGATTACGAAGCAGTTCTAAAGGCAAGAGATACCATTTTCACTTTGATTGGTAAAGTAAACACTCAAAAGATTATGAATAAAGAAGATGTAGTGGAAGAGGAATTGTCAGTTGAAAAGACAATCGATAAACTTACAGAAAAAAACATGTTAGGAAGAC
>Ga0209192_10002620_pt1 | contig 12727 bp, 15 predicted proteins | sample ArcticOcean_MG_C_11_FD_187433 | JGI IMG/M metagenome (GOLD analysis project Ga0209192, IMG submission 187433) | Marine microbial communities from western Arctic Ocean - ArcticOcean_MG_CB2_154 (SPAdes) (version 2) | ecosystem: Environmental > Aquatic > Marine > Oceanic | place: Arctic Ocean... | reverse complement strand
GAGTATTTAGGATGTAACGTTTCTTAGCAATAAAGATTGCTCGATCGTTAATCTTCTCTCGTTTCATTACCATGGCATTACGATAGGCGCCCATGTCAGATGCAAGTCGTTCGTAGCCTTGTTCAATGACTTGTTCGATCTTAGACTTACAGACTTTATCTAGGAACTCTTCGCCTTCTTTACGATCAATCTCAGTAGTACCATATACTTTTTCGATCAAAGGAGCAAAGTCAACATAGATCGAGTCAGTGTCGATATAGATGATATAGTCGTGGTTATCTGTTTTGAGTACCTTGTTAAGATATTCATTTACAGACTTTTGAGCATATCTAATCGAGAGTTGACCGGATGTTGTAATAGCTTCTGCCATTTCTCCAATATAATATAAGAAGTAGATGTTTGCTGTAGCTCCGTAGAGTGAGTTCATCGAAATCTTAATAGACATTTGAGAATTGTGTAAGTTATTGGCTTCGGTTTTAAGTCGTTTCTTTTCTCTAGGATCAGTTTCAACCTCGAGCTGTTGTTCAACCGCAAGCATCTGCTGTTTGATAATAGCACGTTCATCGTAGTACTCTTGAATGATGCCCGGGATAATACCGACTTTTTCATTACTGAAACATACACCATTAGCACCAACTGACATACCGTTTTTGTTTTTAAACTGACCATCAAGTACCATGTCTTGAGTTACATACTCACGTTCATCTGGCATATAGGTCTCAGGTGACATGTTGTATTGTAGCATTAAGTGAGGATACAGAGAGTTCAAGTCAAACGATACAACCCATGGATACAAACCAGGTTTTGGATCTTTAACATAACCACCTACAAGATCTCCACCACGGCGGCCAGGTGACTCTTTGATTGGTGGAACAATTTTGTCTTTCATTAATCGTCTGTAGATAATAGATTCCCATATACCAACAGTACCGAAAGCGTCTTGATAGTTTACACCGCCACCATAAGCAACTGTCATAACAAGAGCGAGTAGAGATGTTTCTTCTTCCATTCTTACAATGAGCTGTGTGTCTTTTAAGTTATAGTCGAGATACAGTTGTGGGTTCTTTTCGTATAAGTCGTTTAGATTGCCATACTCAGAGTAGTCAAGTTTCTTCTCACCAAGAATAACATGAGCAATATGGTCAAGTTTAAATGATTCTTGAGGACCATACTTGTAACCGAACTTCTTAAAACAATCCATATAGTCAATAACAGAAACACCTGAGATGTTGTAAGAAGATTGCATCTTACCAAAGAACTCTCGATTGTATTTGTTAACGTTTTTCCAAGGACTAAGTCGAGCCGCAACATCTTCACCCATCAAGCTCATAATACGAGTTACGAGGTATTGAATATCAAAGTATTGAACGTTCCAACCTGTTACAATATCAGGATAATCAGATACCCATATCTCAATGAAGCGTCTAAGTAATTGTGTTTCTGAATCAAACTTAATAAAGACAATATTGTCTGGATCAATACCAGTAACAGTCTCCATCTTATCGTAATCTTTACGACCAAGTAAGAAGTACTTATCACTTTTAGAAGATTTGTAAGCGATCGATGTGATCTCTTTATCTGCTAGTTCAACATTAGGATAGCCATCAGCGATATCAACCTCAATATCAAATGATACTATATTAACATCTTTAAAATCATATTTGATATCATCGGGATAGCTTTCTTGTATGAACTGTGTAATGTAATTTGTGTTACCAAAGATCTTCATGTTGGAAACACCTTTGTATTCCTCGATGAAGTCTTTGCTTTCAGCCATTGAACCGAATTGGTGTGGACTGATTTTATAGTTACCTTTGAGAGCCGTGTAGCCCTCTGCGCCTGATTTAGCGCTGCTTAGGTAAAGTGTTGGTTTATATGGTACTTTGTACGAGAAACGTTTACCGTTTTCATAACCACGCCATAGAATGTTTTTGCCATATCGCTCGACTGAGGTGTAGAATGCTGTCATCATATTTTTCCATATTGTAAGGGTATATTATATCACAGTTGTGAGCGTTTGTCAACCTTTTTATGCAATCTCACTGAAGTTTTTCACTTTAGTAAACGTAATAGAAGCATCAAACTTCTCAACGAACTGATCGCCTCTGTGTGATATAACAAATACGTTATCATCAGCGTTTAAACTGTGTAACGTTTCAATTAGACTCTCGATACCTACACTGTCAAGTGCACCATCCAAAGTCTCGTCAAGTATCAGAAGGTTAGTAGATACCGAATTACGTAGCTTAGCAACTGATCTCCACGTCAACATAATTGCAAGTGTGATACGTAGCTTCTCGCCTTCTGAGAATGAAGCATAAGAAAACTTATCACGGAAACGAGATTTGATTACCTCATTAAAGTTCTCATCGAGTTGAAAATCAACAAAGAGATCAAACGCTGCTAAATACTTATTGATAAGCTTGTTCATAACAGGAATATACTGACTGATGATTCTTGCTTTGATGCCACCATCTTGTAGTATCGTTCTTACTACAATCAGTACCTCTCGTTGTTCGAGAAGATCTGTTCTCTCTTTTTGTTTCTGCGCTAGGCCTTCTTCTAATTTCTGCAGCTTAGACGTATCAACTTCTTCAACTTCTTTCTGAGCATTATCTAATTCTTTCTTCATAGACAATAACGCGTTCTTAGACATTTTGATTTCAGCACGAAACTCTGATATCTTAAAGTTAACAGACTGAATTTCATCTTCAATTTTAGATATTGAGTTAAGCCTTTTCTGATGTTCTTTGATAGTTTCTGATACAGTTACAAGACCGCTTTCAATATCTGCTTTAAGTGTATTCTTCTCTGAGATTTGTTCTGCTTTGAAATCATGAGCAATACCTTGCTTACACGTTGGACAGTCGTCGTTGTGTTCGTAGAACGATAACTCTTTTTCAAATGCAATACGGCCGCGCTCTAGTTCTGCGCGTTTTTCTGTAGCAGTTTGGAATTTCTTTTTCTCATCAGGTTTATCTGAGATGTCGTCATATAATACTTTAAGTATCTCGTCTTGTGCATCAATGAGATCATTCTTGGCTTCAACAGTATCAATCTCACCACCCATTTTCTCTTTGATCTTATTCACTTCGATAGTTTTAATCTTACGAATCTCTTCGTCATGCTCTTTAGCACTTTCGATCTTTGTGTCGTTAAGCTCAATCTGATAAGAGTTTTCATTGATCTCATCTTTATTTTCACTCATTGTATTTTTAGCAAGTACTCCCATCGTACTAAAGACTTGGATATCAAGTAAATCTTCAATAATAATACGACGCTGACCGGCATTTAGTTCCATAAAAGGAATATACGTAGCTGAACCTAATACAACAATTTGATTGAATGATCTATAATTGATACCAAGAATAGATTGCTCAAGATAAGTTTGATAATCTTTCTTAGCAGCGTCTTGGTTAATCATTGCGCCGTCTTGCCATATTTCAAATACAGCTGGTCTCATGCCTCGTCTGATCATATAGTTCTTGCCACCTGCAGAGAAGTATAACTCTACCAATAGCTCTTTGGCGTTGATCGTATTAATCAACTGTACTTTATTGACTTTTCGGAAAGCTCGGTCGTATAAGCCATATACAACAGCATCAAGCAGTGTGCTTTTACCTGCGCCGTTAGCGCCACTAACAAGAGTGGTCGGTTTTGTATCGAAATCGATGGTTGTAAATGTGTTACCTGTTGATAAAATATTCTTATACTTTATCTTTTTGAATGTAATTCTCATTATAAATTAAGGGCCTCATGATATAAGTCATCAATTACTTGCTTGACTCGTCCTTTGTCAACTTGTGTCTCGATACTATCGATGTACTGATGCAATATTTCACCAGTGTCTTTTGTTTCATCTAATATTTCATCAACACCAGCACTTTCTAAATTTAGACTATCGTCGATTGCTTTCACATCGACTGCACCGCATTCACTCATACGATTCATAAAGAGATCATACAAATAAGCGTTGGTACGGTTTTTAACAATAACCTTTACAAAAGTATCTTTGAAACGATCAACGTCGTAGTTAGCAACATCATCAACTGTCCAATCAGAATCATCATAATCTATTTTGTAAAAGACACGGTTAGGATTTTCTATTTTAATCATACTTCGATCTTCAGTATCAAATACATGGAAGCCACGGCTGCCATTATAATCAGACCAAGTCATTTCGTAAGGCGTACCAAGGTATTCGATGTTTCCATACCTAGATGGGTGGTGGAAATGACCAGAGTAAACGTTTTCAAAATTAGTAAACACGTTCATATCAGTGCCGTGTGTACATGGAACTCCTTTAAGCATCTCAAAGCCTTTCACTTCAAGATGGCCCATTACAACATCGGCTGTACTTTCGGCTAACATCTTATGGTTATATTCTGCATTCTCTTTATTGAGCCAAGGAAGCATTAGGAAAGTAGTATTTCCAAGTGTAAGATGTTCTGCTTTATCTTCATACAGATTAAATTGTTTGAAGTCATTTGTTAATAGATTCATGCTATTAACTTCGTTAGTATTCGTATAGTAGATATCATGATTACCAATTAAACAATGAAAGTCTATATCACGGTCTGCTAAGTGCTGGAAAAAGAAACTTCTGCAACGCTGTAAGGTTACATAGTTGATATACTTTCTACGATCAAAGGTATCGCCAAGATCGAATACTGTTGTAATATTATGTTCGTCCACATAAGGAAAGAATACTTCTTCAAAAAACTTTCTTTGTACTTCGTGAAATACACGGCTATCTCCTCTAGCACCGAAGTGAAGATCGGTGACAATTGCAATTTTCATTATTAGTCCTCGCTTGTACTTAAGTCAGGCGTGTTTGTTTTGGCTTGTTCAGCTTTAAGTTTATTAAGGTTGTCAACCCGCTGTAAATATGTAATCATGTTGTTACGTTCTTTTGTAATTTTTACTTTCTTTTTAAGAGCGCGGTCGTATTTCATTCTTGAAACATGGTCTTTATATACTACACCGTTGAGATGATCTAACTCATGCATAAAGCATCGAGCACCATAGCCTTCAAGTAGTCCGCTTTGTTTTTCGCCATTTTCATCTAACCATTCTGCTTGAACAGTTTTTGGTCGATTGACTTTAAGGAATACATCTGGGAAGCTTAAGCAACCTTCAACTTCAAGTTCAGTAGTATCGTCGAACTCTAAAACCTTAGGATTGATTACCATAATAGCAGATTCCTTTGTTTCTCCCATAACAAAACATCTCATATCTAAACCAACTTGACATGCAGATAAGCCGATACCTTTGCGCTTCACCATCACATCAACCATTTGTGATTTTAGATCTGCAGCGTCTTCAAATATTTGCTTGACCTCTTCAAAATCAAAATCCTTTAGCTCTTTGCTAAGAATAGGATCAGGGTAGTATACTAACTTCATAATTTACCTTCTTCTCTCATTTGTGCACGAATAGCTGTTGCAGATATCTTATGAATATCTTCGCCAAGGTCATGTTCAGTAAACGTGTAACCTACTCCACGGCCATAGCTGATGTCAACAATGTTCGGCACTTCTATAATTAAGTACTCACGGCCATTTTTATAACCATGTTCTCTTAAACCTATTTCAATATCATGTACAACCTGTACCATACCAAACGGGTTATCAGCCTGTTCAGCTGTACGTCCTGCTCCGGCATCACCGTCATACTTAAATACGTCTCGTACCATTATAACAACTTGTCCTGTGATTGTCAAGGCTTTTTTAAATAATTTTGTGTGGCCATCATGCCAAGGCTGCCATCTGCCTAACATTTGAACTGTTGGCTTCTTATAATCAAAGTGTTCTTCTGGATTAATCATTTCCCTTTACTCCAAATTTAATGTAGTTATACCAGAGTCTCTCGTGTCCGTAGTATAATACAAATTTAATTGCAATATCGGCAAGGAATACTGCACCCACTGCTTTCATTGGTAATCCAAAATATAGCGCGATTAGTGCTGTTGTAATACTTGCGATAAATCTCCATGTTACCGCTTTCGCTAAGTGTCTAGCTTTTGTTACTTTCTCGGTCATTAGTCTACCTTAAACGTGGCTTTAATGATTCGAGCCATAGTAACATGTACATCAGATCTGAATGTGTGCACAATATGATCTACTGACTCTGGCTTCTCAAAGATCTTATTAGTATCTTCGAAACGACCTTCCTTAATTGTATCCATCCAAACTGAATAGTCTGGTGCAAAATCAACACGAGCTTTCTCAAACGGACAAACAAAGTCTGTAATAGCAAACTTACCAGCTCGGACTACGCCTTCTGATAAGAACTTCATTCTTAATGCTTGTCTCATACGACCTTCGTCACTAAAATCCCAGTCATCATATTGTTTTCGTACTTGGTCAGCATTTATCCAAACACCTCCAAGTTCTTCTGCTAATGGTTCAGCAAGATAACTCTTACCAGATCCTGGCAGACCAAAAATCAAAATCTTTTTCATTACTTTTCTTCCGGTTTTGTCTCAGGTGCAGGTGGCGTATCGGCCGCAGGTGGTTGCTTCTTAAATTTCTTTTCGAAGTCATCTATAAATCTGCTTATATACTCGGGTGGCTCGTTCATTGTGATCAGTGGGCCTTCACCGGTATCTGCAAGAATGCTTTGAGTTAGCATGTTTTGTGAAGCTTTAAACTTGATATAAGTTTGCTTCTTCTCTTTTTGTATTCGTCTTAGAAATGCAAACCAAATAATCTGTGTAAAATACGCAAATGGATTTTGGGATTTCTCAGGATCAAAATTGTGAAGGTACTGTAAGCAATTCTCAATTCCGTCTGATATCATTTCTTCTTTGTATGAGTAGCCTGAAAAGTTTGGTTTGGTTGCTAGCCTTGTGCCAATCAATAGAATGCACTTTCCAATGTATTCAGGTACTTGTGGTTTGTTCTCTCCTGCGTCTTCAGCTTCATTGCATAGTGTTCTGTATGCTACTAATGCTGCAAGCAAATCAGGATTGTTCACATAGTTGCGTTTTCTTGCCATTATTGAATCCTTTTAATGTTTATGCTATAAAGGTACAAGCTCTATAAGTTTATGTTTCTTAATTCTTTAAAGGTATTATTATAACATATTTTTGAGGGTTTGTCAACACTTATTTTATCTTGTGAAAATAAATGAAAAAAACAGTTGACAAATGGTACGAAGTAGGTTATAATAAACTTATCAAGTTTTAAGGTATATAGTAGTTGTATTAATCAAACCTCTATAGTATAAATCTTGTACGCAAATTGTTCTGCTCCGTAGATTTCAATTCGCTTCTTAAAATGCTTCAACGTGTAGTTCTCGAAAGAGCCGACCGAAAGGTCGTCCGTTATATCATATAGAGTAGCTTGCTCCGAGTCATCAGCCTTCCTCAAAGTTCTACCAATTGATTGTAGCACCTTAATTTCAGACTTTGAGCCAGTAGCAAATATCACATTATCTAATCTTTTCAAATTAACTCCTGTAGAGAATACTCCGTAAGAAGCAAGTATGTCATGTCGCTTCTCTGGGTCATTTTCTATTAAGTGTCTAATTTCTTCACGTTCGGTGCCTTTAGTACCACCGTAGATAAAATGGAGTACACGACCTTCCTTGCGAAGCATCGGTTCAAGCACCTTACCATGTTTTTCAACTAAATCAAACAGAACTAGATTGTTCTGCCCCTTTAGAGACCATAGCAAATTTCGTATAAAAAGATTTCTCTTTTCATTATTAACAATAAACTCTCGTTCAGCTGGCCATTTCTTTGTTCCATCTAAATTTTTGAGAGCATCTTTAAACTTCTTACGTGTTTCGACGCTATGAGATAGCACGATAGCTTTGACTTTAAAGTCTGCAACTGTTCCTGCATCCATAAGCTCTTTTGTATTCACAAATCGTTTGACTTCGCCAAAGCAACCTTCTAACACAAGTCGGTGTGTTTTACTTTCAGCTGATTTCAGTGTACCAGTAAATCCATGGCGATATTCACAGTCTGTTAACTTTTCCATAATGGTAGTTAAACTTTTAGATTGAAACGTATGTGCTTCATCTCCAAGTACAACTGCAAATTGGTCGAACCAATCTTTTCCTAATTTTACTAGTGACTGCCATGTTGAGATAACAATCGGTGAGCTTGTGTTTTTATCAACACCACCTTGAATAGTATAGATATCGCTTTCGTCACAACCATAATCTACGAAGTCACCTTTCATTTGATGTACTAATGAGATAGTTGGAACGATAATTAATGTACGATGGCCAAAAGCTTGGAAGTAATGTTGTTGAATCAAATAGATTATTAAAGACTTACCAGATGATGTCGGTGATAAAGATAAAGATCTACGCTTACGCAAAGCGTTAAGTACATAGTCGTTTTGATAGTCTCTTGGTAGAAATTTACAATTGATTTCTTTAGCGAGTTGTACAGGGTAGTCATCATCGAAGTCCTCGTCTAATCCTATATGATCTGGAGCAGATAAGAAATATCCACGATCGTCACAGAATTTTTTAATATGTGGATAAAGGCCAACGTAGATAGTTGGTCTCATAGGTTGGAATAGTCTAATAATACCATCCCACATTCTATTCTTATAAGCAGGAACGAATTGATAACCTTCAGGTCTAAAACTAAAGTGCTCAGATAATTCCATGAGTGTGCCCGAGTCAGCTTTCACTTTCATGTGTACGGAATTAATAGCTTCAATAGTTATTTGTTCACTCATTATAGTTTAACCGCCAATATTACGAGTATTGCAGTTAGTAGAATATTTGTGAAAAAGATGCCGATCGCTAATATAGTATGATACCATATCCATCTTGTTTTGTATGCATTTTCGATAGTAACTTCGCTTGGATCTGTATCGTCAGCCATCATATCAATGACTTTATTTCTTTCAAGCTCAGTTACTTTATTCTGACGGTTAGCTTCTTGTCGCCACCCCCATTCTAAAAATTTATCCCACACTGATCGTTCACCTCTATTCATTGTATAGTACTATTTATTAATAGTCTCCTGATTGAAATTTGAGCATATCAATCATATTTTTGATTATGAAGTTTCGACTATGAATTGTTCTAATAATATCTTCAAGATAATTTGAATTTGCTGTGTGATAGTCAATCGTTAAACTAAGCTTAATAATATCTTTATCTGATTGAATATATTTGTCTACGTCCTGGCGCAATACCTTTAAACGAAAAGGCTTCCAACCATTATCTTTTAGATCTTCTTCAGCCATACTTCCATCATAATATTCACGCTTAAGACGCTCAAGCTCTTTGTATTCGGCTTTTAATTTTTTAACACGAAGCACTTCCCTATAGAAAAGGTTGTAGTACTTACTGTGTAGTTTTGGTATGTTTTTAGATTCACCAACTAGATTTGTTTCGTCTATTGATGAGTCTGCTGCCCATAAAGTGGCAATATCATTTGTGTCCATTATATACTCGCTTGTTAACTATAAAGGTATATTATATCACGTTTTGTGGTATTTGTCAACCCTTTAAGATAATTGCTTAATATCAAATTGATCATATCGTACGGTTACTGTTGCTTCAACATAACTAACATCAGCATTACTTAAGTCTAAACTCACTGGTGTAATACCAACAGGGAAACAATTTGTAAACGTAGCTTCAATATTTGGATTTTTCTGTGAGTTTAAAATTATGATAGAGATATCTGAAGTAAGACCATCAATACTTTTATTTAGTTTATCATATGACGCTAAAGTTTCTGGAGTACCAAAAGCTTTTAACCAACTATAGATTTCAATATAGTTGTTCATATTCTCGTCTACGATGAAAGTTAAATCTAAATCAGCATAATTAATATGATCGCCAACACTATAAAAAGAACGCAACGGCGTTTCGCTCTTAACAGAGTTTGTTGTTACTGAAGGTAATAGAACCTTATTAGAAAAGAATTCTACGTGTGGCAACCTTTTGACCTGGATTTTAAATCCACCGGCAGATAAATAGTTATTAATCATAATGTATTTCCATTAAGTGTGTATACTCTTATTTATTAAAAAGGTGACTATAACATGTTCAAACCCAAATCTCTCAACTTCGAAGTCGACACTGCTGACCTCTCAATTAATGAAGTAACAAATCTCCATAACATATTTTTCGTTAATAAAGATTACGACTGGTGGTACGAGGTTTTACCTGGTGATGTTGTAGTTGACATTGGCGCTAGTGTAGGAATGTTTTCAGCCAAAGCTTTAGACGCTGGTGCTAAGAAAGTTTATATGATCGAACCAAGTAAGAAACTTTTAAAAACTGCAGTTAAGAACGTATCCGAGTATATTATAGGTAACAACGACTTACCAAGAGTTGTTCCGATCAACGCAGCAGTCGGTCGTACTGATGTTGATCTATCTAACGTATATGGTAATAATGAAGTAAAGCTAATGAGCTTATTAGAATTCTGTGTAGATTATGATGTCGAACAAATTGACTTCTTAAAAATTAATGCAGCTGGTGCTGAATACAATATCTTACACAGAGATATGTTTGATTTTTTAGGAACTAAGGTTCGTCATATAGCAGTCCGTTGCTATTTAGATGCTCAGTATGGTAGTCTAGATAAATTTAAAGAGTGGCGAGATACTGTGCTAAATCCAATGATTGAACTTGGAAGAGTTTACGCTCAAGAAGATTCGTATATTGAAAAGCTTCAAACCGGTCAGTTTGAAACATTGCCAAAAAACTTTATGTTGTATATTAAGAATTGGTAGCTACCAATTGTGTATATTCCCTGCTATGATAAAGAAGCAGGTGATGAAGTTTACCGACACGATAACAGTTCTAATCATTGCTATCTTGTCGGCTTCTCTATCAGTCGTTCCTTCTTTCTCGCCTATTGCTTTTGCCCAAAGTCGCCAATATTTTTTCATTAGAATGCTGCAGCCTCTACGTAATAATCTTTAGCATCTTCTGCAGACTCAAAACTGGTTATCATGTATTCGCCTTGAGCAGCTGATTCTTCAATGTGCTGATCGCTATTTTGTTCGGCCCATAATTCAAAGAGTTCTGCTTGCTCTTTCCCTTTGTATTTCTTACTGAAGTTTACTTTAACGTGAGCATCAGCAGAGTCGACACCATAGGTAACACAAAGCTTATACTCTGTACCTTCAATACGTCTTGTTGAGAACTCTGTGCCTTCACTATTTGATTTGGTACCAGTAGTAACTGACCTGAGCTCTGGATACTTTTCATAGAATTTAAATCCTTCTGCTACAGGATCAATTTCTCCAAGCTGCCATTCATTAAATATTTCAGTTATTGGTTGGAGTACCATTAGTTCGCCATAACGACCTTTAACTTTATTGTCTTTTGGATTCGTTAAAGCGATCGTAAGTGCCTCAATAGCAAAGGATGCAATTTCGTGTACCTTTGTTGTCTCGGCGTATTTCTCTAAACTGTGAGCAATGATAAACAAATTGTCTGGATCATAATCTTTACCGCCCATACTTTCTTCTTTAGTATGGTCTAAGCATCTGTTCTTAACACCCACACCACTATAGTGTACTGTATTATTAAGTATAGATTCTCGTAAATTACCTTCAGCACTATATGCATAAACATATTGGCCAAGGCTTTTCATAAACTCAGATTTGTATTTCATTTTATTGCTCCATTATATAATTTTTAAATCACTTAAGAACTGTTTCTTAGAGGTTGTTTTCTAATACCTTGCCGTGTGGAGTTGGTTTACCGTTATCACCTAAGTTAACAAACACTAGTGAGTCAATGGTAGTAATAACCTGTTTAGTTTTTTTGTTGCGGACCTCGCAATTAATCGTTATAGATGTTCTTCCCATAGCAACTGTATCCATACCAATCTCAACTATGTCGCCCCTGACAGCAGTAGAAACGAATTGTACGTTACTCATACTAGCAGTAACAATACGGTCGTTATCTAATTGACAAGTACAGTATATGTATGCTTCTTCATCTACCCAATCAAGTACCCTGCCTCCAAACAATGTTGCATTAGAGTTTAGGTCCTTGTGGGTGACCATCTTCCTTGTAAAGTATTTCATTTTATTGCACCATTATATAATTTTTAAATCACTTAAGAACTGTTTCTTAGAGGTTGTTTTCTCCCAAGAAGCCAGATCCTTTTCAGCTTGAGCTATTTGTTTCTCAAGATTTGCAATCTCTTCTGTAGTTAGATTAGAAAACGGTATACCAAGTAAACGGTTACAGTGTTCTTGAGTTGCATCAGTATTATTTAAAATTTGTTCGCTGATATCTTTCTTGTTCTTACCTTTAAAGATAATCTTATCATCAAGTACTGCATTAATAAATTGCATCTTAATCTTAAGCCAAGTCAGTTCAGAGTTATAGTTCTCAATGTTTCTATTGATTCGTTGGTCAAGTACTCCATAGCGATAATCGCAGAAGTCAGCAATAAGATTACGAACATCATCATATTCTCTTAGCTTTCCGTCTTGATCTATCACAGTACAGTTTTGACTAAGTACTCTTGTTAACTTAAACTTAGCAAGTACTTGTTTGTGATTCCATTTGGCTGAAGAAGCAAGCTTGAGTTTTACGTGGAAGTTAAAGCCACTCTTATCACAACAATCTTCATAAGATACTATATCTCCGTCATCCTCGAGTTTATCTAGTACCTTTACGTACCCTTCTCTATCTAGCCCATATGGTACTTCAGTAATATTTAAAGTAGTCTTAGAAGGCTTCTTATAAACACCAATAACAGTGTATCGTCTAGGCT
>Ga0209192_10002619_pt1 | contig 12727 bp, 25 predicted proteins | sample ArcticOcean_MG_C_11_FD_187433 | JGI IMG/M metagenome (GOLD analysis project Ga0209192, IMG submission 187433) | Marine microbial communities from western Arctic Ocean - ArcticOcean_MG_CB2_154 (SPAdes) (version 2) | ecosystem: Environmental > Aquatic > Marine > Oceanic | place: Arctic Ocean... | reverse complement strand
GTATTACAATTAATACCTCACATGTAGAATATGAGACAGAAAAACGTCATTATGCTCACGTCGATTGTCCAGGCCATGCCGATTATGTGAAAAACATGATTACTGGGGCTGCTCAAATGGATGGAGCAATTCTAGTCTGTTCAGCGGCCGATGGACCGATGCCTCAGACACGAGAACATATCTTATTGTCTCGTCAGGTTGGTGTTCCATATATTGTTGTATTCTTAAACAAGGCTGACATGGTAGATGACAAAGAGCTATTAGAGTTAGTGGAAATGGAAGTGCGTGAACTTCTTAGTAAATATGACTTCCCAGGAGATGATATTCCTATCATTATGGGTTCAGCGCTTAAAGCCTTAGAAGGCGACACTTCAGATATTGGTGAACCAGCAATTTTAAAATTAGCAGAAGCACTCGATAGCTATATACCTGAGCCAAAACGAGCAATTGAAGGTACATTCCTAATGCCGGTGGAGGATGTATTCTCAATCTCGGGCCGTGGAACAGTAGTTACCGGTAGAATTGAACGTGGTGTAGTTAAAATTAACGAAGAAATTGAAATTGTTGGATTAAAAGATACAGTCAAAACAATTTGTACGGGCGTTGAAATGTTCCGTAAATTACTTGATCAAGGTCAAGCAGGCGACAATGTAGGTGTATTACTTCGTGGAACTGCTCGGGAAGATGTTGAGCGTGGCCAGGTTTTATGTAAACCAGGATCAATCAAGCCTCATACTAAATTTACAGCAGAAATATATTGCCTAAGTAAGGATGAAGGTGGTCGTCATACACCATTTTTCAACGGTTATCGCCCACAATTCTATTTTAGAACAACAGATGTTACAGGCGCAGTTGATTTACCTGAAGGAGTAGAAATGGTAATGCCAGGTGATAATGTATCAATCACAGCAACATTAATTGCTCCTATTGCGATGGAAGAAGGTTTGCGCTTTGCAATTCGTGAGGGTGGCCGTACTGTTGGTTCAGGTGTTGTTGTTAAAATTGTTGAGTAATACTTTATAAAATAAAAAGCACCCTGAAATTGGGTGCTCGCTCTTTAGAGGAATAAAAAATGGTAAGTCAGAAAATAAGAATTCGGTTAAAAGCTTTTGATTACAAATTAATCGATCAATCAGCACAAGAAATTGTTGATACAGCCAAAAGAACAGGCGCTGTAGTTAAGGGCCCGGTCCCATTACCAACTAGAATTGAGAGATTTGACCTATTGAGGTCGCCTCATGTTTATAAAACTTCTAGAGATCAATTTGAGATGCGTACTCATCAACGATTAATGGATATATTAGATCCAACAGATAAAACAGTAGATGCACTAATGAAATTAGATCTTCCGGCAGGTGTGGATGTAGAAATAAAGTTGTAAAAAACTTCGGCGTTGTATATAATAGCGCTCTTTTAAGAGACTGATCAATTGTAATCAGTTTTGTAACTAATATAATAATAAAGGAAAGATCATGAGCTTAGGGCTTATTGGTCGCAAGGTCGGAATGTCCAGGATTTTTACTGACGAAGGCGCAAGCATTCCAGTAACTGTTCTTGAGGTAGTTCCAAACCGCGTGACACAGATCAAAACTATAGACACTGACGGCTATTCAGGCCTTCAAGTTGCATATGGTCAAGCTAAACCTAAAACCCTGACTAAGGCGGTTAAAGGACACTATGCTAAGGCGGGTGTTGAGGCCGGACTTGGACTAGGTGAATTCAGAGTTACTGAAGCCGAATTAGCAAACCATACAATTGCATCATCTATCTCAGTAGATTTATTTACAACTGGGCAAAAAGTTGATGTAACAGGAACAACAATCGGTAAAGGCTTTTCTGGCGCACAAAAAAGACACCATTTCAAGTCACAAAGAGCAAGTCATGGTGTTTCTGTATCTCATAATTCACTGGGTTCAACTGGCCAATGCCAGGATCCAGGTAGAGTTTTCCCAGGGAAAAAAATGAGCGGGCAATTAGGCGCTAAACAGAGAACAACGCAAAATTTAGAAGTGGTTCGTATTGATGCTGCAAGAAACTTAATCTTAATCAAGGGTGCTATTCCAGGATCAAAAGGATCTGACGTTGAAATTAAGCCAGCAGTTAAAGTGGAGGACAGCAAATAATGGAATTTAAAGTCCTAGATAAAAAAGGAAAGGTGACTGCGAAGACGATTTCGGCATCTGATGCTACATTTGCGCGAGATTTCAATGAAGCTTTGATTCACCAATTGGTTTCATCATATAATTCTAATGGTCGTTCAGGGACAAGATCTCAAAAAACCCGAGCCGAAGTTCATCACAGTACAAAAAAACCATACAATCAAAAAGGTACAGGTAATGCACGTGCAGGTATGACTTCAAGCCCGATTAGGCGTGGAGGAGGTCGTGCTTTCCCAAATAGACCAGATGAAAACTTCAATCAAAAAATTAATAAAAAAGCATACAGAGCTGGGATGAAATCTATCTTGTCAGAATTAGTGAGGCAGGATCGCTTATCTATTATTGAGGAATTTAAAGTTGAAACTCCAAAAACAAAACAATTTATCGAGAAGATGAAGCTACTAGGTATTACAGAGAGGGTGCTTATTCTTGTGGATACATTTGATGAGAATTTATATCTCTCTTCAAGAAACTTAACTAGTGCTTTAGTTGTAGAGGCGAGGTTTGCTGACCCAGTAAGTTTAGTACATTTTCCTAAAGTAATAGCTACGACCGAGGCTGTAAAACAACTTGAGGAGATGCTCGGATGAGTGAAAATATCAAAATGACAGATAAATCATTGCGATCAATCCTAGGCCCTCAAATTACTGAAAAAGCAACAATGATTGCTGACAAACACAATCAAGTTGCCTTTAAAGTAACAAAAGATGCAACTAAGGCTGGTATTAAGATGGCAATTGAAATAATGTTTAAAGTGGAAGTTACGGCAGTAAATTTGTTAAATGTAAATGGAAAAACAAAAAGATCTGGCAAAACTATGGGTAGAAGAAATGATTGGAAAAAAGCATATGTAAGCTTAAAGCCCGGTCAAGAAATTAAATTTACGGGTGAATAAGGAGAAAAGTAGATGGCAATTATAAAAGTAAAACCAACCTCACCTGGTAGACGAGGGCTTCAAAAAGTTGTTACTGAAGGCCTTCATAAAGGCAAACCGCATGCGCCACTGTTAGCAAAGAAGATTCGTGGCTCAGGACGAAACCATCATGGTCGAATAACAGTCAGACATCAAGGTGGTGGCCATAAACAGCATATCCGTCTGGTGGATTTTAAAAGAAACAAAGATGGTATCCCTGCAACAGTCGAGAGAATAGAGTACGATCCAAATAGATCAGCACATCTAGCTTTACTCTGTTACGCAGATGGTGAAAGAACATACATTATTGCTCCTAAAGGAGTGGCCGCAGGTGAAAAATTATTAAGTGGCTTAGACGCTCCATTTAAAACTGGTAATGCAATGTTACTTAAAAACATACCAATTGGTAGCACTATACATTGCGTAGAACTTAGGCCTGGAAAAGGAGCTCAAATGGCTCGCTCAGCAGGTACCTCAGTTCAGCTCGTTGCTAGAGAGGGCAACTATGCTCAGCTAAAATTAAGATCAGGTGAGATAAGGAAAGTTCATGTAGATTGTAAGGCTACACTTGGTGCCGTAGGTAATGACGAACATTCATTGAGATCAATTGGTAAAGCAGGTGCCATGAGGTGGAGAGGTGTAAGGCCAACAGTTAGGGGCGTTGTCATGAATCCAGTGGATCACCCACACGGTGGTGGTGAAGGAAGATCATCTGGTGGTAGACATCCAGTGAGCCCATGGGGAGTTCCTACGAAGGGTTATCGTACAAGAAATAATAAACGTACTGATAACATGCGAGTCAGTCGTCGTCCATCTAATAAAAGGTAAATAAATATGTCACGCTCAGTAAAAAAAGGACCATTCGTTGATGCTCACTTAGCAAAAAAAGTTGAGGTAGCGTCAGAGACAAGAGATCGTAAACCAATTAAAACCTGGTCTAGACGCTCAACGATACTACCTAATTTTATTGGTTTAACGATCGCAGTGCACAATGGTCGTCAACACGTTCCAGTACTTATTGTTGATAACATGGTTGGGCATAAATTAGGTGAGTTTGCACTTACTAGAACATTTAAAGGTCACTCCGCTGACAGGAAGGCGAAATAATTATGGCTATTGAAGTTTCGGCAATTTTAAAAGGCGTTAGACTTTCTCCACAAAAAGCAAGATTAGTGGCAGATATGGTTCGTGGCAAGAAGGTAGATAATGCTCTAAATATCCTTAATTTTTGCCCAAAGAAAGGTGCTGAAATTATTAAGAAAGTAGTCGAATCTGCAATTGCAAATGCCGAGCATAATGATAGTGCTGATATAGATGAACTGAAGATCAAAACTATTTATGTAGATAAAGGAACGATTTTAAAACGTATTCGTGCTCGAGCAAAAGGTCGAACAGGAAAAATTATGAAACCAACCTGTCACATAACCGTGACTGTGGGAAACTAAAGAGATAATTATGGGACAAAAAATAAATCCAATCGGTTTTCGTTTAGCAGTGACCAAAAATTGGTCATCTAGATGGTTTGCTAATTCAAAAGACTTTCCAATGTTATTACAAAATGACATTAAAGTCAGAGCGTTCTTAAATAAAAAATTAGTTAATGCTGCTGTTAGTAGAATTGTTATTGAAAGACCAGCAAAAAATGCAAAGATAACTATCTATACTGCAAGACCCGGCATAGTAATTGGTAAAAAAGGTGAAGATATTGAAGTGCTTCGCTCAAGCTTACAGTTACTGATGGGAATTCCGGTTCAGCTAAACATAGAAGAAATTCGTAAACCAGAAATAGACGCCACATTAATTGCTCAAAGTATAGCTCAGCAGCTGGAAAAAAGAGTGATGTTTAGAAGGGCTATGAAAAGAGCTATGCAAAACGCAATGCGTCTTGGAGCCCAGGGAATAAAAATCATGAGTTCTGGGCGACTTAATGGTATTGAAATTGCAAGATCTGAATGGTACAGAGAGGGTAGAGTTCCTCTTCATACACTAAGAGCTGATATAGATTATGGAACTGCTAGAGCGCAAACAACTTATGGAATTATTGGTATTAAGGTCTGGATATTTAAGGGTGAAATATTTGAAGATGCAACAAAAGCAATTATTGCTAAACAAGAAGATTCAATAGAACCTGCAGAGAAGAAAACAGTAAAGGCAGCAACTAAAAAAGCTGAACCTGCAGAGAAGAAAACAGTAAAAGTTGCAGTTAAGAAAGCTAAAGAAACTGAAGTCCCAGAAATAAAAGCAACCGAAGAATCAAAGAAAGATGAGGCATAAATATGTTACAACCTGCTAGACAAAAATTTAGAAAGCAACATAAAGGAAGAAATACTGGCCTTGCTTTAACTGGTAACAAAGTAAGTTTTGGTGACTTTGGTTTAAAGGCATTAGGCCGTGGCAGAATTACAGCCAGACAAATTGAAGCAGCTAGACGTGTTATGACAAGACATATTAAAAGGGGAGGCCGTATTTGGATTAGAATCTTTCCAGACAAGCCAATTACAAAAAAACCCGCTGAAGTGAGAATGGGTAAAGGTAAAGGTAGTGTTGAATTTTATGTTGCTGAAATTCAACCAGGAAAAATGCTGTATGAGATGGATGGAGTATCAGAAGAAGATGCAAGGGAAGCATTCCGTTTAGCTGCGGCTAAACTTCCACTTCTAACCTCTTTTGTTACAAGACATGTTGGTGGATAAAGGATAATTATGAAAGCTACTGATTTAAGAAAAAAAAGTACGGAAGATTTGGGAAAAGAACTAATAGATCTAAGAAAGTCTCAGTTTTCAGCACGTATGCAGGTTACTACACAGCAAACAAATAAAACTGATCAGCTGGGAAAAATTAAAAAAGATATTGCAAGGGTTAAAACAGTTCTTGCAGAAAAAGTGAGCCAAGCATAATGACTGAAAAACAAAAAGTAATTAGAACATTAACCGGAAAAGTGGTTAGTAATAAAATGGATAAAACCATAACAGTGCTAGTGGAAAGATTAGTTAAACATCCATTAATTGGTAAGGTTATGAGGTTGTCTAATAAGTTTCATGCGCATGATGAAAAAAATGAGATTGGTGAAGGTGATGTTGTAGAAATTACAGAACATAAACCAATTTCAAAAAATAAATCATGGGTTGTAACAAAGGTCGTTTCAAAAGCGCAAAATATTACTTAGTTCGGAACTTGAGCTATTTTGTTAAATAACATATAATGCTGCTCTTTTTGGCGCTCGTAATAATATAGCTAGCGCCCCAATACTGACCGTGGCGGTATGCCGTATTAGGCTAAGATAAATTATAGCGGATTAAGTTGGAGAATCATTCATGATACAAATGCAGTCAAGATTAGAAGTTGCCGATAATACCGGTGCACGCACTGTTATGTGCATTAAAGTTTTAGGCGGATCCAAGAGACGTTACGCAAGTGTTGGCGACATTATAAAAGTTACCATCAAAGATGCAGCTCCTCGTGGACGCGTAAAAAAAGGTGAAGTTTATGATGCTGTAGTAGTTAGGACAGCTAAAGGCGTTCGTCGACCTGATGGTTCATTAATTAAGTTTGACAGTAATGCGGCAGTTTTACTAAATAGTAAATATGAGCCTATCGGTACTCGAATATTTGGTCCCGTAACTCGTGAATTAAGAACAGAGCGATTTATGAAAATCGTTTCATTAGCCCCAGAAGTTATTTAGGAGTAGACGAATGAATAAAATTCGTAAAGGCGATAAGGTAATTATCCAGACTGGTAAAGACAAGGGAAAACAAGGCATTGTTCTTAGTCTCTTAGAAAACAGTCGTGTGATGGTTGAAGGTTTAAATATGGTAAAAAAACATACCAAACCAAATCCAGCAAAAGGTGAACAAGGTGGCTTGATAAGTAAGGAGATGCCTTTAAACATTTCAAATATTGCCATTTTTAACAACGCTACGCAAAAAGCGGACAAAGTAACATTTAAAGAGCTTAAAGATGGAAAAAAAATACGTATTTATAAATCTAATCAAGAAGCAGTAGACGTTTAGGAAAATTATTATGGCTAGACTTAGACAATATTATGATGAGACTGTTACAAAGCAATTAAGCGAACAGTTCAAATATAAATCCTTAATGGAGGTGCCGCGAATACTTAAAATAACACTTAATATGGGTGTTGGTGAGGCTGTGGCGGATAAAAAAGTACTTGAAAGTGCTGTTGGTGATATGGAAAAGATGGCAGGACAAAAGCCTATTATTACCGTGGCAAAAAAATCAATAGCGAACTTTAAAGTTAGAGATGACTATCCTGTTGGCTGTAAGGTTACACTACGAAAATCTCATATGTACACTTTCTTAGATAGATTAATTAATGTTGCAATACCTAGAGAGCGAGATTTTAGAGGCTTATCAGCAAAATCCTTTGATGGTCGCGGTAACTATAATATGGGAATTAAAGAGCAGATAATCTTTCCTGAAATTGAATATGACAAGATTGACGCATTAAGGGGAATGAATATTACTATTACAACTACTGCAAAAACTGACGAAGAAGCAAAAGCACTTTTATCTGCTTTCAGTTTTCCATTTAGAGGTTAAGAAAATATGGCTAAATTATGCATGACAGAACGTGAATTAAAACGACGAAAAATGGTTGAAAAATATAAAGGCAAACGCCTAGCATTGAATGAAGTGATAAAGAATGCAAATGCAACTAGTGAAGAGAGAGCGGAAGCTAGATCAAAGCTTCAAGCATTACCTAAAAATTCTAGCCCAGTAAGGTTAAGAAATCGTTGTGCGTTAACAGGCCGCCCTAGAGGTGTTTATAGTAAATTTGGTATTGCCAGAAGTAAGCTCCGCGATCTTATGTTGAGCGGTGAAGTTCCTGGTATTACAAAAGCAAGCTGGTAAAGGAGAAAAAATATGAGTATGAGTGATCCGATTGCCGATATGTTAACCCGAATCCGAAATGGACAAATGAGAAACAAAGTCTCTGTTTCTATGCCTAGCTCAAAAATTAAGCAAGCAATTGCTTCTGTTTTAAAGGATGAAGGTTATATTGAGAGCTTTAATGTCGCCGTAGTTTTAGGTAAGCCAACATTAAATGTAGATCTTAAATATTATGCGGGTCAGCCCGTTATCGAAAAAATACAAAGAATTAGTAAGCCAGGATTAAGAATTTATAAGGACAGTGAAAATCTTCCTAAAGTTATGAATGGGCTTGGGGTTGCAATATTAACAACTTCCAAGGGTGTAATGACAGATATCAAAGCAAAGGCTGCAGGAATTGGCGGCGAAGTGCTTTGTTATGTGGCATAAAGGGGAAAATTATGTCTAGAGTTGCAAATAATCCAATAGTTCTTCCTGAGAATGTCGAACTTACAATTACAAACGAATTGGTCTCTGCCAAAGGTCCATTGGGCGAATTAAGTCAGGCCCTAACAGGTGATGTTGGTATTAGTAAACAAGATACACTGCTTACCTTTAAAGCATTAAAAACAACAAAGCACTCTAAAGCAATGTCAGGCACAATAAGATCATTAGTGCAAAACATGGTGTTAGGAGTAACAAATGGTTTTGAGAGAAAATTAACGTTAATAGGTGTTGGTTACAAAGCACAGGTCCAAGGTAGTAAAATTAATCTTGAATTAGGTTTTTCGCACCCTGTATCACATGATCTTCCAGAAGGAGTGACTGCAGAAACACCAACCCCAACAGAGATTGTATTAAAAAGTAACAGCAAACAAAAAGTTGGTCAGGTTGCTGCTGAAATTAGAGCATACCGTCCACCAGAACCATATAAAGGTAAAGGTGTTCGATATTCCGATGAACGCGTTGTTATTAAAGAAGCTAAAAAACAATAAAGGTTAAATTATGAGCGTTGCAAACCAAAGATTACGTCGTGCAAAAAGATCTAGATCAAAGATGGCAGAATTAAATGTCACAAGATTAACGGTATTCAGATCTAATACAAATATCTACGCACAAATTATTGACGGTAATGATAATAAAATAATTGCAACAGCTTCAACGCTAGAAGCTGATGTGAAGAAAAAATTAAAAACAAGAAGCAATGTAAGTGCGGCTGTAGAAATTGGTAAAAGAATTGCAGAAAAAGCTGTTAAAGCAGGAGTAAAGATAGTTGCATTTGATCGGTCAGGTTATAAATACCATGGACGAATTAAGGCACTAGCTGACGCTGCTAGAGAAAACGGCTTAACTTTCTAATAAATACTAGGAAATCAAAATGGCAAAAGATATAACAAAAGAACAAAACCAAGATGGCCTAAGAGAAAAGATGATTGCAGTCAATCGAGTAACAAAGGTTGTTAAAGGTGGCCGTATCATGAGCTTTGCTGCACTTACTGTGGTAGGTGACGGAGATGGGGCAATCGGTATGGGTAAAGGAAAAGCTCGTGAAGTTCCTTTGGCTGTTCAGAAAGCTATGGATGAAGCTAAAAAAGGTATGCTAAAAGTAAATCTAAATAACGGTACAATCTTTCATGCTGTTACTGGAAAGCACGGAGCTGCAAAAGTATTTATCCAGCCAGCATCTGAAGGTACTGGAATCATTGCTGGTGGTGCAATGAGAGCAATTTTTGAAGTTATGGGGGTAACAGATGTACTTGCAAAATGTATTGGATCTGCAAATCCATACAATGTAGTAAGAGCAACATTAAACGGATTGGCAGCAGTAAATAGCCCTTCTGAAATTGCTGCAAAACGTGGAAAAACTGTTGAAGAGATTAGAGGGTAATTATGAGTAAAGAAAAAGTTGGTACAGTAAAAGTCACCTTAATTAAGAGCGTAATCGGTAGAACAGCAGCTCACAAAGGAACCATTGTCGGACTTGGCCTTAGAAGGATGCATCAGAGCGTTGAGCTAAAGGACACCCCGGAAGTGCGTGGCATGATTAATGCAGTAAGTTATCTTCTTAAAGTAGAGAGTTAATATGAGATTAAATACGATTAAGCCTGCAGAAGGCTCAAAAAAGAATACTCGACGAGTGGGTCGTGGTATAGGATCAGGATTTGGAAAGACAGCTGGAAGAGGCCATAAAGGGCAACATTCTCGGTCAGGTGGGTTCCATAAAGTAGGTTTTGAAGGTGGCCAAATGCCAATTCAAAGGCGCTTACCTAAAAGAGGATTTAATTCACTCACTAAAGCATATAATGCCAAGGTAAGGACAAGCGAAATCAATAAATTAAAAGCAGGTGTTGTTGACCTCCTAAGCTTAAAAGCAGCAAATCTAATTCCAGAAAGATCACTTACAGCTAAGGTTTATCTTTCAGGTGAGGTTAAGAATAAATACACTATCCAAGGAATTTTCCTAAGTAAAGGTGCGAAGCAGGCAATAGAGGCTGCAGGTGGCAAGATTCAGGAAGTAAAAGAGGTCTAGCAGTTGGCTCAAGATAGCACATTAGGTTCTATGGGAAAAATGAGCGACCTTAAGAGTCGTATACTTTTTGTGATTGGGGCTATGGTCATCTTTCGATTGGGCGCACATATTCCAGTTCCTGGGATAGACCCGTTAGAGCTTAAGAAGCTTTTTGATACTCAAAGTAATGGTATTTTAGGCATGTTCAATATGTTTTCTGGTGGGGCATTAAGCAGGTTCACAGTATTTGCTTTGGGAATTATGCCTTATATTTCAGCTTCAATTATAATGACTCTATTGACGTCAATGACAACTCGCCTGAAAGAGCTTAAGAAGGAAGGGGCAGCTGGACAGAGAATTATTACAAAATATACTCGTCAAGCAACTGTCGCACTAGCAGCTTTCCAAGCCATAGGGATAACAATGGCGTTAGAGGCACAACCAGGATTAGTGCTGGAGCCGGGCCTGTCGTTTAGACTAGTATCTATGATTACATTAGTTAGTGGCACTATGTTTTTAGTGTGGTTGGGCGAGCAAATATCAGAGCGTGGAATAGGACAGGGAATATCGTTGATTATTTTTGCTGGTATTGTAGCGGGCCTTCCAAGTGCATTAGGTAACACGCTGCAGCTAACAAAGACAGGAGCTTTTTCGATACCATTAGTCTTTTTTCTTTTTACAGCAGCTATCTTAGTAACAGCACTTGTAGTGTTTGTTGAGAGAGGGCAACGAAGAATTACTGTAAATTACGCAAAACGACAGGTTGGTAATAAGTTATATGGAGGACAGTCCAGTCATTTACCTTTGAAAATTAATCAGGCCGGAGTTATTCCTGCAATTTTTGCGTCTAGTGTAATTTTGTTTCCTGCTACTATAGCTGGCTGGTTTGGTTCAAGTACAAGCCTTTTTTGGCTTAAGGATATAAGTGCTGCAATTTCACCGGGCCAGCCAATTTATATTTTTATGTTTGCTGCAGCAATAATATTTTTCGCATATTTTTACACCGCAATTACATTTGATCCAAAGGAAACTGCAGATAACTTAAAGAAAAGTGGTGCATTTGTTCCTGGAATAAGACCTGGCGAACAAACAGCAAAATACATTGATACTATCGCAGGCCGCTTAACATTTATTGGTGCAATTTATATTACTTTGGTTTGTTTGCTGCCTGAATTCCTAATATTAAAGTTCAATACTCCCTTTTACTTTGGAGGCACTTCTCTTTTAATTATTGTTGTAGTGGCAATGGACTTTATGCAACAGGTTCAATCAAGAATGATGTCATATCAATATGATGGCATGCTTAAGAAAGCAAACTTTAAAAGTGGTTCTGGAGGTATTAGATAGATGGCTAAAGAAGAGACCATAGAAATGGAAGGAGAAGTTCTTGAGAATCTTCCAAATGCGACCTTTAAGGTTAAATTAGAAAATGGTCATGAAGTGCTAGGTTATATATCGGGAAAAATGAGAATGAATTATATTCGAATCCTTCCAGGAGATAAGGTTACGGTTGAAATGACCCCATACGATTTATCTAAAGCAAGAATAACATTTAGAGCCAAGTAAGACTGGACAAAAAAAGGAAATATTATGAGAGTAAGAACATCAGTAAAAGCATTGTGTCGAAACTGTAAAGTTATTAGACGCAAAGGTGTTGTTAGGGTTATTTGTAAAGATCCTAGGCATAAACAAAGACAAGGTGCATGCCACTAATTTTAAGATTGTTAAGTGTGCAAAAAATAGTTATAATTTAAGGCTTTATTGAAAATAATGCCGTTTTAATTGGAGTAATTCATGGCCCGTATTGCAGGTGTAAATGTATCAGATAATAAGCATACCGAGATTGCACTAACAGCAATATTTGGTATTGGAAGAGTGACAGCACAAAAAATATGTGTTGCTATAGGAATTAAATCATCCATGAAGCTAAAAGACCTTAATGATTCTGATGTTGAAAAAATTAGAGATGAAGTTGGGAAAATAGTAGTCGAAGGCGATCTTCGTCGTGAAGTTGCAATGAATATAAAAAGACTTATGGATTTAGGATGCTACAGAGGAGTTCGCCATAGGAGAGGACTGCCTGTTAGAGGACAAAGAACTAAAACAAATGCAAGAACAAGAAAAGGTCCAATTCGGGCAATTAGGAAATAAATTAAGGATAAGTAATGGCAAAAGCAAATGTAAGGATTAAGAAGAAGGTTAAAAAGAATGTAGTAGAGGGTATTGCTCACGTTCATGCTTCTTTTAATAATACAATCATTACCATAACTGATAGACAAGGTAACGCACTTTCATGGGCAACATCAGGTGGAGCA
>Ga0209192_10002618_pt1 | contig 12728 bp, 12 predicted proteins | sample ArcticOcean_MG_C_11_FD_187433 | JGI IMG/M metagenome (GOLD analysis project Ga0209192, IMG submission 187433) | Marine microbial communities from western Arctic Ocean - ArcticOcean_MG_CB2_154 (SPAdes) (version 2) | ecosystem: Environmental > Aquatic > Marine > Oceanic | place: Arctic Ocean... | reverse complement strand
TATCAGTTTATGGTGATTCTTATGGGGCTCACCAGATGCCACATACAGGAAATCAAAATCTCTATCTTTTAATTTTTCGGGCACTTCAATTTTACGAGTATAGCCCACGTGATCATCCATAAAAGGAGTCACGCTAACTGGAATTTTTTTTTGCATGCGACCATCTAAGATATTTTTCATTGAAGGCGTTTGCACAATAAACTCGTCAACATGTGACATTCGACCAAAAAGCCAAATCCGTTCAGCGAGAAGCCTTAGTCTTGTTTTCAGAGGAAACCCATCTAGCTTCACTTCATCGATCAAATATCTATTTTGAACGAACACCACCACATGTCCACGCAACTTAAGCAAAGGTGGAAGATTGCCGAAACAGAGCACGACATCATCCGGCTCAACATTATTGACTAGCCATCTTTCTATTAAAAATCTGCTTAAAAAGGTAGGCTTTACACGCTTAACAATAATATTTGGCGCCATATTGTTGGGTAATGGCATACGCTCGTCTACGGTCAATTTTACTGGTATATCCTTTGGAAATGCTTTAATTAATGCCGTAAACAAAGTTTGTCCGCCACCCTGATGAACATTTGATGCATGGACAAATAAGCTATGCTTCATTTCACTCGGCCATGCCATATGTAAAGTTTTTTAAATAATTTAAAAATAAAACTATTCTCTTTAATCTGAAAAGCCCAAAAAATCCAGAATATAACTTTTGTAGTAACTCCCAAATTACTGCCAAACTTATCATTTAGAAGCACCCACCTGCCGACAATACCCGGACAACTGGCAGCAAGCCTAGCGTAGCGCTTGGTTATGTGAGGGAATATTACATTTCTAGACTCTTCATCACACTTGTTTAGTAATTCAGTAAATGTCTTATCTATAATCGCTATATCAACCTTTGGTAAAGGGGAAATGAAAACCTTTAACACTTCATCGATCACGTTTGTATTTAAACCCATAGATTTAAATACAAACATCCAATACCTGCGGCGTATTTTTTGCCCTTGTTCTTGTTGAAATTTTGCTGATTTTATTGAAACCTGTCCGGGGTGTACTCTATAAAGTAACAATACTTTAGGTATGTTTATCATCTTACAACCGCTTTCTATAGCTCGTTCCCATAAATCATAATCCTCAGCATTTTTCCAGGCCTCGTCATAACGTAATTGTTTTAACAATCTACTCCGTATCATTATCGTTGGGTGTGCAAATGGCGAACAAAATAACATTTCTTTTTTTATGGCATTATCCTTTTGCTGCAACTTTACTACACGGTTATCGGCTGTTCCAAACCGCTTTACCCAGCCACCACAAATGTCGACACCTGTCTGACGAATTGCCTCCACTTGTTGTTCAAAACGATCAGGTAAAGCAATATCATCAGCATCCATTCTGGCTATCCACTCACCCTTTGATACATCAATCCCTTCATTTAAGGTGGCTATTAAGCCTTTATTTTCACGGGTAATCAGACGTATTCGCTTATCTTTAGCGAGATAGCTATCTAGTATTGCATATGTCCTATCTGTCGAGCCATCATCTATTACGATAAGTTCGAAATCATTAAAAGTTTGAGAAAGTACTGACTTAATAGATTCACTGATATATTTCTCAGCATTAAAAACTGGCAGAATAACAGAAATTGCAGGTATAGCCTCGAGCTGTAATTGCTTATCCACAAGCGTCTTTTTTTTCATATAGATAGTTTTCTTAGATTTTGACTATTATTTTTTATGCAATAAAAAACGATAAATAAACCTTATGAGGCTATATAACCCAATTACTCTTAACGCATCCATCAAAATAAGCTTAAACCTCACCCTGTTAAAGTAGATTTTTTGTTTAATCCTGGCCATAAAAGTTTTAAATAACTTCTGGTCTATTAGTGCTTTCATTAGGCTAATATCATTTTGGTCTTTAACCTCAAACCTATTTCTCTTCATCTTAAAGAGTTGTTGGAATGATATAAATTTCAAATCATCGTAATAAAAATACAATTCTGGATTAAATATTAAATTATTTTTTTCTTCTTTATGAAACTCCAACTCGTCATCATGAGGCTCAATTAATTTATCAGGATATTTGATATTGTTTTTTTCAGACAGATAATCAATATCATTACTCTCCCGAATTCCATAGAGAGACAATATAGTGCTAGCATCAAGAACAACGTTAGCAGCTGAAATATCATTCTTCTGAATAAAACTTTTGAAATATTCTAATTTTTTATATGTTGATTTGTATTTAGCGGGGTTCCCATAATTTAAGAAGTGTACTGAGTTCTCATTAAATAAAATTCTTGCTACACGAGTAGCTTCCTCTTTAGTATCTGAAATATGTACAGAGTGTTTTCCAATAGAAAAGACACTTCTAATTTTATCTTTAATTAACAAGACTTCTTCTAAGGATGCTACTTGGAAGGCTATTACTCTCAAATCATCAAAGTTTTTGAAGCACTCAACAAGTTTATTTTTGGCTCCCGGGTAATTATTGTCTCTACTACCCAACCACGACTCGTTAAAATATACTTGTGAAAGCAAATTATGTGCGCCATTGAAATTCAAAGAAATTCTAGTTTGATAAATAATATTAGGAATTAGTTTATCTAGTTGCTTTTGATGGCCTGATGCACTCGGCCATACTAGAGCTATATAACATTTATCAGCCAATTCGATAAATTTTGTAACTGAGACTTCTACTTCTTTGGAACTCATCCCCCTATTTAAAAAAAATTTAGCATCATAGCTATCATCTGGAGTATTTAATTGAACCGCAGGCACCTTCTTATTTGTCAGGTAAGCTGAAGCAACCCTGTGTGCACCATTGGTAATTCTCTGTGAAATTGAAAGAGGTATTAGACTCCTAGTCTCGTTAAGTCCATCAGTAAGTACGCTTCCATATATACTGTCAAAATCACGTAAGTAGCTTTGAACATCACTTTTTTTAGCATTTCCTGGCTCAGCAAAGCTTCCTAAAGTAAATGAATTAATGTGCTGAATATAAAGCTCTTTAGCAAACGAAACATCTTTGTGCATTTTCATCTCTAAATATAAAATCTTTACTGCTAAATCAAGCCGATTTGATGTGATCAGCTCAGATGGTTCAAGTTGTAAGATTTCATATTCGTCTTGATTAAGCATTGAATGAAAATGCTTGTCAATCAACCCCACTAGTTCTTTCTTACTAATAATTCTTTTCAATGTATGAACCAAATATTAAAAAAAAAATTTTCACTATACTCATACTAAATTTTAATAACCAGAGTATGTCGGTAGTAAAATATTTTTGAAAATTCATGCTTTTCCATTAGCTCATCAACAGCCTCAACAAGTCCAACTCATCAAAATAGTCATCAAAAACTATAAACGACCTTAACTAGGCTTGGATAAAACAGCTCTATATCTTTTTTTACCCCACTTTTTGTATGATCACCATCTATAAATAAAAACAGTGCATTTATTATTAAATTTACATTCTCATTAATCATAATTAGCAGACATCTTAATCATTAATAATATTACAAACTAAATTTTTGGCATAATATCTTGATTTAAATTGCTCAGCATTATTACTTAGAATAAATTTTTCGATATTATCTAAATATTTTAAATAAGTTTTCTTATTTATTGAGCTAATATATTTATATAAATCTCGATGAGAGCTAAATCCTCTCTTATCAATGTAGCAATTTGCAGGTATATATTTGTTAATATTGCATGCACCCCAGTATATTGGTACACAACCAGCAAAAAAACAATCGAATATCTTTTCTGAAATATAACCTGGAACATCCTTTGTATTTTCATAACAAATTGAAAATTTATATTTTTGTAAAGTTTCTTTTTTAGTGACAAGAGTCCCCTTGTAAGAAGAAAAAGTATTACCAAGCCTTAACATTATCTTTTGGATAAAGTCAAAACGATTAAATACTCGGAATAATAATGGGCCACTAAAAATATATTTATCCCAGTCTGAACCGTAAAGGTCAAAGTCATTAGGATGATTATGTTCAAACCACCTAATGGTATCAACCCTTTCTTTATAAAGAGATAATGGGTGTATAGATTTTTTATTTGCTGAAATATTTACACATAATTTTTTTTTGGAGTTCCAGTCTTTATTAATTTTTTTTGGAAATAAATGTGAGTGATTAAATTTAAAATATTTTTTATTATCAACAAGAGCATCATCAAATGTAAATATTTTATTGAAATAAGCGTGATATTTCTTATCATAATCACCTGGCTTTATAACAAAATTTTCTTCTATGATTAAAAAAGATTTCTTAACATTTTTATCATTGGGTAGTTTTTTTGGTAACGAATAATACAAAATAATATCTGAAGAATCCAAATTTAAATCAGCTATATCAGTATTAACTGTAAAACCGACTCTTTCGAACTCACGCTTCAATTCTATATATTTGCTCAATACATTATCTTTATCAATTGAAATCTGTTCATTGAATAAGTAATTATTTTGCAACCAGTCGTACCACATTACTATTGAAACTTTTTTCATATAAATAAAATCCTTCTTGGGTTGAAGCATTTTATTTTCAGAGAATAGAACTTCATAAGCTCCTTATCTGTAAGGTCATATAAGTAGCATATTGAAAACAATGTAATAACTGTAGCTATCGCTGCCCCATTGATGCCATAAATTGGAATTAATAAGTAATTTAATAAAATATTTATAATTATTCCAAAAATTGTTCTATAAACATATTTTTTTTCGAAACCTTCTACATATAATATTTTTATAGATATTAAATTTATTGAATTAAAAATTAGACATAAGGATAGGATCTTAAGGGCACCCCCTGCTTGAGGATAAATCCCTCCATATAGGATCATAATTATTTTATTGCTTAATAAAAACAATAAGATCGTTAAGGGTAGTGCAATCCATACTAACAACGAATATATGCGTAATAAAAATTTAAAATAATTACCGTTACTCCTAGTTCTAAGCTCAACCATCTTCGTAAAAAGCGAAAATGAAATAATAGTAGGTATGACATAAAAAATTTCTGTTAGGTAAATAGCAATTGAATAATTCCCTAATGACTCAATGCCCAACATACTTTTAATCATCAATTGATCAATTCGAGTATAAAGTAATGCAGAAAGTGCAGCCAAAGTTAATGGTATTGCAGATCTTAAAAATTGTTTAAGGATTGTGAAATTAAAATCCCATATGCAAATGTTTTTTCTGTATTTTAAATAAAAGATGAACAAAATAGTTGTTGAAAAAAAACTATCAAAAATAATTGCAACTGCAAATGTACTTAAAGAGGCTTCAAAATAAATCAAAGATACTTTTATGGCAGAGGAAACTAACATACTTAAAATTCCTGCTAATGCCGAATATTTTGACAATACGATCGATTGAAAATAATCAATAAATATCATATTTAAATTTTGGAAAATGATTGATATTGATAAAATATGAATAATTGTATGAGTTGGTTCATGATCAGTAAAATAAATCCATATCGATAGAGTAATGATCGATACTAAAGAAGTAATCATAGTAAGGAAAGTTATTGTTCCAAGTAAGGTAGTAGATTTGTTTTTACCTTCTACTAGGTTTTTTAGGAGAATGCCGCCATTCGTTAATCCTAGAGTAGAAATTGCAACAAATATTGCAATAATAGTTTGTGAGTATGCGAGAACTCCAAGATTGTAAGGTCCAAGGTAACGAGTAAGATAAATATATACAAAAAATCCAAACGATAACTTAATCAATTTATCTAAAAATATCCATCCGGTATTAACAGCATAATTCTTAATTTCACCGTTTAGATCCAAAATTTTTTTCTTCATTAATTGGGATTTTACAAATTTAAAAATCAACATTATATAGACATGCCAGCTTCCTTGATCCGCTTAATTATTTTTTTACTTGGCTTTTTCCATGGTTCAGATCTTCTTGCAATTGACTTAAACCAGCCTCTTATAATGAATAATAATTTTATAGTCGTATTTATTTTTTTTGAAAAAATAGGGTATGAAGTAATTAATTGCGAATTAATTAAGTGAGTAGGCTGTGAGTTATTTTTAGCTTGGCCTTCATAATCAAAAAGGTATTCTATTGGTGCTTCAGGATGTTTTTTTGGATCAAAACAATCCTTTCTAAGGAGAATTGCATTTGTAACTGTTGTAGCAACTAATTTATATCCCTTTGTATTGCCTATTCTCTCTAATGCTTTAGCAGAACACCTTAGAAACAATTCATCCAAGGGATCAAAATAATCTATGTGGGCAGGAATACTATTATTAAACTCAACTAAGACAATCATTGGCTTTATTCGCTTTATATTTTTAAACACATGATAATCGAAAGAATCAATATCTATTGATAGCACACCAATATCCGTTATGTTCGATGGTAAGAATTTCAAGGCTAATTGATCAACCGAGTTTTCACCTGATACGCTCAGAAATTTAGATATGATAGTGACATTATCTTTATGGCCATAATCTTTTATAAGCCTTTGGTAGCGACTAGGATTGGATTCGACTAAAATTGCTTTCCATGAATGGGAATGCCACAATGTATAAGTATTACTAAAAGTGCTTCCATCACCGGCCCCTACCTCAAAACAACTTTTATTAATTTTTTTTTTGCTCGACTTAATTAAGAAATCTATAATTCCATCCTCTCCATATTGGGATGTAATATTTTTTCTATACTTATTTAGCTTTTCTCTCATTGCATTCCTAATTTAATATTTAAAAGTACATTAATAGACTCAGTTTAATTTTTTACTTTTTAATAAATGCTATGCATAATAGTTGTTAATGACTTCGCATATCTTAAAAATTTGTTCGTCAGTTAGTTGATTTGACGAAGGAAGCCACAACCCCTTAAGACCTATCATATTTGAAATTTTGTGTTCCTCTTCTATGTCATAGACTTTCTGTTTATTAATTGGGGGGTACATAACCCTTGATCCAATATTATTTTCCTTTAATCTTACTTGAAGATTGGATCTGTCTTCCGCAATTGCATCGATAAACCATGGAGTTGTATGAGTTAAATCTTGTTCTATAAGATTTATACCAGCTTTACTTTTCAAAAGGCTCTGGTACATCTTTTTAATTTCTTTTTTTCTTTTGACGCGTGAAGGTAATTTTTTTATTTGCTCAATACCAATAACTGCTTGTAACTCAGTAAATTTAAAGTTGTATCCTAGGGTGTCGTGAATATCATTTCCACCTTCTGTTCTCCCAAAATCCTTTAGCTTTCGCAGTTTTAATGCAATCTCATCATTGTTTGTAATTACTGCGCCACCTTGACCAGTAGAGATAATCTTAGGGGCTGAAAAAGAAAAGCTTCCAACATGTCCAACAGTACCCATATGCCTGCCATCTGGATAAAACGAACCTAATGACTGAGCAGAATCTTCTATAAGAATCAAATTTTTTTCTTTACACAACACCTCAAAAGGTTTGATGCCACTTACAGGATATCTTCCATTGGATGTAACAAGAATAACAGCTTTAGTTTTTGATGTGATCGCTTTTTTTACAAGATCAATATCTAAACAAAAAGTTACTGGATCAACATCAACAAAAATTGGATTAGCACCAAAAAACTTTACAGAGTTTGGAGTTGCAATCATAGTGTAATTTGGAACGATAACATCGTCACCTGATTTAATACCAGATGCCAGAGCTGCCAGGGTTAAGCTTACAGTTCCGTTATTAACAACTATGCAATGCTTAGCTTTTGTATATTCTTTTATAAGAGACTCAAACTTATTTGTTTTCTCATACTCCGTTATAAAACCACCCTCATCCATATAATTCGATATAGCTTTTTTTTCCTCTTCACCGAACCATGGCTGCATTTGCATTATAAAGTCAGTCATTTTTAATTGCCTCTAAATTCAGGCTTATCATTATTCCATTTTCTTTATCCATATGCGGAAAGTAAGCTTGGGAGTGATCATCATAATCTTTATGAATAGTATCTCTCCAATCATATCTATGAATACCTGTAAAATTTGTCTTGCTCAATAATTCAGTCATGCTTTGTAAGTCATAAATAGATTTATGATAAAGAAATGTATTGTCTGACGGTGATTCTTTTATATTGCTATTTATTTGCATATGTCCATAAATTGGACCAAAAATAGTTTTTATATCTTTTGTAATAGCGTAAACCTTAATGAGTTTTTCGAAATCTGGTACAGACATTCTAAGTACCCCTCCTTTTTTTAAAACTCGATTCCATTCTTTTAAAACATTTACTGCATCCTTGGGAGAAAAGTACTGAAAACAATGACTTGCATAAATAAGACTTACGGAATCGTCTTGAATCATCTTCAAATCATCAATATTAGCCTTATAATCTATATGGTCCATATCGCATAAATCGATGTGAATAAAACCAGGAATATATCTATGCCAACAACCTAAATGTAACTTCATTTTAAGGCACCAAACTTTCTTTTATCTTTATCAACAGATATAAATGGCCCATTTTTTGATTCAATAACCTGGGTATTGTCCTCTAGGATCTCATAGCCATGGCCTCCGTATGCAAATACTGCAAGGTCGCCTTGATATAGAATATATTCTTCTAAAAAAACCTCTTCTTCAGAGAACAACTGAACCTTCACTGAGCCTTGTTTTATATAAATTGATTCCTGCGTTCGGACTGCATTTCTATCAAATTCTTTATGAACATGGTTATCTAGTTTTTTACCCTTGTCATACCACCAGGACCCAACCTGAATAAATAATTCGTCCGGAGTAACAAAATTCAAGCCTTTTACCCAATCAGAATCTCTATAGATGATTGATAGGATTTTATCTTCATGTTTAATCGTCTGCATATATCTTGGTCTATTGATCCCTTGCTGACAAATAAGGTGTATTTGTCAACCATTTAATTTTAATTGTTTCATCATCCCATTTAAGAGAGAATTGTTCATCAGCATCAATATAATCGCCGTCATATGCTAACTTGTAATGATATACAGCATTTTCGCTGCAAACATAAAATGCATTGCCCATATTAGGAGGTATCAGGATTAGCTGTTGATTTTTATTGTTAATTCTAAATTCTTGCCAATGCTTGTAGGTTGAGGAATTTATTCGTAAATCAACAACCACTTGCTGGATGTCTCCATAAACACAGGTAATCAACTTCCATGATTTATTATCCCCATGAATACCTCTTAAAACATTTTTATTTGATGTTGAAAATTTATCATGCTTAAATTCTAAATTATTTGGAAGTAATTTTTCTATATCGTTTTTTAAGAATGATGTCCAAATATCGCCTCTTACGTCACTACTAATTGAAGGGGTTATTATGAATATTCCTGAGATAATTTTAGATTCATTAATATCAAACCTAATGCTCATTCACTGCCTCCATAACCATCATTGTGCAAATCATATTGCACCATCCCCTTAACCAACTCCTCAAATGAAGTTGTTCGCTTCCAGCCAAGCTCTTTCTCTGCTAAGGAAGGGTCTCCCAACAACAATTCTACCTCACTCGGACGAAAGTACAATTCATCTATTTCTACAATCGTTTCTCCTGACTTACTATTAATACCGATTTCATGGACACCCCTTCCCTTCCAAATAATACCGATACTAACAACTGCAAATGCAGCCTCAACAAATTCACGAACTGTGTGGGTCTCCCCTGTGGCAATAACATAATCTTTTGGTTGGTCTTGTTGTAGCATTAGCCATTGAGCATATACGAAGTCTTTAGCATGCCCCCAGTCTCTTTGAGCATCAAGATTCCCCAATTTCAAAACCTTTTGTTTTCCTTTGTATATTTGGGCTACGGCCTTAGTAATTTTTTTTGTGACAAATGTCTCGCCTCGCCTTGGAGACTCATGATTAAACAGAATTCCGTTACATGCAAAGAGATTATAAGCTTCCCTGTAATTAACAGTAACCCAATAAGCATAAAGCTTAGCAACGCCATATGGAGATTTTGGATAAAAGGGAGTCTTTTCATTTTGTGGTTCAGTGCCTGGAATTCCTCCAAAGAGCTCTGATGTTGAAGCTTGGTAATATTTACATGTAGGCCCTAAATCACGTAAAGCATCTAATAAGCGAATAGCTCCAAGACCAACAACATCAGCAGTATATTCAGGAACTTCAAAAGATACCCCTACATGAGACTGAGCACCCAAGTTATATATTTCATCTGGCTGAATTTTTAGAAGCAGCCTATGAATATTGCTAGAATCAGAAAGATCACCATGATATGTGTATAAATTTTTATGATTATAAATGTGATCAATTCTAATAGTGGTAAAAATAGACCCTCTCCTGATAATGGCATGGACTTCGTAGCCTTTTTCAAGCAAAAATTCTGCAAGATAGGATCCGTCCTGTCCAGTTATTCCTGTCAAGAATGCTTTTTTCATAGTTGGTCCTTATTCATTTAAACTTTTAATTATCACATCAAGATCGCTGAATTTAGGGTTAAAGCCTAATTCATTTTTTGCCTTTTTACTGCTTGCTACCAAAACTGAAGGGTCACCAAAACGTCGTTCTTTTTCGGTGACTTTAAAATTACTCTTCGTCAGTATTTTTATTCTCTCTATTACCTCTTTAACGCTATAACCATTTTCATTTCCAAGATTAAATTCAGTGCTTTTATTATTTACATTGCTAAGGTAATCTAATCCCCTTAGATGAGCATCAGCCAAATCACAAACATGGATATAGTCTCTAATAGCAGTACCATCTTTTGTGTCATAATCCGTACCATAAATATCAACCCCTTCTCTTTCTCCTCTTGATGCTTGCATAAGAATTGGTATTAAATGTGTTTCTGGCTGATGCCTTTCTTTTAGATCTCCTTCAGGGTCTTGCCCAGCAGCATTAAAATATCTGAAAGAAACATATCTTAGACCGTGTGCTTGCTCGAAATCCTTTAGTATGTTCTCTACCATTAGCTTTGATCTACCGTAGGGATTGATTGGGTTTTTTATATGCTTTTCATCAATTGGTAAGTATTTGGGGTTTCCGTATACCGCAGCACTTGAACTAAAAATAAGCTTATTACATTTATTATCCCTCATTACCTTTAGGAGATTTAATGTTCCTTGAACATTATTACAATAGTACTTATAAGGATTATTAATTGATTCACTGACTAAGGAATGCCCACCAAAATGCATAACTGCTTCAGGCTTATATTTATTAAATATATTACTTAAAGTTTCTACGTCTAATAGATCACAAAATTCAAATTTCCCATACAAAACTGCGTCTCTAAAGCCGGTAGATAAATTATCAACAGTTATTACATCATGTCCGGCATTATGGGCATACTTAACCATATGTGAGCCAATGAAACCTGCCCCACCTACAATAAGTATCTTCATTTAGAACTCTTCATCCTTCCGTACCTATCTTCAAATCGAACGATATCGTCTTCACCCACATAATCACCGCATTGCACTTCAATTATCGCCAATGGTTTTTCACTTCTGTTTTCTAGTCGGTGCTTTTGGGTCTTTGGTATATACGTTGATTCATTTTCTTGCAAAGTCAATTCAACGTCATTGTTCGTAATCGTCGCGACACCAGACACCACCACCCAATGTTCCGACCGATGGTTGTGCATTTGCATTGATAGTTTTGCGCCAGGATTAACGACAATCCGTTTAATCTTGAAATTTATTCCCTCTTCAAGCACTGTATATGTTCCCCATGGACGGTGTACAGTGAGGTTATTTTCCGTCAGTTCGGATTTATGTTTTCTCACCCTAGCAACTAAAGACTTAATTTCTTCAGTTTTGCTTCTGTCACAGACAAGTGTTGCATCTGCCGTTTGAACGACTACAACGTTATCCAAACCTGCCGTTGCTAACATGCTAGATTGGCTCCACAAAAGACTGTTAGTTGTATCTTGCGCAAAAACATCACCATGCATCACGTTGTTATCAGCATCTTTATCGTGTTTTTGATAAATAGAATCCCAGCTACCCAAATCACTCCAATCCATATCTACTGGCACTACTGCGATTTTTTCAGCTTTTTCAGCCAAGCCAACATCCATGGATACATTCGTGAAGTTTGCATAGGTTTCAGCAAAGCTCTCCGCCGTCATTACGCTTAACTGCTGCGCCATTTCTGGCTGATGTCGCTCAAACATTTGCATAAATGTACTGGCTTTAAATACAAACATACCGCTATTCCATAAATAACCATCGGCTATATATTGTTTCGCGATTTCAACTGCTGGCTTTTCTACAAACTGTGCCACTTCAAACACAGGCTTATTGCCACCGGTGATTTGTTGGCTAGGCTTGATATAACCGTAGCCAGTTGCAGGTGAATCAGGCTCGATTCCTAACAAAACTAAATAATCATCTGTTGCTATTTTTTCTGCCGTTTCCCATGCATCAATGAACGCAGCTTCATCATCAATGGCATGATCTGAGGCAAATACACCGATGATGGCATCCTTGTCTTTGGCTTGAATCTGACTTACTGCCCAAGCGATTGCAGGCAATGTATTCCTTGCGCAAGGCTCTGCCAGCACATTAGCGACCGCACTAGGCGCGACCTCTGCCAGCTGACCTTTTACTTCAAACTTATGATCCTCGTGGGTGACGGTATAAAGATGGGACGGGTCGATGTGGTGACTTAAACGCAATGCCGTCTGCTGCAACAGTGTCTGCTCACCATTTAGGGCCAAGAGCTGCTTCGGTCTAAGCGTGCGAG
>Ga0209192_10002617_pt1 | contig 12741 bp, 7 predicted proteins | sample ArcticOcean_MG_C_11_FD_187433 | JGI IMG/M metagenome (GOLD analysis project Ga0209192, IMG submission 187433) | Marine microbial communities from western Arctic Ocean - ArcticOcean_MG_CB2_154 (SPAdes) (version 2) | ecosystem: Environmental > Aquatic > Marine > Oceanic | place: Arctic Ocean... | reverse complement strand
ACTATGAGAAAGAAATGATTCGTTTGCACCAGCTGATATTGTTACTGAACCAGAGGAATTGGTGGTTGCAACAAATTGTCTGCGAATGGTAATTGCAGTGTCACTCTCTCCGTTATTTGTTGCTGTCAACAAAGTTTTCACAGGACGTTTTGCAAGATTAAACAGAGAAATATTCTTTTCTGCATCTTGTAATTTGCAAATAAACCTAAGAGAACCCGTACCGCCGGTAGCAGCCGTCTGCAAAGAAATTGGATTACTTTCTTGTTCTGTTAGAATACTGTCGCCGTTGTTTGCACCATTAGCATCCGTACCGTCTAAATCTAAGAAAGAAGCAGCGGTTGCAACTGCACTAAGAGCAATGTCAGCAGTAAAATCTTGTCCAGCATCAGCATCATCACATACAACAGACCTAACTTGTTCAAATGATTTTGCTAAAACTTGAGTAATTGTTAAGTCAGCATTACTAGAGTTTTCTATAATACCGTCACTTTCAGCAGAGTCAGAAGAAACAAGTGTTTCACCAGCTTGGAAAGTTCCAGATACGTTAGTAAGAACAAGTGCAGTGCCTGTGGTTTCTTCACCAAATACAAAACCAGTTGCACCACTCGAACTACCTGTAATTCTATTACCACCGTTGGCAGCAACAGAAATCAAAGTTGGACTTGGTGTTCCACTTAGAGTTATTCTGACAAACGGACGAACATCAAATAGAAATAACTTATAGATAGAATCTGGTTCACCAGCAGTACCCGAAAAATGTTGATATGTCCGAACTCTTGCAACACCAATTTTTGTTCCCGTGGCAGTGCCAGGTGAAGATGTTACAACATCGTAAAGAGATAACTGTTTAAATGGAGTTGATTCACCAGCAACAAATGATACGTCCGGCGTTCCAAACAAATTAGTTACAGTAACAAAGTTACCCACATCAAATGCTGTACTACTTGCATTGATGGTTGAAAAGTTCCTTGACTTTTTTAAATCAATAATGGTAGGAGCAATTTTTTCAATTTCAAAACCCTTAACATAAGCCTTACCCGTTGATATCTGCAACGCAAGAAGTGATTCGCCTGCTACGTTACCACTGTCTGTAACTCCCCCATCAGAATATACACCTTTGTAATTTACGGGTCCAACACTCGCATCAACAGATTCTTTAATTTGGAATGTGAAAGGTCTTACTGTGTAGTTACCAGACTCATCAAACGTTCTACGAGCAAGTGTTTCTTCAAGAATAGAATACTCTGTATCTCTAACATATTTTATAAGCTGACCCTTTTTAATTCTCATCAACTCAATAAAGTTTTTATCATCAGTTGAATCGAGATCGATTGAAATAAGGGTCAGAGTAAATTTTAATCGGTGTGCGCCTTTGGCTGCAAAGTTAGAGGAACCAGTTGCATTATCTAACAAACTTGTATCTGTTTCTGGTGTTATAATTGATTCATCAATCCTAAGACCAACTTTGTAATTGCCTACATTGGATCGATACTTATCAAGAACAATAACTTGATCATTAACCTGTACAAAATGTCCTCTGACAAAATATATACCTTCAGAAATTGTAGCAAGCGAACATTGAGAAGAAACTCTACCAGTACTACCATCTGTGACTTTACCCCCAGTAGTAACAATTGTTTCTGATGTAACTGTTGTTATTGAAGGTGCATCTGCTGCAAAGGTTGTTGATCCATGAGTGACCGCAACGTTTGCGCTAATGTTTTCATTAATTACAAATCTGTCAAATCCAGCAGCATCTAATCCCGATTGTGTTGTATTCAATATTGTTTCTGATTTTCCAGCAAGAGCAGAATTTATGTACTGACCGAAAAGTGTCACAGGATCAGTTGTTGTTGCAGCAACTGCATGAGTTACCATGAATTTAATACCATTTGTCGCACCCGTAATAATTACAGGATTTTCTGCATTCACATACTGTTGAGGATCAATCGTTTCCCCACCAAAAGTGCTTTGAATTCTAATATACCTTGCTGCGTTCTTACCACCAAGAAATGCTGACTGGCCCGGAATAACTACCGTGCCGTCTTTGAACATATGACTGAACCCTTGTTCAATCTGATTTTGAAGAACTGATTGAAGTTGTGTTAATTCTCTTGCTTGAATTGCAAAGCCAGGACGAAACAAGGTTCTGACAAAGTTATCATCCTTGTCAAAATCGTCATAATATGGTGCAACGTTAAGGTCTGTAGATTGAGGCATTTATTAAAACTCCACGATAACTTTGATATCTTCTATCTGGTCTGAAGACCTACTGATTGGCTTTCTGTTTTCTAAGTATATAATATCACCACTATCTGCTGCAAGTTCTGGATTTGCGTAACCATCGGCAAAGGTGATCGTATTACCTCCCGAAAGTGTTACCGCACTGTCAGCACTTGCATCTGGTGTTCCAACTGCACCAGAGGTAGCACCCGTAACAACATTAGCACCACTAAATGCAACATATGCGCCAGTTGTTCCATTGGTTCCATAGTCACCAAATCTTTCTTGTGAATAATAAAGAATTGAATTTCCACTATCCCACTCAACAACCTTACCAATTGCACCTGTGGTAGCCTGACTAATTTTCTCATCTCCATCAAACGTACCAGACTGTGATGTAAGTTTGATCGCATAAGTAAGTCTTGCAGTTGATACTGTTGCAACTGAAGATGTACCAAACGTATTAGGATCAACAACAATTCCCAACTTACGAAAATCATTTTCTGTGGTAATGTCATCGCCTTCTGCGGCAGTTAATGTTATACCCATCATGACATAGTGACCGCCAAGTTCTTTTTTAGCATCAAACCCATGTCCACCTTTCGGTCCTATAACCACTGCAACTTCGCCTCCAGAACCACCAATTGCTGAAGCTGAAGTTAATGCAGTATCGGAGAAAGTATATCCAGTTGCAAGATTGACTGTTCCAAAGGTGTATCCAGCACCAGCAGAATGTATTGTTGTATCTGTTCCAGCAGTCAAACCAAAATCTGCAATGGCATTGTTTGCAACTGTAATCCTAACTATACCACCAGAAGAAGTTCCTTGACTTGTACCATCTCCATAGATTGCAGCGTAGTAAGTTCCGTTTGTGTATCCCGAACCAGCAGTAATAATCAAAGAGTCTATTGCACCATCAGTAGCTGCAGCACTCACTGTAGAGTCGGTTGCAACTGGCATAAAATCTGCCGTTAGGAAGTTGTTGATTTGACCGGCCGTAAGAGTGTACATATACTGTAGGACATAACCGCCTGAACTAAAGGGTGCAGTCGTTGTACTAGAAGGTTCTGTTCCACTAAATGCCGTTCCACTATTATTATCAAGAACTTTATAAACACGATAATCAGTTGTTACAAAATAAAATGTTGAGTCATAAAGATTTGAAGCACCAGAGGTTGCAGTTACACTTGAACTATAAGTTGGTTTGTACATATCATACGTTGTACCATTAGCCCAATTTCTTCTAGGAATAACTCGTTGAACATTATTTGATCCGATACTTTTGGCAGCAAGCATATCGTCCCATGCAAAAAATTCATCAGTTGGTCCATCTACAGGAGTAGGTGGTGAAGAATCTGAACCGCCACTCGTTCCAGAGGTGAACGGTGTACTCTTACCTATGAAAAGGTAATAAACATTATTAGACGATTCAGTAAACGACTCTTCAAATTGAGAGGCGTTATGAAGTTTAAACTTCTCTGTGATAATAGCTGCCATTTGTTTTTCCTATTTTATCTATTTATGACGCAACACCAGCACCAATAATTGTTTTTAGTGTTGATCCGGCTGAGTTCACAATTAAAAGTGTTGATGAAGTCTTCATCATATTACCTGTTAGGACGTTTGATGCACCCGTTGTTAAAACTGTACCACTTTCGTTTCCAAACGTAATTGTTCTATCTGCTGTTGGGTCTGTTACCGTAAGGGTTGTTTCATGAGCATCAGGAGTTGCACCCTCAAATACGATAGATGCTCCAGTTGATGTGATCGTACCACAAATTAAATTACCAGATGTAAATGTTCCTGTTGTAGTGAGGTTTTCGTTACCAAATGAAATTGCGCCAGAACTGTCTGTAATAGAACCAGCTGCAAGAGCAAGAGTTCCACCGTTTAAAGTTGTACCATTTACAGTCGTAGTCGCAAGAGTCGTGATAGTAGCAGAAGTTTGTGTCCCTGCAACCACACCACTAATATTAGGAGCAGTTAATGATAAAACGGAACCAGTGGCACTAACCCCAGTGCAAAGACCAGAACCATCACCAATTAATGTATAAATTTCTACAAAATTATCATTGACCTTCGCACCACCAGCTCGTAATGTATCACCACTGCCATCGTTAGCGTTGGTTCCGACCCCTAATGATTGATATGCCATTTAACGTTTCCTCTTCTTATGTTATTTATAACGATTTACGCAGCGTCAAACGTTGTTTGTGTTGAATCAAATGTTCCAATAGTGCTATCGAAGGTAGTCACTACCGCAACACCTTCCCCCACATCAGCTTCTGAAACTGGTAATTGTAATCCACCAGATTCAGATGCAAGACCATTCGCAATATTTATTGAGTTTTGTTGTAGAAATGAGAGTGTTCCTAGGCCTAATCCACCAGCTTTTTCCAATAATAATTCATCACCAGCATTTGTTCCATCACCATCTGTTCCATTCAATAAGAAGAACCCGCCTTCATTATCTGCAACTTGATTACGAATAGTATCAAACATCACAAGTTTATCACCAAGGTCACGGCCACCTGTACTGTCAAGGAGCAGATTGTCATTTTCGTTTGCAGATGTATCTTGTACTACTGCATCTCCAGCATTAGACTTTGCAGAATCCGTACCATCCAACAGTATGAGTCCTTCAATGTCAAGCACAGCTGATGTACCATCAAAGATAATGTTACCAACTTCATTTTCTAATGCAACATTCAGACCAATCTCATAATCATCTTGTAGGGATAATCTATCTGTTGGAGTTATAGAACTAATTCTAGCTTCTCTCGTAAACTGTGTTATGTTCCTATTACCAAAATTACCCTCTGGAATACTGCCTTGATTGGTACTATCTTCAAACTCAATTTTACTTCCTTCAGTGAGAAGTTTCTCACCTTTATTAAGTTGACCATCTAATACAATATTAATATTGTGAGCTGCGTACCCTGTGCCAGAACCGATTAAATATCCTGTGTCAGTTTCAGTTTCCAAATCAATAAAGTCACCGTCTTCTGTGATGAACTGTAGATATGTTTCCAATACAAACTCATCAGCAGCAGAACTCTGTTCAAATACTATACCACCTTCATTAGTCTTCAATGTACCAGCGGGTTCAGTAAACCCAATAGTATCAAACTCAACCAAATCATTTATTGAAAGACCAGAGAGATCGCTAAGTTTAATACCTGATTGTTCGTTAAGATTGCTCTCATGAGAAATTCTATCTCCAGAGTTTGTGCTATCCTTATCTGTTCCATCTAAAATTAAATTGTCTTGCATAATAGCAGGAAGACTTTCTCGCATACCATCCTCTAGTTGGATCATCGGTTGATCAAAGAAAATTGAGCCAGGCAGAATACCAGAAGCAAGAGGGGCGCCATAACTAGTTTTTGGAACTTTAATCTCTGGTCTAACTTTAAGGGTAGTTACATGGGACAAAGATCGTTTTGCAATTGTGTTTTCACCAAGCGCTGTTTCTGCAAGCAATCTACCAGACCCAGCACCAGCATCTAGAAGTATTGAACCACTACCAGAACTCTGTGAATTTTCAGCAGCAATATCTAATCCACTTTCAAATTGTAGATTGTCACCATCAGTTTCCTCAAGAATTAAGTCACCCATTGCAACACCATTCTCTTGAATGATCGTGTCAAATATACTGCTTCCACCTGTAGTATCAAGAACTCCTTCTCGAACTGCTGTGGTCATCTGAAGTGTTTCACCAAACACAACACCAAACAAAGATGCAAGTTCTGGTGTGAATGTATCATCACCTGTGTAATCTATAACACCAGCAGCTGTTGTTCCCAAATTAACAGCAATTGAAGTAGCAAGAGAAACCTTACCAAATGGTAAGAAACCCGCTGGATGAACTGAAGCTTTGAGTTCGTTAATGTAGTCAGATAGAACTGCACCAACCTTGACTTCATACGAGAACTGTTGATAGAAATAGGAGTCCTGTATACGAATGATATCTTCATCAATACGACTGTCTGTGTTTAGATAACCACCGGGCTTAGTTATAGTTGTTCCAATTTGTGCTACACCCCTAGCAGTTCCTTGGCCAATAATTTCAGCGGAGGCGCCGGTAGAATCAGTAATAATATCCCCAACAACATTGAAGGCATCTTCCATAACAATTTCATCGCCAGCATCCGTTCCATCTGATTGCGTTTGATTTAGAATAACCTGATCTGTTCCTGTCTCATCTTCCATAATGATTTGAAAACCAGCATCAGTGGCAGAACCATCAGTGGCATCAATTAACATGTTCTGGCCAGAGTGTTCGTTTAGTATTTTATCGCCGTCAGAGTCAATGATGTTTCCGAACCCGTCTTCATCGCCTGGATATATGGCATTGTTATATAATATCGAGCCTTGTTCTAGAACAGTAACATCAAAATTATTAACAGGAGAATCTTCAATAACAAATGTATCTAATCCCTCACCTAACAACCTACCATTCGGAGTATTACTATGTTTAATTGATTGACCGTGATTAGATATTTCAGAAACATCTTGAACGATCTGCAAAAGTTTATCACCAGCGTCAAGATTACTATCCACACCGCCAGTGGTGTTAATGAGAATAACATTTCCCTGATCCTCATTAACAAGATAACTTGGAGAACCATCACCGTCCCGAACAGAATTTTCTAGTAGAATAGAATCAGTATTATTACCAAACACAATGCTTGTGTTTACTTGGTATTCGATCAAATCTCCATCTGTAAGTCCAGAACCATCTAACTCTAATTTGTCACCATTATTTGCAGTGGAGTTTTCTAACACAATATTGTAGTTGCCAAGGTCTGTGCCACCTGATGTTTCTATTTCCAGTGAAATATTATCACCAAGATCATTTATACTAAAGTTGTATAGAAGTTCACCCTCCTCCTGTTCGCCAAAGATATTAGTACCAGCCGCTTCATCTTCAAGTTTCACATGATCTTCAAAACGTTCTTCAAATCTAAATGCCTTCTCACGATGACTATCCAATAAAAATTTACCAGATGTATCTGTTGGGTCAGCTGACCCTGCTTCTAATTCGATGCCCTCATCAAGTAGAGCATCCATGTCATCAATTTCCATACTAATTTGGTCAACGTTAACCTCAAGAGCTTCAGATACGATTTGACCAATCTCAAAACTTTCTATAGCGATACCTTGACCTTCTTCACTAAATCCGTCTAGTAGAAATCCTGAACCAAACTCATCATTTACTTTGTATATTGTATTGATAGGTCCATGATCAGGCCTGCCTGGTTCAACAAGATCAAAATCTTCTAAGGTAATTCCATCGTTTGTAGCTACACTCTGTTCAGCAGTCAATCTATTTGTAGGAACTGCATTAATCGTTAACTTATTAACAGAGGGATCAAACGAGACAACTGAACCTTGATGAGTTTGCAAGGTGTTTCCCGTACCAAACGTTCCAGTTACATCTTTAAGAATTAAATTTGTGTTGGCAGTAACATCAGGTGCGGTAGCGTATTTAAATCCAGCATCAGTCACTTCTATTTCTGAGACAGCACCAATGTCATTTGTAAGAGCAACCAACTCAACACTCGTACCATTTTCAGATGAAACTGTTAGAGATGGTAGTGCAGTATAACCGCCACCACTATTAACAACAAATATCCTATTGACTTCACTAGACTCATCTAGTGACAAAGTAGATTCTTCAAGAATTATACCATCGGTATCTGTTCCGTAAACATCTCTAGCTAGACTATCTGTTTCTGATATAATCAGATCACCCAATACTGATTCAGTATTACTAGCTGTTGTACTGTCCATGCCAGTTGCGACATTACCAGACTCTAACCGTAACGCAAATCCATCATCCAGAGTTAGGGTAGTTGCAATAAATAAATTATAAAGACTAGTGCTATAAGAAGACTTCGCTGTATTAATATTGTTTGATGGCATCCAAAAAACAACGCCGGGATGTTGATCAAAAACAAAGAAAGTTGCTTGTCCATTATCAGTATCTTTTGCTTTTGCTCTAGCTTCAGAAAGATACAGAGGATAATAATAAGTCTGTGCATCACTAAATCTTCTATCTGTGCCAAACACTGCATATGGTTCACCAGCGACTGTTGCAGCAGCTGTACCATTTAACAAAGTTCTATTTGTAATAAAAGATGTTTTCGTGGCACTCTCTTGTACAAAAACCTCTGGTGTTCCATCTATTGCATCTTCAGTTGATAATCTACCACCTGTAACAGACACAAAAGCTCTGGCAGCTGAAATCGAACTATCGCTAGAACTGTTTGTAAATTTAACTCCATCACCAATGTTATATCCAGAACCAGATGCATCAATATGAATATCGCTAATAGAGCCTGGTTTAATTTCACTGACCTTAGCACTTGCAATACCATTTCCTATTTCTGAGTCAAGAGTTACAGAATCACCAATACTATAAAGGATACCACCAAACTCACCAGCACTAACACTCAACACAATACTTTGAATGGTGAACTGCATAGTAAAGTCACCAGAAGTAGATACTCCCGAAATAGTTTCAGATGCAGTAAACCCTGTACCTTGTATTGAGTCTTTCCTTAAAATAAATTCAGTAACAGCATCAGTGCCTTGGTTGAATGACGATACACTTATAATTTGTGCAGTCGTTCCAGACGAAGCGCCAGTAACTTCTTGGCCAACCATCTCCGCAGGGATTGCACCTTGAGAATCAGAGGTGCATCTAATAGCTACGGGGTTAGACCAATTACCATCACTCATCCTCAACATATATTTTGCTGGGTAAGTAATTGTTGCCTCTTCACCTAAGAATATTCTGAAGAAAAGTTTATGACCTTCGGACGTTCCCTTTGCAGCATACAAGTCTCGAATTTGTTTGATAAGATTTCTTTTGGATACTCCACTCGCAAGAGATGTTGGAATTGATTCCATAAAGGAATCTCTGAATGCATTGAGAAACTGATCAACAGTATTGTCAGGATCAGCATACTCTAACAACTGTTGAATATTTTGAACAGGGTTTGCACGGTACTTATTAAGAGTGGAAGTAGCGCCACTCGTTGCCCCCGTAATAGTTTCTCCCTCAATAAATCGTTGGTTAGCGGTTATAAATAATTGTTCATCATTATCTACCAGTAACGTAGCAGTAGCCTTACTCGTTACACCCGTAATAGTTTCACCGATTTCAAACTTACCTGTAGTACCACTACCACTTTCAAAAACAATTTTGCTCTCACTATTTGAACCAAATAGATCAGTGGAATCTAAAACTATAAAATTGGGTGAAAGAGTTTCTAATAGGACTTGATCAATAGTGCCATCAATATCTATCTGAGCAGATTCCAAAAACCTATAATACTGTCTAAGAAACTCAACAAATATTGGATGGTCAGCCTGAATATAATCAGGAACCTGTCCATCTATAAGAGGTGATACTTTTGTATTGAAGGCGCTATCAAAAGGGGCCATGGTTCTAGTAACTCGTTCCTGTTGCGTCTACTCCTGCCGAAGTAGCACTAAAGTTAGCAGCGCCACCTTCATCTCCTACAGCAACAGTATCGACTCCACCTGTGACCTTGGTGTTTACTGTGTCAATTTCTAAAATTTGATTTCTAAGTGCAACTATATCATTTGATCTAGGAAGAACAACAATACGAATACGATTAGAAGTTACACCATCAACATTTGAAATTGAAGTTATAATGATATTGTTAATCGCAACAGCCCCTGTCAAATAGTTAACTGTTCCTGCCGTTTCGTTGGTATAGTTTCTCGTAGCACCTGTCAAATAGTACAGTCTAAGATTTCCGTTTCCATCATCATCAAAGAATTGTTCATCTGTAGAGTTGGCTCCCGAAACATAAAATCCTGTGGATGTTAAGATACCACCCATAGCAGTATTATGCCCCGCATGAGGATTGTATAATGTATTATTATAATACAAGTTATAAGATTTTGATTCACCTTTTATTGGGGTGAAATATTTTGCCAGTCTAGGATTGACTGAACTACTGGTTATTGATTTATCAGTAGCGTCTATCAAACTCAATAATTTTGAGTGACGCAAGATCGCATCAAACTTAACTAACTCTGTAGTGTTATAATTAATAATGGTTGAAGTAACTTCAGTAACCAAAGTGTCTTTAGTTTTTACAGTGGCACTAGAGTCATATTTAAAATCACATGTCAATAAAACATACATAAAATCTGGATCAACAATTACTGGAGTGATCGATGCCACAGTAAACTTTCCAAGTTGACTTACTAGGCCAGTTTTTTCAGCCTCTGTCAAATTTGTGCCAAGATTATTTCTTACAGATATAAAGACCTTTCCATATTCTGCTGTAGCTACAACACCTAGACTAGAATCAAACGAACCGTTTTCTCCACCAAACACTTGAATTGCAGTAGCGTTAGGATATAGTTTCTGAACAAAAACTTTATAGTCGTTAGTTGTCACACACCGACCCTGTGATGCATAGTCTAGGGGTGCAGATAATTTTATAGACTGAACAGTTTCCGCATTAGCACCACCAGTAGCAGCCTCTAACGTTGTAGTTGTAACATTAGTAACTGTGTTGATTGCTCCAGAATTTGTAAATGCAAAAGCACCGTTAGCTTCATCAATATTTGTTACTACACATTTTAGTATGACAATATTACCGTCACTAAGTTTTTTACTTACAACGCCATCGCCGAAGTATACTTCAAATTGCCCGTCTGAAACTTCTTGTAAATAGTATACCGTACTATCTCCCGTCAGCTGAGTTATGTCTGTAGCTTTAGTATAAGTTATTGTGGTTGAATCAGATGAAGAGTTTTGAACTTGAACAGTCAACGTTGTAGTATCTGCCTTATCAGTATTCAACAAGAACTTTTGATTTATATCGGCAGAGTCAACTGTGTATCTAGTAGTAACATAACTCCCTTCGTAAATTGGAACATCACTGAAGGTTATTCCAACACCTGTTTGAGAAGAAGAGTAATCGGATACAGTTACGAACTGATAAGAAACATTATTAATGGTTGTTGTAAAAACTTGACCAGCATTCATTGTTGCTGTGGCTAAAGTTGCATCGTTGAGTGTAACATTAACTTTTGCTCTTGGAGCTCTAACAGATCGTGTTTCATATCCTAAAGTCTTTGCATGAGATACTACACTAGATCGCAACGCCGCACTGTCAATGAACATTTCATTTGCAAGCATGTTTGCATGAAATCCAAGGTAATGAGTATTATATGCTAACACATCTAATAGTGCGCTGATACCAGAACCTTCAAAGTCGTAGTCAAGAAATTGGTCTTGATTTCTTAGAAAGGTTTTGAGGTTAGTCTTGACCGTATCGAAATCCAAACCAGATATTTCTAATTTCTGATTATTTGCCATTATCGTAATACCTCCAACAGCACGTTTATAGCCGCTATATTATTTGGTTGAGTCCTGATTGAAAAAGTTACTTTCATATCATATGCATTACGATCTAGGTCTGGCGTAACATCTATAGCAATCACAACAGCTCTTGGTTCATAATTTGCAATAACATCTGTAGCTGCTTGTGATAATGCAATCGTAGTTAGAGGACTAACATTTTCAAATAACAAACCTCTGATTCCAGAACCAATCTCAGGATGAAATGGCTTTTCATAGAAATTAGTCAATATCAAATTTCTCACTGAACGTTTGATAGCAGTAACGTTAGTCAGGATATTAACATCTTTATCCCTAGACCTCTTGGTGAAAAATAAATCCAAGTCTTTATATTGTCTTACTGTCAGCGGAGAGTTATTTGTCCTCTCTGCATCTGTTAAAGCTGTCAGTTCTCTAAAGTCTCTTGTCTTTTCTACGGTTGCCATTATTACTCCAAGCCAGTTTGTATTATTTATAAGGAATTATTAAAGTTCATACAGCACATCTACTGGTATATAATCAATTCTTTCTGCATCTGCGACACGAACCTCAGATATAACTGCCTCAATATTTTCTTGCCAATAATTTAAAAAACGGTGGACCCGTGGATATTCGGGAACAATGTCACTGGTTTGCCAAACAAACTCTTGTAACACATTGGTATAGTCCGGCATCCAGTATAGTATGTCAACCGTAACTATGCTCTTCCTACGCAAAATCATGGGCCCGCAAAGGTGTTTGGTGAACCTGTTGCAACCACTGTGCAACCAGATACATCGTCACCTATCCTTCCACAACCTTTACCATTTATAAACACCGTTGTTGAACCTGTAGTAATCGGTGCTTGATGCGGTGGACAAATTGGAGCAGGCAACAAGTGTGGATGATTGTTGTCACCTTGTCTACTTATCCCCGTTCCATTAACAAAAACATTAGGAGATTTTTCCAATCTTGATGGGACAGAACAATGAACTACATCATCGTCTACCATATCTCCTCTACAAATCGCAGGCATATCATTCTCCTTAACTTGCGTTGTTTAGTCTCTCTCTTGCAATTAAAAGTTTCAACCTATATGGCCATAATGCTAACTCTCTGTGTTCCGCTGCAGTGTGTCCATCTCCATC
>Ga0209192_10002612_pt1 | contig 12750 bp, 10 predicted proteins | sample ArcticOcean_MG_C_11_FD_187433 | JGI IMG/M metagenome (GOLD analysis project Ga0209192, IMG submission 187433) | Marine microbial communities from western Arctic Ocean - ArcticOcean_MG_CB2_154 (SPAdes) (version 2) | ecosystem: Environmental > Aquatic > Marine > Oceanic | place: Arctic Ocean... | reverse complement strand
TTCACGCCAAGAATTGGTAGAAGCCGCAATCGCCACAACGATAGAGGGCCAAGCGCGCAGACGCGCCTCCGCCAAAGTATTGGGCACCATGAGCAGTGGGTGGCGCAATTCCACCATGCCTATGGAACGCATCAGCTATAAATTTGGTAAAAAAGAAGAAGTTGAAGTGGCTTATAAGCGCCAACGCAACGGTCAGTTTGTGGCAATTGTGGATGAGCAAACTATCCACGTTACCTGCTATGCCAGCGGCGAGGGCAATGTAGACCTCGACATGGACGGCCGCCGTCTGCACTTTGGCGTTTCACCCCATGCCGACGACTGGCTGATACACAGTAACAATGGTGACCTGCGCCTAACAGAACTGCCACGCTATCCATCTACTGCTTCTGATGAAAGCGGCGGCGGTCTCACCGCCCCCATGCCTGGTTCAGTGTTAGCCACTCAAGTTGCTGCTGGCGCAAAGGTCGCAAAAGGCGATTTGCTGGTGATTTTAGAGGCCATGAAAATGGAACACAGAATTACCGCGCCACGCGACGGCGTGGTGGAGTCAATGCACGTTAATGTGGGCGAACAAGTTGAAAACGCCCAGCTGCTCGTCACCTTAGCGGCGACAGAAGGAGAATAGATATGGCTGACACACAAGCAACACTATACGAGATTAAAAACGGTGCAGCCTGGATCACTCTGAACCGACCTGAAAACCGCAATGCATTGTCGTCAGTTTTGGTCACGGAACTTTATGACCATTTGCTGGCATCTAATGCTAATGAAGCGGTGCGCTCTATTGTTATCACAGGCAATGGACCCGCATTTTGCGCCGGGGCAGATCTAAAAAGCCCACCGGGGCAATTGTCGGAAGGTTCATCTCGCGCAGTACCCTACGCAGATGTACTCACCGCAATACTGGACAGCCCAAAGCCCGTGATCGCAGCCATTAATGGCGCGGCATTCGCAGGTGGGCTGGGATTAGTTGGCGCATCCGACATTGTGATCAGCCGCGAAGACGTACAAATGAGCTTTTCTGAAGTACGCATTGGCGTCATTCCTGCAATTATTTCCGTGGTTTGTTTACCCAAACTAGGCGCCCACCACGGCATGAAACTGTTTCTTACCGGCGAGCGCTTTGACGGCCACCAAGCGGTACGCATGGGCTTAGCTCACCGCGCGGTACCGGCTGATCAACTGCACGCAGCGGTGGAAGAAGAAATAGCCATGATCAATCTTGGTGGCCCCATAGCGGTTCAGGAATGTAAAAAACTGGCCCGCAGAGTGCCAACACTGACTACAGCAGAAGCCTTTAAAGAAACGGCTGAGTGGAGTACGCGAATGTTTCGCTCAGATGAAGGCGCAGAAGGCATGGCGTCTTTCAGAGAAAAACGCAAACCCTCCTGGGTTGCACAAGACTAGCAACGATTAGCGAAAATTGGCCGCGATGTCCTTAATATAAAGAAGGGGTATCGAGGCAATGCCTTTGAAAGGCATATCAAAGAGGGAGAAGGGAAAATGACAGACGTAATACGCATTGGCAATTGCAGCGGCTTCTATGGGGATAGATTAGACGCAGCACGAGAAATGGTTGAAGGCGGCCCCATAGATGTACTCACAGGTGACTATCTGGCTGAGTTAACCATGTCTATTTTGTATGGCCAAAAACAAGCCCGTGGTGAGAACATGGGCTATGTGGGCACGTTCTTAAAACAGCTCAAAGAAGTGGCCGTAAGCTGTAAAGATAAGAACATAAAAATTGTTACCAATGCTGGCGGACTCAATCCCAAAAGCATGGCTAAAGAAGTAGAAAAAATACTCAAAGAATTGGGTGTCGACTCTAACGTCGCTTACATAGAAGGCGACAACATTCTCGAAGACCTCGAGCAATTACAAAAAGATGGCGAAGCCTTTACCAACTTAGACACCCAGGTTGCGCTCAAAGACACCGATCAACAGGCACTCACTGCCAACGCCTATCTCGGTGGCTGGGGCATCAAAGAAGCTTTGGACCAAGGTGCGGACATTGTTATTTGCCCAAGAGTCACAGACGCAGCCGTGGTCATTGGCCCCGCTGCATGGAAGTTCAACTGGCAGCGCGACGACTATGATGCGTTAGCTGGCGCCCTAGCCGCTGGACACATTATTGAATGCGGCGCTCAGTGCTGTGGCGGCAACTATGCGTTTTTCGAGGAAGTGCCCAGCTTTAGAGACGTGGGGTATCCAATCGCTGAAATAGAAGCCAACGGCAATTTTACAGTGACCAAGCATGCGGGCACAGGCGGACTCGTCTCCGTGGGCACCATTACCGCCCAACTGCTCTATGAAATTTCCACACCTGCCTACTACAACCCAGATGTCATTGCTCATTTCGACACAATGAAAATTGAGCAAGCTGGCGACGATCGCGTATATGTTAGTGGTTGCAGAGGCAGTAGCCCCCCGCCCACTCACAAGGTCTGCTTCAACACTCGCGGATTGTACAAGCAATCTATGGAAACCCTGCTCACGGGCTTGGACATAGAACTAAAAGCCGAGCGCTTCTTAGACGCGGTGTTCCACAACATAGGTGGGCGCGAGCAGTTTGAAGATGTAGATATACACCTAATCAGAAGTGATCAAGAAGACCCTGACAGTAATGAAGTAGCACACGCGGCTTTGCGTGTAACCTTAACCAGTAAAGACCCAAGTAAGTTTGGCCGCATCTTTTCAGCTAAAGTGACAGAACTGGGCTTGGCTGGTATACCCGGCAATACTGGCAGGGGCGCGGCAGGTTTTAATGGCGACGCCGCTGTCATTCACTGGCCAGCCCTAATAGACAGTCAACGATTAACTGAAGTTGTGCACGTTGGCGGCAAGGCTATAGAGGTGTTGCCTACCCAGCGCTTGGGTTTGGATGAGATCTACTACCAAGAAACACCAGCGGTTATTGCACCGGCGCCCACCGGGCCAGCCAAACGCATTCCATTTGGACGTTTGTTCGGTACACGCTCTGGTGACAAAGGTGGCAATGCAAATATGGGTGTTTGGGCGCGATCCGATGAAGCCTATAGTTTTCTCTACGAGTTTTTAACGGTGGAAGAATTCAAGCGGCTTGCGCCTGACTTTGGCATTTATGAAGTAGAACGCTACGACATGCCGAACCTGCGTGCCATGAACTTCTATATAAAGGGTGTGTTAGGTACCGGCGCGGCGTCAAACCACCGTATAGATAAGCAGGCCAAAACATTGGGCGAATATTTCAGAGCGAAATATATTGAAGTACCAGAAAGCTTAACTGCGGGCCTATAACCTAGATTAGCAGCCCTGTTAAAAAGCCCTCCATGTGAGGGCTTTTTTTGACCCAAAATAAAACCAAAAACGAGGGACTAAGCCCCCCCCCCGCATTTAGTGCGTCTTGATAATCTTCCATCGTGATGGTGCCCCCTTCAGAAGCCGCCACCCCCTGGTCAGCACTGCGTAAATGATCTTGCAACATATCAATACGCTTCCACGTAGGAAAAGGTTGTTCGCCCAATGCGTTGGGAACGTAGGGAGAATCCTCCAACTGCTGGAAGTTCAAACGCCCCACCCATGCGGACTTTTTTAGAACAATGGAAGATGCTTCAGGCGTGGACTTGGATCGGTTTTGGCGCAGCTGGTTTTACAGCACAGACTACGTAGACGTTGGCATTAGCGACATACGCGAGTATCGAATAAAAACGGGTGACCCGGAAATAGATTTCCCATTAGATCACATAGAAAACGACGAACTTTACCCACAACCCATAATGCAGGAACACAACGCGTCCAGTGGGCAAACAGCCCGCCTGCAAAGACTACCTGAGCTAGCAGATTTTTATAATGAGAACGATGAATTCTCTGTGTCCAACAAAGACAGAAACAAGTATCGGTCTTACTTAAGGGGCCTAGATAACTGGGAACAAGGGGTCTTAATAAGGGCGCTAGACGAAGACCCATACGTTTACTTCATAGATATAGAAAATAGAGGTGGCTTGGTCAGTTCACTGCCCATGAACATCACCTACCAAGATGGCAGTAACCGACTACTCAACTTGCCCGCAGAAATTTGGCGACGTAACGCAGAAAACATCACCCATGTGCTGTTGGAGAGCAAAGCCATTGCCAAGGTATCTATCGACGATAGACACCAAACCGCCAACGCAGACTTTTCTAACAATGCCTTTCCCTCGAGAATCACTTCATCCAGATTGACGCTGTACAAGCGTAAACGCGAGGATAGAAATCTTATGGCGGACATGTTGGTGGAGCTAAAAGGCGGCGGCGACTCTGCGACCCGCAAGAAAGTACCTTTAACTAATAACCCCGCCCAATGAGCAAAATTTCAGTCAGCGGCTTGAGCAAACAATGTTTATGCATAGCGCTGCTGTGCTTACCGCTATTGGCAAGCGCACATAGACAGCACCTAAGTTGGACTGAGGTAAAGTTAAGCGACAACAGGAAGTCTGCGGAGATTACTCACCGACTACATCAACACGACAGCACAGCACTGCTAAAGAGTATGGGGTTCGACAATCCAAGCCTGGGTTCGCTAGAACACTTAGCGGTTCTCGCCGTTTATGCGGCTAGAAATACGCGCTTTCTACTGCAAAGCACGCTGGTAGTAGATGCGGAGATTATTGGCGCTGAAACAGAAGGCGACTTTGTCTATGTTTATCAAGAAGTACTGGACCAGAACGCAACATCAGAGATGGTAGAAACGTCAATATTCATGGACATCAATCCTGAGCAAGTTAATCGAATTAACATCCTGTGTAGAGGCAACATAAATTTATTGAAGTTCGCCGTCGCAGAGGGGGCCAAGGACCTTCTGCCCAATACATTGCTAGATTGAGCAGAGGAACAAAGAAGCACAAATATGTCTGATGACTCATCTTTTTGGGCCAAGATCGAGGTTTAAAGGCGTATCGCCCGAAGCGTTGGGAGAAATTGCCGTAGAAACGGAATTATATTGCCTAATGCAAAATCGTCATATTTAGTGTTATAAACGCGTTACAAAGCAAATTTTTTGTTATACTTGAGCGAAGTTCCTAGCATCTTAGAGTTATAGGTCTTTATCGAAAATTTCAGATTTGTAGGCAAACCGGTGAGTTTGGCTATTATTTTTGTAATTTCACCAACAAATTAGAGTATAGAAAATGAGTAAAGGTACAGTGAAGTGGTTTAACGCCGACAAAGGTTTCGGATTTATTACACCAGAAGATGGCAGCAAAGATTTGTTTGTTCACCATTCAGAAATCCAGTCTGGCGGCGACTACGCAACATTGAGCGACGGCCAAGCGGTTGAATTCGAAGTTGGCCAAGGCCAAAAAGGGCCATGCGCCAATAAAGTAACTGCTATCTAGATAGCTAGTCACTTGAAACAAAGCAGACACGAACAAGTTACCCAGTAGCTTCTTCGTGTTTGTCGCGTTCACCCGAAAGCAACCAAAGCAACCAAAGCAACCAAAGCAATAATTGGTCTGCGATGCCTAATCTGGCAGCAACATTTTTTCTCCCTTAGCCTACGGCTACCCCAATACCCCTACAATTGAGCCACAGGGGGCTTACAGCTAATCATCTTTTTAACTGCTGTGTGCTATATAAAGGCAGAAAGTAATTACTAATAATGCAAATATGAATACTGAGCAACAAAATAACCCATTACATGGCGTTACGCTGGAAAAGGTTGTAACCGAATTAGTTGAACGCTACGACTGGGATGGTTTGGCGGACAAAATTGACATCAACTGCTTCAAGAGTGATCCATCTATAAAGTCATCGCTGAAGTTTTTGCGGAAGACCCAATGGGCTAGGGATAAGGTGGAGAACCTATATATTGCAACTTTTGCAAAGCAATCGCCTTGGCGAAACGCCAAATATCCGCGCTGAGTAATTCCAGGCAGTTACATTAAAAAGATACTGATGCAAAGGGCTGAACAAAAAGCACTAACATCTGAGAGTTACTCTTTAAATACAACTTCACAGACTACTACCAAGTTATCTCAAAGCCCTATGGAAAGTACTGGATGGGCGACGACCAAGCACGCTCTTGCAGCGTTGCCGCCAAATCAGAGCGACGTGCTGTGCCTGCGCGAATGGCGTCCCAAGTGTTCCAGCGGCAAGTAGGGTTTTCTAATACACGGGTGTAGTAAAATGCCCGCTGGCTGGCCTTAAAGTTTGGATCAGTCCACACGGTGCGCAACTGCGCATCGCCGGTATTAGCGCTGACACTGCAATCGCCTAAATCCACCGAAGCACCATTATCTGGACAGCGATTGGTTGTAGGGTCTACTGCCACACCACCGGCGCAAGCAACGTCTATGACCTCTTCATGGGTTTCGCCAGATGCGTCTATCCAGCCTTTAATAATTTGCAGGCGCTGAAGTGGTGCGCTGTTGGCATCCGCTTGAGCCCACATCGCAAATTGCGGCGCAGCCACAGTGTCGCTTGGGTTAGAATCAAAAAGCGACGTGAGATCTGCGCCCATGGTGACACCGGTTGCGTAGGCTTGTACCACCCCGTCAGCGGAATCCAATAAATCGCTGGGTAAACCGTAACCGGCAAAAAACCGCAAACGCATACGTGGGCCAGATGTGGCAAATGTCTCTTTGCGGCGCAGAGCTGCGTAAATGGCTTCCCGAGTATTTTCCTCGGCCCACACGCCTGCAAGTCCAGACGCCCCAAAGGTAGGTTGAGCACCACCCACGTAGGTTTCGCCATCTACTTCGGTCATTGCTTGAGGCGCAAGGGTATTGAACAGCCAACCTTCAGCAGGACCAAAAGGCACCGAGCCGCGCAACTGCGCATCTGAAGATAGAACACCCAGCTTAGAGCTGAATTCGGATTCGTCATTTTGCGCAGCACCCGTATGAGTGTCACTAGACCCAATGACACCAAACGCGTAGGGATTGGTGACCCCTTGTGCTTCTAGCGCCAACCCGCGACGCAAAGCATTGCGCACATAACTCCCCTCGGGTTCGCTGGGCAGCGTGGTTGCAACGCGAAACTCCATCAACTCAAAATTCGCCCACTCATCTATTGTTGACAAACTTGGGTGGGTTTCCGAAGTGCCTTTAATTTGGGTAATTTCCACCAACGGCTCATTACGAATGCGCTGAACGGCATAGTCATTGTCGATAGGCGCCCCGGAAAAATCCACGAGCTTAAACATCTGGCCGTTAGAGCCATTGGAGTTATGCGGAATGGCCATAGACTCAACACTTGCTTCGCGCAGCGTGTCCATCCAGCGCCAAAGATCTTCGGGATTATTTGAATGTAGGCGTGAGAAAGGTACTTCCGGCACCAGGTCACTGCTTTCGAACACAACGTTTCGGTGCAGGTTGCCCCGATCATCGGATCCAGTGGTATATTCGTAGGCCACAAACGTGGTGAAGCGACCCGGATCGTTGAACATATCCGCTGCCCTGACTGTGTCTGCCCAAGCTCTGCGGGTAATGGCCAACGTTTCCTCAGCTTCGATATCTCCATCAATAATCCCTGGCACTAAACCGGCCAAAAGCTTGGTGAAGCTGCTCAACCGATCAGGCAAACTCCAACGATACATATTATCCGGCGCATTCAAATCATGTATCACCTTGGTGAAAGGGTACTTAGACAGTTCGCTACTAGTATCTGCAGCTACTGGCGCCACGCCCATAAACATTGCGTGATCGGTGACACCATAAAAATCTAACGGCTCGCTTAACTGCATATCATAACCGGAAGGATGCTTGATGGCTTCGCCCTGAGCAAAGCGATAGGCATCATACGGTGTCGCCAAGGTGCCAAAGGCATAAGCGTCGAATGAATAAGTTGTGTGCACGTGCAAGTCGCCAAAGTAGGCATTGCGCTGAGGATTGGCAGCAACCCGTCGGTCGATAATGGTGTGGTCAGTTGCAAACACAGCTTGCCCCAACACCCCAGCGATCTGAGTCTGGTCTAACGGTGTAGTCCTTTCACAACCGGCCAACAATAGGCCTACAAACAATGCACAAAATGGACCAGTGCACCGTCTTAATCCCAAACCTTCGAATGCCATTTTTTTCATGCCTGCCCCCAAATTAATGGAAATCATTGTGAATCACCAATCGCTTTGTGGCAACGCAAACACCGTGAATGGCCGGCCTAAAAAGGCCTATGGGGTGTGCTGCTGCATTTTTTTTCACCTAGGCCATTACAAACTGCTCGAACGGGCCGGCGAATTCGCGGTAATGATTATCTTAACGTGAGTGCAAATCCGCCAGCAATTTCCACCTACAAGAGGGTATTTGGGAGATTTGGTTCTGCGCACCTGCCTAGTAGTAAGAGCATCCAGTGAGCGAAAACATCAACTCAGCCTCAAAACTAGTCAAACATCCTACACGCCCCAGCCATATCAGTTACCAAAAGATCCAAATTGGCTGGTGCCAAATTTGCAGTACTCTGCAGCAAAAGCCCCTTCAGCACGCCAGCTGCATCAATTGTCATGTCGCCATCGATGACCGCCTTATTTAAAGCATTAGCAGCTTGCTTGAGCAGCACCTTAATCTGTCGAATATCTGTGCGGATAGCAGCCAGCTCAGTAGTCTGACTTAAGGTACTGGCATTGGCTGCGCGTGCCTGTGCCGCGCAGATAGCATCACGAGAGAGCAGATCTAAGCGAATGGGCTTATAACGCGCAACACCACCCGTAATATCCTGCGTTAGCTCTGGATACATGGCTTTGCCTACGGCACGCCTTAGGGGTGAATGAGCGACGTAAATGCTGCCGTCGGCCGCGACAATGCTCATGGCTAATGAATCCTCTCGACCTTCTGCAAAGTAGCGTAGACTACCTGTTTGTCGGTCCAGCAGCCCCATACCAACATGTAGCATCAGGTTGGAACCCAGCAATGACTTGCCACCGCCGACACCAATCACCACACCGTTGGCTGTAATCGTCGCGGTTAACGAATTTGTTTGTTCATCGACATTGGCATACCCATCAAACCCGGTGAGTTCTGCTGTCCATGTTCGCGCACCACTGTCGCCATTGTCCACCAATTGAATTACGTCTTTGCGGGTGACGGCGTACAGCTCATTATTATCCGCAGCCACTGAAATTGAACCGACCAACGGTTCGCCCACATCCACACGCCATATTTCGTTTAACTCACTGTCTAGGGCAATAACATTGCCAAGGTTATCTGACACATACAGGCGCTGGCCATCTGCGCTTAGGGCGGGGGTTGAACCAGTACCTCCCTGAAAAGTTGCGCGATTCAACATCTGAAATTCGAACCCGCCGTCAGCATCATCTGGGATACTAATTAGATCAAAGGAGTAAATCGCACCAATTTCAGATCTACCATCCTCCGTACCATCCTCTGCATCATTCGATGTGGCGGCTATGTAGATTCGGCCACTTTGAGGATCAATACTGAAAAAATTAGTGACTAGGCCGCCACCACCGTAGATATAGCTCACGGCCGAGGAGAATAAACTCAAACCGGCAGCATTCTTACCGAAGGCTTTATCCATCAGCGGGTCCACTCGATCTACGACAAACCCAGGAATTTTCGTACCATTACCGCTAACCGCAGGCGCACCGGGGACTTGCCCAATAGGCGCCACCAACTCACCGGTTCTGCGGTTGAAGGCAAATAGTTCTCCGGCCTTCGACACTGCGATCAGCGAATCTGTCGGCGGGTGATAGTTGAAACTATGCACTTTCGAACCCGCACTCCTGCCAGGGTCCAACGGTGGTAGGCTTAAACCAGTAGGCACGCTCCAAATCGTTGAGCCATCTGGTCGCAAAGCCATGGCACGCGCATAACCAATAATGTAAATAATCTGCGCGCCAGGGTTGTCAGGGTCGTTCAATATGAACGCGGGACTGGCAGAATGCATTGCGTCGTCCGCGGTTATCGCCCAACGGCGCACACCGGTTTGGGCGTCGAGTGACACCAACACCACACGTTCGCCGTGGTAGAACTGTGGACTAAAATACAAATTGCCTTGGTTATCTAAGAGCGGTCCGTTACCGATGAAGTAGGACGGCTCCGCAACCCAGTCAAGTTCAAACATCGGCGCAGCAACGCCCCACACGCTGTCCGAATTCGCCACGCCCACATGAATGGCATTAAAAGTATCCGGCTCTGGGATTACATCGTAACTGTGGTTTGAGGTTGCGCGCGCGCCAACTGGTTGCCATTGAGTTTTCTCAGGCGGAGCAAAAACCTTGGGGTTGTGAGGGCGCGTATTCTCAACAAAGATTTTGAAAACCCCGAAACCAACAACCGCAACCAGTAACAAACTGAGCACTTTCCGAGTATTCATTTTCACAACTCCTATTATTGACTTTCACCACTTTATCAAACCGGTAGAGAGCAGACACCGTTGTTTACGGCGTCCACCCTAGAGGGTTTTCTGCTTCGCCAGAGCCCGGCCACAAAGCCAAAAATGTAGGGAACCCCAGAGGCCTACAAGCGAAAAGTAGGCCAGCGCCACACTTAGAGCATCGTCACCATAAAGAGAGCTGAGCAAATCGCTTAACACACCTACTAGTAAAGGACCGAGGCCTAAGCCAATGAGGTTGAGGCAGAGCCTCTTAACCGCCGATGAAACAGCCCGCATTTGTACCGGCGACAGGGTTTGCACCATGGCTATGCTGGGTCCAAGAACACAATTGCCGAGGACGCCAGGAATAATAAAAAATAATATCGCAGTAGCGATATCGTCGGACAACAAGCCCAAAATAAACAAAGGTATGGAGACAAAGGGAACAATGGCGAGCATCCACATTCCGTATTGAAAACCGCGGATGGAAAGGCGGTCAAACCACTTGCCAACACCCAACGCACCCGCTGCCCCCAAAATGCCAAACACACCAGCCATCATAAGACCGGCCTGGGATTGACTCAGATCGTGTGCTCTGATGAAAAATGTGGGTAACCACTGAGTAAGTCCATAAGACATCAACCCCGCCACGACCGAACCTGCAATGAGATGCCGCATAGCGGGATTGGCCCACATGGTAGCCGCGGTGTTCAGTATAGGGGGCGGCGGTGGCGGCTTTTCCGCTTCAAATACTCCCCTAGTGGGCTCGCGCAGCAACTTAGCCATTACGAGGGCCAACAACAGGCCGGGTAAACCTACGGCCACCATGGCAATGCGCCAGTTGTAAGCTTCGGCAATAAACCCGCCCCCAACAAAACCCAACATCATGCCAAAACTACCGCCCAGCATTAGCGTGGCCATGGCGAATGCCCGACGATGAGCCGGAAAGTAGTCAGCAATAATCGAATGACTTGCGGGGTTCACGCCAGCCTCACCAATGCCCACAAAAATACGAAATAATAGTAGGGTGACAAACCCTGTCGCCAGACCACTGAGCGCGGTCATCAAGGAGAAGATAACCAGACTGGCGATAATGATCCACTTGCGACTGTATTGGTCAGACAAGCGCGCAATAGGTAGACCCATGGTGGCGTAAAACAAGGCGAATGAAATCCCTCCTAACAACCCTAACTGGGTATCGCTCAGATCGAACTCCGCTTTTATATCGGGAAAGAGAATTGATAAAATCATCCTATCGCTTATCGACAGGGTGTAGGCCAACACCAACAAAAGCATAGCGGTGCGGTGACCTGTTATGGGTTCAATTGCTATTTGCTTATTCATAGTGGCGTCTGCCTTCAAGCGCAGCGCAGACCAAAAAAATTTTGTGCCAATGCCTATTCCCAATTTCTATCAAAGCTAAGTATAGTAATCCAGCGCCTTAGCACAGGGTCATATTCGGCCATGAATTTCGCATAAGGTGCGGAAGAACGTTAATCCCTATATGCACCGAGAGCGAGCCATGAGGACAAGTCGAATTCAGCGTGATGTGTTTACGCACTTAATATCCGAGTTGGAGAAGTCTGGGGTTACTGCGGAACAACTGCTTCACCAGTCACAGTTAAGAGAACAGACGTTATCGATTTCAGGCCAGGCCGTAGCGGCAAGCAACAATCCACTAATAATCTTGGAAACCGCCGTGAGTCTTGCTGGCGATCCCTCTCTGGCATTACGCCTAGGTCAGAAAATCGACATTGAAAGCTACGGCACCTTCGGTTTTGCCTTGCTGAGTTGCGCAACCTTGAGAGAATCCATTGAGCTATTGCTGCGCTACGGGAAGGTTTTTTTCAACCCAGGCTGGTTATCCCAGGATCATGACAAAGGCCTATTGCTTAGACTGGATCTAAATAGAGGCACGCCAGCGCAACAGCAAATAGTTGCCGAGCTGTGCTTTTCGCAATTGGCTAGCATCGGCAATTCTCTTTTTCGCCGTCACCTTGAGGGTGCGCAGATCAGCTTTTCGTATGCCAAACCCGCCCATGCAAGCAGCTACAAAATGATATTGGGGGCGGAGGTCACTTTCGACTCCGAACACAGCGAATTATTTCTACCGACCCGCGTGCTCGAGACCGCCGTTAAAACAGCCAATATCTCAGACCATGTAATCTTTCATCAGCAGTGCGAGGAAATGTTGCTCGGCCTTGATAGGGCCGAAAAAACTACCACGAATGTAAGGCAACTACTGATTCAATCCGCTGGCGATTTTCTTACCATTGAACAAGTAGCCGAGCGTTTACATATTAGCCAGCGCACATTACGACGGCGCCTAGAGGCGGAATCTACGAATTTCAGATCTACCTTGGATGAGATCAGAGACTTACTTGCAAAGGAATATTTAGCTAAGACCGAGTTGACCGTTGCTGAAATTGCACACCTACTGGAATACTCGGAAACGGTGAACTTTCG
>Ga0209192_10002608_pt1 | contig 12761 bp, 14 predicted proteins | sample ArcticOcean_MG_C_11_FD_187433 | JGI IMG/M metagenome (GOLD analysis project Ga0209192, IMG submission 187433) | Marine microbial communities from western Arctic Ocean - ArcticOcean_MG_CB2_154 (SPAdes) (version 2) | ecosystem: Environmental > Aquatic > Marine > Oceanic | place: Arctic Ocean... | reverse complement strand
CTGTTGAAGCACCACTTTTTGCATAAATACCAATTCCTACAGTTTTTAAATTTAAAGCATCTTTGCTCTGTGCCTTAAAAAGATTTTTTTCTGAAACTGGACCAAACTCAATATTGGCAATATCTGAAAGTCTTACAATGCTGTTTTGGTTTTTTTTTATAGGTAATGCTTTTAATTTTTCTATATCATCATATGATTTATCTAAATTTAGTGTTAAATCAATATTGTTAGCTTCAAGAGTACCTGCTGGCAGACTTACATTTTCTTTTCTTATTGCTATCTCAACTTCTTGAATAGTTAAATTATATGCTGCTAGTTTAATTGGATCTATCCAAACTCTAACACTTAAATCTCTCAAACCACCAGTTCTAATGGTTCCTACATTCTTAACGCTTGAAAATTGATCTACCAAATATCTTTCAACATAATCTCCAAGTTCTAAATCACTCCAAGTTGCAGAAGATACAGCAAGCCACATAGTAGTTGAAAAACCTGCTGACTGTTTAAGTATTTGAGGGGCATCAGCTTCACTTGGTAATCTATCAAGAATTCTTGCAACTCTTTCTCTTATATCATTGGCTGCATTATCCAGGTTAATGTCAGTATTAAATTCAACACTAATTGAACTACTTCCATTTTCTGATGTTGAATTGATATTTTTTACTCCTTCTACTCCACCAATCACTTTTTCAATTACTTGAGTTACTTCTTGATCAATTATAGGAGCCGATGCAGACTTGTAGTCTACTTTAATTTGAACCACAGGAGGCTGTAAGCCTTCAGGCAACTCTCTTACAGGCAATTGTGAAAAAACAAATATTCCAAAAACAATTAATATAAGAGACATTACCCACGCAACAACTGGTCTTCTTATACTTACATCAGTTATAAACATTATTTTTTAATAGGTTTTATTTTGCCTTTAGGCCTAACTTTTTTTAATCCTTCGGCAACAATGGTCTCTCCCTCATTAAGACCAGAGATAACCTCAATAAACCCATCTGCTCTTATTCCAATTTTTATCTCTGTTTTATTTGCAATGTTGTCTTTAGTGACTTTATAGACATAAATTTTATTTCCCTCTATCATCATACTAGTATCGGGTATTCCAAGGGAGTTTCGCTCATTATAATTAATAACAACTTCTAGAAGAGAGCCAGGTATTAATTCAGAATTTTCATTTTCAATCATAACTCTTGTAAGTAAACTTCTCGTTTCAGCATTAATTCTACTTGAAACAGCATAGACTTTTCCACTGTATGTTTTATTTTTGTTACCTGAGAATTTTGCCTTAATGGGTAAATCTTTTTTTATGAATATTGCAAAAGTTTCAGGAATCTTTAGATCAGAATATATAATCGAGTTATCATCTAAAGTTATAATAATTGAGGTATCCGAACCAAGAATATCACCAGTTATACCTCTATACCCAAGAATACCATCAAATGGAGCCATGATATTTCTATCTTTAAGTGCAACAATTAGATCGCCTTTTTTTACATAATCCTTAAGGGTTAATTCAGATGTTAAGTTATTTCTTTTAATTCTAAAAGACTCAGATCTCTTTGAGACTGCTGTACCAAAACTTCCAATATTTTCAGAAAAATTTTTGTAAACCACCTCTTTGACAATTATTCCAGGAGGAGGTCTTTTACTGAATTTTTTTTTAAAATGATTGCCTATCATTGTCCTTCCAACAATCACTATTGTGATTATTAAAAAAAAAGTAATGATTATAGTGCTGATTTTTGTTGATCTTTTCATGTTTTAATTATTTCCGTACTCACTCCATGAGCCATCGTAGATTATTGGCATATATTTAATATCTATTAAAGAATAAGCAAGAGCCAAAACTGATGCAGTAACTCCAGAACCACAGGTAAATACTATATTTTCATCAATTTTGAATTTAATTAATTTAAATTTATCAAGAATTTTTTCTTTAGAAATGAATGTGTGATCTTCATTAATAAGCTCAGAAAAAGGCAGGCAAAAAGAATTTTTTATAGAGCCACTTCTTAACCCTTTTCTTGGCTCAGGAACCTTACCTTCAAATCTCTCCCTACTTCTTGCATCAATAACTTTAAACTTATTTACATTAATATTTTCATCAATTTGTTTTTTGTCTTTTACTAATTCTTTTTTTTCATTAGCTATATAATCGGAACTAATGGTTTTTGTTAAATCATTAACAGTTGATTTTTTTTCATTCATCCATTTTTTTAAACCACCATCTAGCACATGAACTAAATTTGAATCATGTCCAAAGTAAATAAAATTATACCAACATCTACAAGAACTTATTACATCAGAATTATCATAAATTATTATTTGGTCCTCATTTCTAATACCCATACTTGATATAATTTTCTCCCATGATTTAATATCAGTTAACATGTGTGGTAGATTGGTATCTATTTTAGAATTCTTATCTAAGTCAAAAAAAAGAGCACCTTCTATATGTTGCTTTTGATACTCTTCAAAACCATCTCTCTTTGTTTGAGGCATATGCCATGAACAGTCAACAATTTTTACTTTATATAAATTTTTTTCTAACCAAAGTGTATCGACCAATGACATATTATCTCTTTTCTAAATATCTTTGATGATATTCTTCTGCTGGACAATAATTTTTTAATAGAGAATATCTGGTAGTGACTTTTCCAGATAAATTTAAATTTACATTTTTTATAACATTTTCAGAAATTTCTTTTTGCTGGTCATTTAAATAAAATATTTCACTTCTGTATTGCGTCCCAAAATCTGGCCCTTGTGAGTTTAGAGTTGTAGGGTCATGAATTTGAAAAAAGAATTCTAAAATTTTTTCATAAGAAACAATCTTAGGGTCAAAGTCTAATTTAACAACTTCCGCATGATTGGTGTTACCAGTGCACACTTCTTTATAGGTAGTTTCTTTGCTCTCACCTCCACAGTAGCCAACCTCAGTTTTAATAACCCCTTCGAGTTTACTAAACTTAATTTCTGGTCCCCAAAAACATCCCAACCCTAAAACTGCTATTTCCATTGATTATAGTTTAATTTGATTTACAAATTATTGCTATGTTAACTAGAAAACAATTAGGCTTTTTGTACATGTTTCTATCTGTGTGTACCTTTTCTATTATGGATTTACTTGTAAAATGGTCAAGTGACTATCCAACAGGAGAAGTATTATTCTTTAGGGGCTTTTTTGGACTGTTACCAACTTTTTTTTTAATACCAAAGCATAAGTTAAAAACTTTTTATACAACTGAAAGGCCTAAAGAGCATTTATTTAGGTGTCTAATGGGCTTAATGGCTTTAATAGCAATAGTTGTAGCTTTAAGAGAACTTCCTTTGGCAGTCGTTGTTAGTTTATCATACGCAGCACCATTATTTATTACCGTATTGTCAATTTTTTTGTTGAGTGAAAAGGTGGGTATTTTTAGATGGTTAGCAGTTTTGATTGGATTCATGGGTGTTATTATAATTGCTGAACCTGGTTTTAAAGGCATGAACTATCTTTACTTTCTTCCATTAATATTTTGTATTGGAATGGCTTTTGTAACTATTACAATTAGAAAGTTATCTAAGACAGAGCCTATTTGGCTCATTTCAATTTTTTTTACAATTACAATTTCAATTGCAGGCTTAGTCACAATTCCTATGGGTTGGATAATACCAAATTTTCAAGATTTTATTCTTTTAGCTTTAATTGGAATAACAGGAGGTTCTGCAAATTTATTTTTAACTCAATCTTATAAACTTTCAGAGGTATCTTTGGTTGCACCTTTAAAATATTTGGCATTAATATTTGCTATTATTTTTGGTTATTTAATTTGGAATGAGATACCAACTGTAAAAACATTAATAGGTGCATTCCTTGTAATTCTTGCCTCTCTTATAATTTTTAAAAGAGAGATTTACCATAAACAAACCATACCATCTACTACTAGACATGAATAAAAAACCAAAATATTGGAATACCGCAAAAAAATATTTATCTAGCAAAGATAAAGTGATGTCTTCACTAATAAATAAATACAAATCTCCTTCAGAGGCTGTGCTTACTTCTAGAAAAGATATTTTTTTTTCTTTATGTAGAAGTATTATTGGACAGCAAATTAGTGTTGCAGCAGCAGATGCAGTTTTTTTAAAATTTAAAAAAAAATGTAAAAATAAGATTAATGCAAAGATGATATCCACACTTTCTTTTATCCAGCTTAAAAGTTGTGGATTGAGTAGGCAGAAAGCAAGAGGAATAAAGAGCCTAGCTAAGCAAACGTTAGATAAATCATTTAACCCTAGATTGATTCCTAAAATGTCAGATGAAGATGCTATTATCTATCTATCTCAATTAAGACAAATTGGTAGATGGTCAGCTGAAATGATTCTATTGTTTACTTATAATCGTTCAAATATTTGGCCTATACAAGACATAGGACTTCTAAGGGGAATTTCAAAAAATTACAAAAAAAAATATTTACCACCAGAATCTTATGTGAAGCTTTTAAATAAAAGATTTACCCCGTATTGCTCAGTAGCGACTTGGTACATATGGAGAAGCATAGACCCAGAACCTATTCAGTATTAAAACCTTGTATAATTTGTAAATTTCTTTCTGTCGTATCTTTCGCTACTGCCCAGCCTTCTTGGTATTCTTTTGACTCGTGACACTCTATAGCGGCTTTAAAACTTGGAAATTCCCAAATCACAGTTCTCGGAAAATCCTCACCTTCCAGGCACTGATACTCTCCACCTCTAACTAAGGGCTTTCCCCCAAAGCTTTTTATGACAGGAGTTACTTTGGTAGAATAATCTTTTAAATTATCCTTGTTGGTAATTTTTTTATATAAAGCTATCCAATATCCTTTCACTATTCATCAATCCAATCTTTAAAATTATCTTTATTTTTTTGAATATAAGCAGGTAATTTATTAAATTCAAATTTTTCTAATTTATTTCCATGTTCAAATTTATTTATAGATTTATCAACATTTAAATTGTAAATTGCTTTTTTATTTTTAATGATTTCATCTATTTGATTTATACTTAAGGGACTCACATCAAATTCTCTGTGATGCAAATAGGATTTCAATTTATATTGAATTTCTTTAGAGGTCTTTATATTTGTAAAGTGCCACCCACCAGAATTAATATATTTTATACTTTTATATTTATTTTTAGAAAAAATAGTATCAATTCTATAAAATGGATATTTACGATCTTTTATATTTCTCAACCATTGAGGATTAAGTAGATACTTTTTTTTACATCCTTTTGTTCCAGTCCATATTAAATTAGGTAAACACAAATTAAATTTGTAATAGAACATATCCTGCTTAAACAAAATTATTTTTTCATTAATTTCATTAAAATTAATACCTAATAAATTTGGAATTTCATCAACATCAGAAATTAAAATGATGTCATTTTCTTTTGCACCCACCAGCCCTTTTTGAATATAATTTCTTTGTCCATTTTCTCTATGGGCAGCATTTAAGATATATTTTCTTGATTTTTCTCCCTCATTATTATGAGAGTTTATTATTTCAATCTCTCTAGGCTCCTCTTCATATATTAAGTAGATAATTTTATCTTTAAATTTTTCAAATTTTTTTGGATTAAATTTTAGATCTCTAGGGTCACCTTTATGGGTAAATTTGCTTTCTACAATTATAAAATAATCAACAAATCTATCTAATGTGTTAAGTCTTACTTCTAATACCACTTCCTCATCAAAGTACATAAAGCAGTCAAATATTTTCATAATTTTTATTCTTTTCTATTTTTATTTATATGATAAAAAATTTTATGGCAGATAAATTAATTATCACTTTTGATGAGTATACAAAAATTGTTGAAAAATTAGCAATAGAAATTCACAATAGCTATAAACCTACAGTATTAGTGGGTATCATGAGGGGAGCTGCTCCAATATTAGACATTCTTTCTAGAGTTTTAAAATTGCCAATCGCATACATAGTTATTCAAAGTTATTCAGGTGATGGAATGGAAGATAATCAGGGCCAATTAATGTTTGCTAGGGAAATCAGTTCATTAGCTGAAAATAAAGATTTTGATAAAGTATTATTAGTAGATGATCTTTCTGATACTGGGTTAACTTTAAACAAGAGTATCGAATGGTTAAGAAAATATGAACCAACAAAAGATTATATAAATGAAGTTAAAACAGCATGCCTGTGGAAAAAAAAATCATCTACATTTGAGCCAGATTTTTGCCCTGTAAAACTAAATTCAGATCCGTGGATTGTTCAACCAACAGAGCATTATGAAGAATTATCTATAGAAGAAATAATTAAAAGAAATAAATAGGGCCAGAATTTAATCCAACCCTATAAAATTACTTTTTAAGCAACAGCAAAACTCATAACACTAAGTATCGCAATTAGCCATATTGCTGGTGAAGTGCTTGAAAACTTACCAGTAAATAGTCTGATCAAAGCATAAGCAATAAACGCTAAAGCAATACCATTGCTAATGCTATAAGTTAAAGGCATAGCAATCATAGCAAGTACTGCTGGAGCTGATTCTGCAATATCGTCCCATTCAATATCAATAATATTTCTCACAAATAAAACTGAAACATATAAAAGTGCAGCTCCATCAATCTCTTTTGGTAAGCTTGTTGCTAAAGGAGAGAGAAACAAGCAGGCTAAAAATAAAACTCCGATAGTCAGTGAGGTCATTCCTGTTCTTCCACCAGCTTTAACACCAGCACCAGATTCAACATAGCTTGTTACAGTCGTTGTACCCATTAACGCGCCAGCTACAGTTCCAACACTATCAGCCATCATTGCTTTTTCAATATCCTTAACTTTACCATTACTGTCAACTTTTCCAGCAACGTTTGCAACTGAAGTTAGAGTTCCTGCAGTATCAAAAAAATCTATAAATAATAATGTAAATATTACTGTAGACATTCCAGCTGTTAATGCAGCAGTAAGATCAAAATCAAATAAGTAAGTCATTGGAGGAATAGTACCAACAACACCATTGAATTTAGCAAGTCCACCTACCCAAGCAATAATACTAAATACGATAATTCCAATAATAATATTCCCTTTAATATTAAGTTTTTCCATAACTATCATTGAAACAAAAGCTAAACAGGAAAGTAAAATTAAAGGATCTTTCATATTACCTATTGTGACAAGAGTTACTGGATGAGCAACAACAACACCCATAATTTCTAAACCAATAATTGCTAAAAATAATCCAATACCAGCTCCAATCCCAAGTTTTAAGCTTTTTGGAATTGAATTAATCAACCATGCCCTAATTGGTGTCAATGAAATGATTAAAAATAGAATACCAGCTACTAATACGGCACCTAGCGCTGCTTGTGGAGTGTAACCCATTCCTCCAACAACTCCGAATGCAACAAAAGCATTGATCCCCATACCTGGCGCTAAACCTATTGGCCATGTTTTTCCATAAAATGCCATAATGAAACAAGCAAGTGCAGTTGCAACTATTGTTGCAGTGAACACTGCTCCAAACTCAAAGAAACCCTTTTCTGGTCCAGCAAATTCACCTGACAATATAAATGGATTTAAAAACATAATGTAAGCCATTGTCAAAAATGTTGTGACACCAGCTACGACTTCTGTTTTAAAATCAGTTTTGTGTTTTTTGTAATTAAAATAATTTTCTAACATTGATCCTCCTAAGATTAAGTGTGACTAATATTAGACTTTAGAGATAATTACTTCCAAAAACATACGTTTATCAACATAATTCAACTTACAAGTTTATATTTATGCTATATTTTGGGTGTTAACATATAACAATGCAAAAATTAAAAGTTATATTTTTGAGCTTGTTTCTTTTAACAATAATGTCTAGTTGCCAAACAATTAAGCAAAAAACTGATCAAATTGTAAAAAAAGAAAATGACAAACTAAGTCAATACATTGGAAAAACTTTAAATAATTTAAAAATGGATTTAGGTAAACCTGATGAAGATTTTAAAAATGAAAAAGGTAATTTGGAATTAGTTTATAATACAAAAAAATATTTGATACTATGTGAAAGAAGATTTGAAATAGACTCTAATTCTATTGTTATTGGTTTCGTATCAAATGGATGTTTTTAATAGCAGTTAGATTTTTTTTGAGATTTTTAATGCAAATGCATAATCCAGAGCTATTTCTTCTATAGCACCATCTCTTCCAGATTTACCACCATGACCTGCATTCATTTCAGTTTTTAAGAGTAATAAATTATTATCTGTTTTATATTCTCTAAGTTTAGCAGTAAATTTTGCAGGCTCATCAAATAACACCCTGTTGTCACTTAAGCTTGTTGTAATCAGTATGTGAGGGTAATCCATTTTTTTTATATTATTATAAGGAGCATAAGAATAAATATAATCAAAATGATTTTTATTGTCTTTTGCATTACCAAACTCATCGAACTCACCAACAGTTAAGGGCAAAGAATGATCTAGATTAGTGGTTAAAGAGTCTACAAAAGGTACGGCCATTATTATTCCTAAAAATAATTCTGGTTCTTGATTAACAACCGCGCCCATTAGAAGGCCTCCCGCAGAACCACCCATCCCAATTATCTTATTTTTCGATGTATATTTTTTTTTAATTAAATACTTCGCGGATGCAATATAATCTTCAAATGTATTTTTTTTATTAAGTAGCTTTCCTTCTTTCCACCACTTCATGCCTCTTTCCATTCCACCCCTAATATGTGCTGTGACCCAGATAATATCTCTATTTATTAAACTCAATCTTGTAGTAGAAAAACCTGGATTCATTGAGCTTCCATATGAACCATAACCATAGAGTAATAAGTGTGCAGATCCATCCAGTTTAGTATTTTTATGCCTGGTAATTGTAAGAGGAATCATTCTTCCATCATGTGATTTACAATCAATTCTTTCAACAATATAATTATCAGCGTTATGACCTGATGGAATTTCTTGTTCTTTAACTAGTTTTTTTTCTTTAGAATCTAGGTTGTAAGAGTAAACTCTTGATTGAGTTTTTGGGGATGAATAACCCAAATAAATTTCATCAGTATTTTTATCTCTTTGAATCAAAGATACCCAAGGAACATAGACATTTTCGTTTGAAAAAAGTAACTCTTCCTCTACACCCGTTGTATTATTTTTAACAAATAATTTATCAAGGGCATCTGAAGTTTCTGACCTTATGATCCAATTATTTAAAAATGTTAGTCCACCTATTAAAACCTCTTCTTTTGCAGTTATAAATGCTTTCCAATCTTGTTTTTCTAAATTTTCCGTTATATCAATTTTAAAATCTTCTGCATTTTCATTTGTGTGGTTATAAAATTTTCCATTCCAAGAATTTACTGAATAAAGTATTCCTCTTTTTCTTTTTTTTATTAATTTAGGTTGAGGATCTTTTTCATTAACACTAAAATAATATTGCTCAGAGGTATTATGATCTGATGTTGTTATAAAAAAATATTTATCATCCGAACTTAAACCAATACCAACAGTAAAAGCTTCACTTTTTTCCTCAAAGATTAATTGATCTTCTCTAATTTTTGTTCCTAACTTATGTCTATAAATTTTTCTTGGTCTGTGATTTTCATCTAATTTTGAATAGAATATATATTTATCATCTAAACTAAAAGTTATACCTCCTGATGTTTCTTCAATTTTTTCAGTAATTAATTTTTTTGTATTAATATCTCTAATATATATTGTGTAGTATTCAGAACCCTTCGTGTCTAATGAATATCCTAAAAATTTATCGTTAAAGCTAACTTCTAAATCTCCAACACCAAAGTATTCAATATTAAGTTTTTCTTTTTCTTCATCACCATTCCAAATTTCTTCAACAGCATTACTACCAATTTTTTTTCTTAACTTTATAGAGTAGTTTCCTGTTGCAGTAGTTTTTGTCCAATACTCATAAACAAAATCTTTAAAAGGTAATGATTCGTCATCTAATTTAATTCTACCTTTAATCTCACTAAATAATTCTTTTTGAGTATTTTTAGTATTTGATAGATGAAAATCTGTATACGAATTTTCTTCTTCTAGGTAGTTTCTAACCTCTGTATTTAATTTTTTACTATCTTTTAAAACTTCCAAGATATCATCTTGGTGTATCCAGCTATAATCATCCAACCAACTAAAATTATGACATGTTTTTATTTCTGGTTTTTTTTTAAGTTGTGGTATTTTCATAGAAGAAAACTAAATATATGAATATAATGATTTATACACTAATTATTTTAGGAATTACTTATTTCCTATTGAAATCAATAGTAAATACTTCCTCCAAAAAAATATCAAAAAATTTAAGAAAACTAATTTTTTTTGGATCAATTAGCCTTGCGGTTCTACTTGCTTTTGGGGGAAAATTTTTACTAAGTTTACCATTAACTATATTAAGTATAGCCATTGTTAAATTAAAAGGTTTTTCATTATTTCAGTTAATTGGTTTATTTAGACTTATTCAAACATTAAGAAGGTCTGGAAGATTTTCATTTAACCAGAACCGTAATATAAAAAATTCATCAATTTTATCCTTAGAGGAGGCTTACAAAATCTTAAACCTCGATATAAACAAAAAAATAACAAAAGCAGAAGTAAGTAGAGCACATATTAATATCCAAAAAAAAATTCATCCTGATATTTCACCAGAAACTACAAGATTATCTACAATCGTAAATGAGGCTAAAGATATTATTTTAAAAAATATTTCTTAATCTAAAATATTCTTTAATTGTTCAAAAATTTTGTTTGGGTTGATTTTGTTTTTCCCAAGCGTATTGTGTGTTACAATATTTTCACCATCTGGAATAATTGGATACATTCTTGGACTATAACTACCATATAATAATGGTGTATCTGACATTAAAACAATTGTCTTAACGCCTAACCCAGAAGAGAGGTGGCTAAAGCTTGAGTCATTGCAAATTGAAATGTTGCAGTTTTTGATTACAGGTAATATCTCATTTAAGCTTAAATTATCTAGTGCATAACATTTATCTTTGTAACAGGTATTGAGTATCTCAAGTAAAATTTTCTGTTCTTCTATATTTTTTCCAGTTGCTAAAAAAAATTTACAGTTATATTTTTGAGTAGCTAGCTTCATAAAATCAATAAAAATTTTAGCAGGAATTCTTTTAGTTGGTCCTGAACCTCCTATACCCAATAAAATATTTATTTCTTTACTATCTATTTTATATTTTGACTTAGCATCCATAATTAATTGATCATTTATTAAAATTTTAGGATCACTTTCAACCTGCAAACCTAATTCTTTTTTAAGAAATATTTTGGCAGCATTAATTATGTGCTGGTTTTTTTTTTGAAACAAGGGATATTGGTGAATATCTTTGATACCAGCGCCCCTTACAATTAAGTTATATCTAAGAGATGAATTGAATATAAAAACTTTATCAAAATTAAATTTTTTAATATGCTTTATAAGATTGTATGACCCAACAATTCCATTGTGAGTGCCACCCCTGATTTTACTACCACGATCAAGAATAATAATTTCATCTATTGCTGAATTGTTTTTTAGAAATTGAATCGCTTTCGAGTTTTCTTTTACAAGAAGGCTGACTGGCACTTCAAATTTTTTTGAGATTGCTTGTATAAAAGGTAAAAAAATTACCATATCACCAATACCCATTCTATTTTGTACAGTTAAAATTCTCATTTGTTATTTTATCATCTTTACTAAATTTTAATTTTATATAAGTTTTGACGATGAGTAAAATTAAAGGTATTTATGCGGCATCAATGTCCCTATTTAATGCTGACTTAAGCTTAAATACTAAAAAAACCCTTGAACATGCAGAAAAAATTATCGATCAAGGATGCCATGGGGTAGTAATTTTTGGAAGTACCGGACAAGCTCAACTGATCCCTATAAGTGAAAAAATTAGTTTATTAAATGAACTGTCTCAAAGTCGTTACAAGGATAAGTATTTAATTGGTACTGGACTTAATTCATTAGGTGAAACGATTAATCTAATGAAAGTAGCAACGTCTTTAAATTTTAATGACTTTTTATTAATGCCACCAGCATACTATAAATATGGAGATAAAGAGGTAATTGAGTTTTATTCTAAGGTTGTCGATGCCGTACCTAGTAGTAAAATTATTTTATATAACTTCGAAAAATTATGTGGCTATAAATTTAGTATTGAGTGTATTAAAGAGCTTGTAAAAAAGTATCCAAAACAAATTGTAGGGGTCAAAGATAGCTCATATAATCTTTATGAATACTTAAGAATAGATAATTTTTCAGTATTACCGGGATCAGAATCAAAACTTCTAAAAGGTTTAGAGTTGGGTTGTGCTGGAATTATAACCGCGACGTGTAATGTAACGGGTGGTCTATCAAGAAATGTTTATGATAACTTTATTGAGAAAAAAAAACAAACTACAAATGAAATGTTATGTAATGTCAGAAATATCTTTGAAAAATTTAATTTAATATCAGGACTACATTCTATTATGTCTGAAGAGGATGAGATTTATAAAAATGTTTTACCACCAATTAGTCTTTTAAGTGAAGTGGATAAACAGCAATTAATAAAAGATCTTAATAAAATTAATTTTAAGTTGGGATTTTTTGAGGCAACTTAAACTAGCTGCAAAGTTTTTAAAATATGAAAAAAAATAGAAAAGTCAGAAGAAGATAATATGATAAAAAAAATAACTGATATAAAAAAAACGATCAAATCAAAGGTAAAAAAAAAGATTAAATCAAGGGTAAAAAAAACGATCAAATCAAAGGAAAAAAAAA